>Ga0157358_1000508_pt1 | contig 16169 bp, 16 predicted proteins | sample AttcapACBM2_FD_111484 | JGI IMG/M metagenome (GOLD analysis project Ga0157358, IMG submission 111484) | Fungus gardens microbial communities from leaf cutter ant in Botucatu, State of São Paulo, Brazil - Atta capiguara ACBM2 | ecosystem: Host-associated > Fungi > Mycelium > Unclassified ... | reverse complement strand
TTCGCTCATCCGCCTGCCCGACCAGGAGAAGTGGAGCGGCGACGGCGCGGGCATCAAGGCGATTACCGGCGGCGATGCGGTGTCCGTTGACCCCAAGTACCGCGACGCCTACTCCACCCACATTCCGGCGGTGATACTGGCCGTGAACAACAACCCCATGCGCTTCACCGACCGCAGCGGGGGCGTGTCGCGCCGCCGGGTTATCCTGCACTTCGCGGAAATCATCCCGGCAGACGAGCGCGACCCGCAGCTGAAGGAGAAGATACAGGCGGAGCTGGCCGTCATCGTGCGCCAGCTGATGCAGCGCTTCAGCAACCCACAAGACGCCCGCGCGCTGCTTCAGCAGCAGCAGAACCCCGGCGAGGCCATGCGCATCAAGCGCGACGCCGACCCGATGGTGGACTTCTGCGGCTATCTGTTCGCGACCGCCGAGCCGAACGGTTTGCTCATGGGTAACACCAGCATCCGGCCGCTCCAGCCGAAGCGCTACCTCTATCACGCCTATCTGGCGTACATGGAGGCCAAAGGCTACCGCAACCCGCTCAGCATGAAAACCTTCAGCCAGGCGCTGGAGAGCATCCTGCGCGAGTACGGCAGGAGCTACCTGAAGCGGCGCACGAAAACCGGCGTGCAGACCAACCTCGGCCTGACTGACGAAAGCAGCGCTGACTGGCTGCCGAAATGCGATGACGTATACGCAGTATGAGAACCTGAACCGGCGGAAGCCGGTTTTTTTACGTCCGCCGCGCGCCCGTAGTGAACGATATGCCCAGACCTTCTCTGTTCACCATAAAGTCAGTAACTGATAAAATGTTAGTCCGCAATGTGCCAGAAACAGACGTAGCTTACGCTTTATTTTACCTGATTTTTCAGATAAGTTATAAATTACAGTTAACCCTTGTGAATATTTTAAAATCACCAACTCTGAGCCAGTATTAATAAAAAGTGGATATATGATTCATAATAACCTTAGTATTGATAAACAGTATAAACGCACCATTTATCATGAGCTTGGGCATTGGTTGATGGGCGTAAAGTTGGCTTCGATGTTGGGTGTATAATAATTGGGAAATCTAACTTTGGTGTGTACGGCAACTCGGAGGTTAGGCCCATACCTAAAACAAAGCTTGATAGCACTGATGCCATATATAATTATTTATTTAACCGGATATGCGTACCAGTTGCCGGAGTGATTGCGGATATACTTTGGCATAAGAAATATGAACCCGAAATCGACAAAGAAAATGAAACTAATTATTTTTACGCAAATGGAGTGATGGATAAAACCGCTATAACAGACAAGGGGAAAATAAATGAACTACTTTTCATTATTAACGGTATAGTTAACACTCCGCAGCAAGATGAAAAAACACTTGAAAATAATATGAATAAAATACAAGAAGATGCCTGGAATGACTCTGTGGAATTTTTAGTCAATAATAAAGATTTAGAACTCATGGGTAACGAGTTAATTAAGCAGTTCGAGGAATCCCAGACGGAAAAGTTCTCAAGTGAATATTTAATTCAATTGCAAGAGAATTCAAGGGCGAGTGAAAGGCTCTAACGTCCATTCTTCGCTGTGAGTTCAACGGGCAGCTCTGCATCAAAAGCGGAAGCATCTAATAATAGCATGTGTTGACCAACGGGGAGCAGGGCAATACGCTTGAATACATTAACCTCTCCAATCTCCTCCCTAAGTTATAAGACCCTTCCATATTAACCCCTTTTAAGTTAAACTTTTAAAAGGCCTTCATAAAAAATTATTTTTTCATACGTATCACCCAATAAAATAACTGTATGATTAAGTATGAAAAGACCGAAAAAACTAAATCACTTTGGTCCTCAACCAGGTTTCAGAACATGGATACCAGCTTACTCATCAAAGAGCGCTTTTGTACCCAAAGCAATTAATACTCATTACATCTCCCTCAACCTGATTGTAACGACGCCTAAGCGTTAGATTAGCAGCAATCCTCTGAGAATATAATTATTTCTTTCATCTCCAGATTGATAGTAGGCGCTTGGAGTTTGAGCCTGAGAAATATAGATTGTAATAGATAGATTTAATATGAATCGCCACGAGTTTAACAGACACCTCAGAGTCATTTAAGATGACTTAAAAGAGAGGTGAACATGAGCGGTAAGCGTTATCCCGAAGAGTTTAAAATTGAAGCAATCAAACAGGTTGTTGATCGTGGTTATTCTGTTTCCAGCGTTGCAACACGTCTTGATATCACTACCCACAGCCTTTACGCCTGGATAAAGAAGTACGGTCCGGATTCTTCCACTCATAAAGAACAGTCAGATGCTCAGGCCTAGATCCGCCGTCTCCAGAAAGAGCTGAAGCGGGTTACAGACGAACAGGACATATTCAAAAAAAAGCAGCGGCGTACTTCTCAAAGCTGTCCGACTGAGGTACGCCTTTATCCGTGACAACGCCCGTTGCTGGCCTGTTCTACTGCTCTGTCGGGTGCTGGATGTTCATCCCACTGGTTTTTACGCCTGGCTTCAGCAGCCACATTCACAACGCCATCAGGCAGAGCTGAGACTGACGGGACAGATTGAACAGTTCTGGCTGGAATCGGTATGCGTTTATGGTTATCGCAGGATCCATCTGGATCTGCGGGACAACGGGCAACAGTGCGGAGTCAACAGAGTCTGGCGACTAATGAAACATGTCGGGATAAAGGCTCAGGTCGGCTACCGGAGTCCGCGGGCGCGTAAAGGCGAGGTCAGTATCGTGTCGCCCTACAGGCTCCAGCAACAGTTCAATCCCGATGCTCCGGATGAGCGTTGGGTGACGGACATAGCTTACATCAGCGCCCACGAAGGCTGGCTGTATCTTGCCGTGGTTGTTGATCTGTTCTCACGCAAAATTATCGGCTGGTCCATGCAATCCTAGATGACAAAGGACATTGTCCTGAACGCACTGCTGATGGCTGTATGGAGGCGTAATCCCAAAAAACAGGTGCTGGTTCATTCGGACCAGGGTAGTCAGTACACAAGCCATGACTGGCAGTCGTTCCTGAAATCACACAACCTGGAGGGCAACATGAGCCGTCGCGTTAACTGCCACGCTAATGCGGTTGCAGAAAGCTTTTTCCAGTTGTTGAAACGCGAACGGATAAAGAAAAATTTCTACGGAACGCGGGAAGAAGCCCGCAGTGATATTTTTGATCACATCGAAATGTTTTATAACAGTAAGCATCGGCATGGTTTGAGCGATAAGATGTCACCGACAGAATATGAAAACCAGTAATATCAACAGCTCAGAAGTGTCTAGATTATCCGTGGCGATTCAGTCATTAGAACCAGTCAAAGAACCTAAAAACACAACACCCGTTGCTGACGCAACGAATAGTGAGTTTGTACCGCGATCGCTATACGCATTCGAAGGCAACATCGTGAAGCTCAAGCACGAAGACTTCGCATCAGGGCATAAGCTCTACGTAAACGTGGACCTGGTTTACGAGCTGCAGAAACTCGATATCGAGTTTTCACATGAAAAACCCAAAAACTGGTTTATCACGGCCAGCCAGAAGCTCAGCTACCAGAACAAATAGGGCCTCTAGCGCTTTTAGTCTCTACCTACTGGTGCAAGCCAGCCGCACTCGAACGATCTCAGCGAGTGGGAGAATAATTTCTTATGACGAACAGCGAAGCAGTTTTCGACCCGCAGCAGCAAGTCGAAGCCTCAGGCCTGGCAGGCACCTTTTCACCGAAGGACAGCCGTAGCGTTGATTCATCCGTCGAGCAGTTGGAGGATATACTCTTCAGCAGCCTGAAGCTGGTATTTCCGGCATCCATCAGCACCACACTGAAAGACCCACGTGATGAGGCAGCAGCTAAGCATAAGTGCATAGCCGCATTAGTCGAAAATGGCATAACCTCAAATCAGCATCTATCGGTAGGGATGAGGCGTGCCCGAGCAAGCGGCGCTCCATTCTTGCCATCGCCTGGACAGTTCATCACTTGGTGCAAGGATGGTGAAATTGACGCTGCTGGTTTGCCGGAAGAACATGCACTGTATGACATGAGCATGCGCTACAGCGCACGACGTGGTCTGTATAACTCACCAGAGGCTCATCCATGGCGGGAAAATTCCCATTACTGGATGACCACAAGCATCTACAGCCAGATGCGCGGGAAAAGGCTGAGTGAGTCAGAGCTGCGTGGCAAATGCCGGACCGAACTGCATAAGATGGCCAAACGGATTACTGCAGGCGAATACATCGCGCCGCCTCGACATAAGGTCGAAAAGTTATACGTGCCTGTAAGCACTTAATAGTGATGGCACATATTGGTCAGATGAAGGCTTTACTTAAAGGATGGCGATGATAGATTGTTCGTTGAGTTTTCATTGAAATTTTTTGTTTTTTTGTAGTTAATCTTAATGCTAGGAGCTAATTCATAAGCTGTCTTTTCAGATTAAAGGAGTGTATCGTAACTTTTAATTTAAATTTATAAGTGTGAGCACAAGGATGAGTAAAATAATTGACTTGAAAAAGGATGCTAGGGTCGCATTGAATCTGAATGGAATTTGTGACAGTGAGCTGAGTATTATGAAGGAAAAAATGTATAAATCCTTCAAAAGCCAAACACAGGAGTTAATGGTATTTCACTATTTCAGAATATTAAATGAGCTATGCACTCAAGCAGGAAACTTACTTCTTGCCGGAGCTTATTCTTCAGCAGAAGCCCAGACTAGAGTAATTATTGAGCAAGCTGCGAATCAACTCTATATTGCTGGCGATGAAGGTGAGAGAGCTCGAGCTTTACTGAGAAGTAGTAAACAACTTACTAAAAAGAATGGTGAGAACTGGATAGCGTTTCTTGAATCAAAGGGTTGGTCTAACCCAGGCGCTATAGCTCGGAGAAGAAATGGCGCAATTGCATTAGCTGATTTTGATGAGCGGTGGCCCGACACCGAGCGATATCCCAATGGAAGGAAGTTATTTGAAGTATTGGGATGGGAAAATCATTATCATGCTTTCTATTCTCCACTATGTGATTCTGTACATAGTTATTCAGATGATATGGCTAACTTAATTTTTTTTTATGAAAACGCAGCCTTATTAGGTGATGACTTAGAGAAGTTTTTAAAATATACGGAAATTGAAAGGCGCAGGTTAGCAACATACAATTATCTTATTGCAGTCGGACTCAGAACTGAAAGTCTAACTAGAATATGCAATGCTTTAAATATCAACTATGAATCTCAAAAGATTGAACATGCATTTGAAGAACTCCAAAAAAAAATAGATCAGCATGAATCGTATGATTATGATCGTTTAGAGACAATAAAGTAATTCATCAAGTTTAAGTTGTAATGGTGGGGGGTAAAATGACTCATTGCTGGATAGTCACAAGTTTCTACAGCCAGATGTGTGCAAAATGCTATAGTGAGTAAGAGCTGAGTGGAGAATGCCGAGCCGTGTTCAAGTGATGTGTGTTAATTTTAGCATTGTAATAGTTTCAGTAATGCAGTGAATGCTTCATTTTATTTGAAAGTATTTCTTAAAGAGGTTTGTGATGAATAATGTGAATCTATCAGAAATGTCATATTTTGATCTCGAGGGTCTTATTGCAAGTACTGATAAAAATCACAAGATTTTAATACCTATCCCATCATTAGGAAAAACACAATCTTATCGAGATATTTGTAGTGACATTGTCGATGCGCTTTGGCTTTCTGAAATGATAGCTGCCAATAGCAAGCTGATTGAGTTTAGTTATGATAACACTTCATCTTATTATTATTATGCGGTTATCGTTATATACTGTGATATAGATCTCCTAAAGGACATATTACTTGATGGTGTGATATTGTTTAGCTACTTAAACAATATTGATGTTGAGCATGAACGTTATGAATATATTCGGGAGAGAATATCTGAATTTGAAGGTTCACTTGAAACTTATGAAACTAACTTCCCTGATTTACTGGACTTTTATTATTCAAACTTTGTTAACGGCGTATTGCCTGAGGCTGTTTCAGAATATCCCGAAGAGTATAGGGATGAAATAAAAGACAATCCAGAGTGGAAGTTTGGATACTGGAAGAGCGGGTATAGCGTGGTTTTAGAAGCTGATTGCTTTGCCTCATGTGATGGATGGATAATTCCAAGTAACATATCATTGGACAGTTTTTTTAAATCCCAAAAGCAAAGGTATAAATTTGATGATTTATTCATTTCCACCCATTTCACTTTAAATGAAGATAATTATCTGCTTTCCTCTAATGGATTATATAAATTTTCTTTTGAGAAGTACTCAATTTCTAGAGTGGTAAGCGCTTTTTCATTTAATTATGAAGATGATGATTTTTTCAATGAAGTAAAGATAAGGGCTTCGGAAAAATTTTATGTCGACTCAAGTGGTACAGTACTAGTGGTTGATGATGGTGGTTTTTATCATGTGTTTTATGATATTAATTCATTGAGAGAGGGGGAAGCAAAAAATTTACAATCTTCTGTGATCGGTTTAGTATCTAAGATTACTGCTAGTGCAGATTTAAGAGGGGAGTTAATTTTAGACTGGTCTAAAATGACAGATGATGATTTTGAAAACCTTTGCTATGACGTTATTTATAGGCACCCTAGATTCAACGTTGATACTATTCGAAAGCTTGGGCACACGCGTTCACGAGATGGTGGTAGAGATATTGAAGTCTACGATATAGCAATGTTGCCAGGCGAAACTCCTGTTAAATGGATTTTTCAGTGTAAACTTGTTAGTAAATCAAAATCCTTAGGAGGTTCAAAAGTCCAGGACATTGGCGATATGTTAGAGCAATATAATGCTGGTGGCTTTGGCGTAATGACTTCGGTTTTAATAGATGCTACTTTATACAATAAAATGGACTCTATCTGTAGTCGAAGAAAAGTTAAGCAAATGAATTTTTCAGTATTAGAGTTAGAGCGTGTGATATTAAAAGACATTGCTTTATTCGAGCATTATTTTAGTTCCTGATTAGTTTCTATATTTTTTCATATTATGATGTTGATAATAAAATTTTAATGAAGCCAATTTTGAAGGTTACTTCAAAAATTTATTATGATATAATGTGGTATGTTTTTTGTTTAAATTGGTTTGGTTTGATGAATGTAATTGATTTGTTTGCTGGGGTCGGTGGGCTAAGTCTTGGTGCAGCTCGTGCTGGTTTCAAAGTTAAAGCAGCAGTCGAATTAGATCCGTTTGCAATATCAACTCATGCCTTAAATTTTCCAGCCAGCAAACATTTTATGACTGATGTTTCAAAGATAAATGGAAAGAAATTTCTTGAATCTTTAAGCATTAATAGTTTAGATGGGTTGATTGGTGGTCCTCCATGCCAAGGGTTTAGCTCTATGGGTAAAGGCATGGCTAATGATGTCCGTAATGATTTATATAAGCATTTTTATAGGCTTATAAAAGAAATGCAGCCTAGATTTTTTCTGGCTGAGAATGTTCCGGGTATATTAAGCAAAAAGTATAATCATATTTTAAATGAAGCTTTTTCAGTAATTGAAGGTGATTACTTTATTCTACCAGCAATAAAAGTTAAAGCATCTGACTTCGGTGCTCCCACCACACGAACACGAATTTTTTTTATTGGCTATCACAAAAGTCTTGGTGAAGATTTCATAGCTGAGAATGATTTTCAATCTAAGTTTCCAATTTCTCCGGTAACAGTTAAAGAAGCACTATTTGGCTTGCCAGAATTTATAGATAGTGAGTGGCTTTTAGACGAGCAAGGTTGGCAGGAAATCAATAAAGGTGTTACAGGCCCATTTTATAATAAATTATGGGGAGAAATTCCGCCTAATGTTGGAGATACGTTTTCAATTAACATGCTTTCCAAATCCATAGTTTCAGGCTGTTTAGGAACTAGACATAGCGAAGAAGTTGTTAATAGGTATAGCTTATTAACTCACGGCATGGTTGATAAAGTATCTAGATCGCAAAAATTGGATCCAGATGGTTTCTGTCCAACTCTAAGAGCTGGAACTGCAAATGATAAGGGAAGCTATCAAGCTGTTCGTCCCATCCATCCAAACCAGAACAGGGTAATAACGCCTCGTGAAGCTGCAAGACTACAAGGTTTTCCTGATTGGTTTAGGTTTCATACAACAAAATGGCACAGCTTTCGTCAAATAGGTAATAGTGTTTCTCCAATTGTTGCCGAGCATATACTAAAAAGACTGCACATCCGTTTAATAGAGCAGGATGCACAGCTTGAAGGTTTAAACCATGATCCTTTGGAAATTAGGATATAATCGATAATATTTAAAATAATTTTCGCACTGTTCTTGCTGCAAAGCAAATTCTCCCGCTGCTGCTTGATAAGCCTCTTTATCAGGCAGTTTACTATCCAAGTTTATTTTCTCTTTGATCGTAAGCGTTGGGATAGAGATATTATGAATATCATCCCAGCTTATTGAACGATACTGCCATTTACTGAATCCTGATTCCTCATAAAATACAGTGATTTTTTCTGCTAACTTAAATATCCCCATTATAGTGAGCATGGTATGACTACCATCTTTATATTTGTTTATTGAAATGGGAATGAATCTAAGCCTATCTAATCTATCTGTTAATCCTCTTTCAATTGCTGATTGGAAAGCAGATATTATGATTGAGGTCAATTTTCCTGTAAGGTTTTTATCTGACATGTCAGTATCGTTTAGTTCCATATCAAAATTAAGATAGTCACGACTTAGTTTTGATTTTAATGCTTCTTTAAATTTAGATTTGTAATCAGTAATGCTTTCGCCAATTCTTCTTTGATAATAAGATGCTGGGTTAATAGGAAATGTGATCTTGAGTATATCCTCATTGTTAATTTTAGTTGCTAATAACTTTATGTCATCTAAATCATCTTTAATTTTTTTTGGTGATGCATAATCTAACCAAGTTATAGTCGACTCTGAAAAATCATAATCAATAATGAAGTCTCTGCTGCTTTTTAATCGGCATTCAATGCAGTTATAAGGTATATTATATTGTTGTCTTTTGTAGACAGCGTCATCCTCTTCTATCGATATTAAATTATTAATCAATGTGCGGCTGTGAATCATCCTGAAATCTTCTAGCATAGGACCACCGAAGCCAATGTAGGTATATTCTTTAATAGGGACAGTGCGTGAAAGCAAGTTTAATCCTTCAAGAAAAATTTCGCGATCAATCGACTTGTTATGCCTTAAATGATAGGCTATGAAACCTCCAGACATTATTTCACCTCACTTAGAAAACTGTCGAAGCACTTCATTCCAACATCTGCAGGGCTTGCATGCTCATCTCCGAAGAAGTAGTTTGATAGCAATGCAATATCTGCTCTCTCTCTACTGAATATTATTTTTGCTTTAGTTGAATGTTGTACTGGTACTGGGAGTTGAGGAGTATATCTCCATTCGTTACTGTTTTTGTTGGGGTTGGACCAATTGGTTTTGCTATTCGCTTGACTTTTTATTGGTTCAATTTCGAATAAATCTTTGGTGTCAAGTTTTTTTGTGGCAGCCAATAAGCGTTTGCCTTCTTCGAGATGTTCTCCTTTCCATTGGTTTGTAAAGCGAATAAAAAGAAGCATCCCTTCAATCATTTTATTTCTTACATTATTATAAATTGGAGAGCTTAAGTCCACGCCTCTTTTTGTTGTCGTAATAGGCAAAGCCTCAGGGTTTCTGCTCGTAAATTTGACCACACCAGAAATATTGATGAACTGTGAGTGAAAGCGAGGTACGTTTCCGAGACCCCAACCAGTTAAATGTGTTTTATCACAGTAAAGAACCACTCGATCATTACATATGATAGTCCAACCTGCATCTTCAGAGCGTCTTCTTGAAGTCGGTTCATCAGGATTATCCTCAAGATTACTATAAAACCCAACAGCTAAATCAACCTGAACGCCATCAATCTCAGCTTTATATATGTAAGGTTCAACTTTGGAATCATCAGTCATTAAGGATATTTTGTTTGCTTCAATTTTTTTATTATTTAACTCTATCTCAAAACCTTTTAATATTATAAACGACATGGAGTGTTTAATTTGATCATGTAAGTCAGTTAAGTAAGTATTTTCACGGAACTTATTTTTTATGTTTTCATGCAAAAGCTTGATTTCAATTCTTGTCCCTTTGTTTATTTTTTCGTTGTAATTACTCTCTTCTAAAGGTATTGTCCATCCCTCGCCTTTTATCCATTCCGGCGTGATATTTACACTGAATGCTCCATCTGTATGGTTTGATTCTATTATGCATTCGGACCCTATTTTAAATATGGCCCTCTTCATTCCTATACCATAAACACCAACTGTACCCTCATTTTCTTCGTCCTCTTTATGTGGACGGCCCATTTTAAAAGCGTACTCGCGGAAACTTTTTGGTATTCCGCCGCAGTTATCTTCAATGATAAAGGAATCATCGGTAATTGTTAGTTTTGCTTTGAAACCTTCATATGGTTTCAAGTCATTGGAATCAGGTTTTTTAGTCCTTAAAGCTCCATCTACACAATTATCTAATAAATCTAAGATTGCATCGTTTAGCTCGATATCTCTAGTGAGCATACTAACGAAAAAACGTTTTGAAGGGCTGAAATCTGCGATAGATTCGACGTTAGACATATTGTTTTTCCTTGTTACTATTTCAAGTGCAATGATTGAGTCTCTGCAATAACACTGATGTTTAAGTTATGATATGATTTATCATATTGCAGTCAATGTTTTTTATTTTTCATTTAAACTCATGATTAATAGGGTATTATTTTTTCATTTTATTTTGTTTACATGCGTTATTATATAAATTTTTACTTATGTCCACGATTTCCAGCTCAGACTTGTTGATTTTGATCAAGCTGTTTTGTTACAAGTTGTGAGTTTAAAGTTTATATGAACATAGTAAATAATTTATGAGTTCAAGGCATATATGATTCCTAATTCTCCGGCCCTTGCACAATGCAAACTTGGCATCGGTAATAGCATCTATCCAACCATTACTTCTTTGTTTCAACCCATGCAGGCGTAAGACACAGCAACAGACTTTACATTGCTCATGAAGATTTCAGGCTGCACCTTTATCGATAGGCAATATCTGTATAAGATAGTTTGGTCAAAACCAGCTGATGGAATCGTGGGAATTTTTAAAATTAGCGAGAAAACGGTTATTGCTAGATGTGTTGAGCTCCAAATCCCTATGCCATCAGAGGGATACTGGCGAGCGGTTGCGAAAGGTGCCGCCCCGCATGTTTCTGAGTTACCGCCATTCAAACATAAGGAAAGCATCAATCCTTCCAAACAGCCTGATGTACCGCCAGCTAATGAATTTCATGTCGAGCAGCCAGTACCTTCTGGCTTAAAGCCCGCTCTTAAGGGTAGGCCCAAATCATCTACTCGCTTCATCCATGGGGAGCAGTTATTTTCCGCCACCAAAGAGATTTTACTTAAATCTCAGATTACTGAGCTGGGCTATTCAGTAGTTAGTTTCAAATTACTGATTGTGAAAGTTCAAATTTTTACCAATCTGCATTATTAATTTAGTTAAGGGGGATAAATGATAATAAAAATCACTCTATTACTTCGAAAAAAAGCTTTAAGCTTCAAGATTTATAAGATAGTATTTTGTTGAATACCTAACATTATAAGCACCTAATAGCAAGGTAAGACCACAGACCACGTTAAATTAATGAGGTAAAAATGCCGCCATTGAATAAAAAAATGGAAAAATTCTTAAATTTTGCCAAGAGGAAAATAATTGAATCGTGGTTTTACTTAAAGTCAGAGATCAAGAATAGTCTCTACACTTTAAGAGACATGGACTATATGGCTGCAATTTTTATAAGTTTTTCGACATTTATAGTGACGCTATCAATAGTTTACTCAGTATATGATGATTCATTCATACCTTCTTTACTTGGTAATCTAAATGCATCGATATGTGAATTTTTAATATTAGGCATAATAATTTTCTTTTTTGATAAAAGAAAGCAAAATAAGGAAAGCATCTCAGACTTGCTGAGCAACTTAGAAAATTATGGTAAGAGCTCATCTATAACATTAAACATAGAGCGACTCAAAATAATAAGGGAGCTGCACAAAAGAGGCTGTCATGAGATCAATGTTCAAGATATCAAGCTGCAAAATATGAGCAACTTGAAGAAGTTAAACTTTCATAGTTCACAGTTAGCCGGGATGAGTTTCTACGAGTCAACATTAAAAGACTCTATTTTCTTAGATTGTGACATACGTAACCTATGCTTAATCAGAGCAAAACTAAACAATGTGAGATTCATCAATTGCAAACTTAAAAATAGTGACTTCAGTGAGGCTACTTTCAGTACAGTTTCTTTTGAAAACTGCATACTCGAAGGAGGCTTATTTAAAAGTACAAATCTGCAAAGTTGTATCATGAAAGGTAGCGACTTTAAAAACGCGACATTTGACAATGCAAATATGAGAAACGCCAACTTTATTGACGCAATTAACATTGACGATAAGAAATTTATCTTAGCAAATAATTTAGATTACATAAAATGTGATGATATTTTTTTGTCTAGGATAAAAACTCTAAAGAATTTTAAGATTCCAAAAAAGAAAGAAAATATTTAGGGTGCTAGGGGAATCGAACCCCTACATCATAATCACTCGCGTGATAAATGAAGGAACCATCTCACCCAAGTGGAAGTTAACATCTTTTCAAGCTAACATCAACACCAGTGTTGAGCTTTATGCAATTTCATTTGTGCAGAGCTTTAATCTGACCAACATCTGCTATCGCAGTCTCAGTGCTAACTTGCACGTATAACTTTTCGACCTTATGTTGAGGTAGCAGAATATTTTCTCCTGCATTACTCCTTTAGGCCATCTTCTGAAGATCTGCACGACATTTCCCTCGAAACTCTGACTCACTCAGCCCTCTCCCGCGCATCTGGCTGTAGAGGGTGGTTACCAAGTAATAATGGGCATTTGAATCGCCATGGGTACGCCTCTGGTGAGTCATACAGACCTCGTCGCGCGCTGTAACGTATCACTCTGCCATACAGCACATTTGCATCCGGCACACCTGCAGCAACACTTTCACCGTCTTTGCGCCAACTGAACTACTTTTGGTTATGGCCAGAAAGTGACTTTTTGGCTAGCAAGTCAACTCTGTTTTATAGCACGCGTAGTGTCCAACTAAGTTTATATACCTCTTCAAGCCTTATCCAATGTTTGGAGCAGGAGCATATGGCCCTTATCCACCGCAAAGCTCTCCTGTCAGAGTGTTACTGACCTGCCCCCAGAATTGGATACAACGCTCTGTTAATAATGTCAGTTTGTTTACCTTCTAATTTTCCATTTCGCCAGTTCGCTGCAAATTCAGCCAACGTCTGGTAATTCAGCGATGAATGAGGCCTGGACTCGTTATAGTCCTGCCGCCATTCATTAATCGTTTTCCTGTCATAAGCAATATCGCTGAACCCGTGTTCATTCAGGCATTCATCTCTAAATCGTCCGTTAAAACTCTCAATAAATCCGTTCTGAGTCGGCTTGCCCGGCTGGATAAGCCGTAGTTCCACATCATGCTCAAAGGGCCATTGATCGAGCGCGCGACAGGTACCGGGCCCTGATCAGTTCTTATTGTCGCAGGATAGCCCCTGAACAGCGCGATGCTGTCCAGAATACGCGTGACTTGAACGCCTGAAATACCGAAAGCAGCGGTGATCATCAGACACTCTTTCGTGAAATCATCCACACAGTTCAGGCTCTTGATCCTCTGACCGTTGGCCAGTGCGTCCATAACGTAATCCATCGACCATGTCAGGTTCTGCGCATCCGGGCGCAGAAGCGGAAACCGTTCGGTTGCCAGATGCGGCGGTAGCCAAAACGCCTGCGCTCCAGTGCCAGTTAAGTGATGCGCCCTGATAAATACGCATCAGCTGCCAGACGCTGAGCCTCATAGCGGCAGGTCGACAGGGACAAACCTGTAAGCCTACAGAAAGGACGTTGCGACAGACCGATCGCATCACACATAGACTCAACGATTTCCCGCTTCTGGTCTGTCGCCAGTACTTTCGCCCCGGAGCCACCTGAAGTGCTTCCTTATCCAGCATGGCTTCGGCAGGCAGCGTTCTAAGTCTGGCGTTCTTTTCCTCAGGCAATTTCAGGCGCTTAACCCTTGGCACGTCCATACCGCCATACTTCTTACACCAGGTATAAAAGGTGGCGTAGGAAATGGCGTGCTTCCGGCAGAGCTCACGGGCAGAAACCCCGGCTTTAGCCTTGCGAGGGATACTGATAATCTGTTCGTCGGTAAAACGCTTCTTAACGGAGATATCCTCATGTGGCTTATGAAGACATTACTAACATCGCGGTGTATTAATCAACGGGGAGCAGGTCAAGCCAATATGATCTTGGCTATTAATTATTTCAAGAAATAACCCGCGTATACCATTTAAACTTCTACAAATAAGTAGTAATATTTACCATATTGGATCTTGCTTGAAATTGTTAAATATCTGGATAGGTGCTTAAAAATGAGATATGAATTGCCAAGTAAAAATAAGTCTTACGTTCCTGATTTATATGCCTATCTTTGTTCAATTGATGCTAAACATTTGCATAATATGGAGCATGGGCTTATGCATCCTGCAGATGTTTTTACGACGGTTTTTGATGAAGTTGTAGCAAGCGGCCAAAGACTCGCTATTTCAATTCAAGAAATGGAGCAGAATAAAGATAAAAGACGAGACAAGCATATTAATAGTTTGATTTCAGGTTTTTTATACTCAATTTCAAATTTTATAGACGGATGTAAGTCTATCGTGAAATGCTTGTTTAGCAAAGATGAAGAAAAGAAATATAAAAAAATAATTAGTGATTTCATAAATCAATGCAGGCTGTACATAGATTATGTGAATACAAAGGTAAATTATATAAAACATAGGCACAGAAGTATCTCTACTATTTTATGTGAATGGGAAAATGATTTCATTCTAGGATATTATGTAAATGGGCCCGTTTCAGAAAATATAAATGGACCAGATCCAGATATACATAAAGATGTCAATTGCGCGATTTCTATGAATTGGGAGTTTCCGTACCACATAGTAAATATTTATTTTTTATCTGCATCTCTAAAATCCATCCTGGAGGAAGTTAGACCATCTGTCATTGATTTTGAAAAAAAATATGATGATAAAGATCTTATGAATTTTCTCATTGATGTATCATCAATAAATCGATTTCTTTTACCCGATGAGTTTGGCAAGCATCAAGCTTTAGTAAAACGTAAGGACACTAAGTTTATTTTGGAATACCCTTCAAAAGTTAAAGCAAAAAACAACCACCTTCATATGATGAACATCTCTATGACTGCGAAAGTTGGTTTTGGTGCAAGGGGTTTTGTAACACCCTATCTACAGCAAACGAAACAATCAATTAAAAACTCATAAAAAAACATGTTATATTTGGAAAAATATTTATTTTGCGATGCAATGCCAACTAATTCTATTTACCGGTTTCATTACTCAAATTATTTAATGCCCGCTTTTCGCTCATAGCGAACTGAAACCAAACCCAATACTTCACAACGAGCTCGCATTATGAAGTGAGGATGATAAGAGCTATTTTCTGAAGCGTCGATTATAGTTCGGGATACAGACCAACTTGGGGCTGATGGACGAAAGCAGCACCGACTGGCTGCCTAAGTGCGACGTTCCGAACGCAGCATGACAACCTGAACCGGCTAAAGCCGGTTTTTTTATGTCCATCGTTCGCCGGTGGTGAAGGATACATGTCACCCTTCACCCATCCGTCACCCATTAACCATATGATATAAAAAGATAAAATAAAGAGGTGAACAGTGTGAAGGATTATTTATAAAATCTTTTTTTGTTGGATCTCGCTTTCTGGCCACTCAACTGTTTTGATAAAGTTTAAATGCCTAAAAAAGGAGCAATAAATGGATACCTCTTTTTTGAATGCACTGGACACTAAAAATCGTGAACAGTTTGACGCAGCGATTAATGCTTTACAGGGGGATGTTGCTGCTGCTGCCGCTCGACTATCCATAGATCCCCGCTTGCGCCTTGAGTATTCGAGGCGTATCAAAGAGATGGCTGACGATTTACGATCCCGCGTTAATGCTGGATTGATAACATGGGAACAGGCTGCGAAAGAAGCTCAGGAAACGCGAAATCTCATCATGGAAATG
>Ga0157358_1000507_pt1 | contig 16195 bp, 10 predicted proteins | sample AttcapACBM2_FD_111484 | JGI IMG/M metagenome (GOLD analysis project Ga0157358, IMG submission 111484) | Fungus gardens microbial communities from leaf cutter ant in Botucatu, State of São Paulo, Brazil - Atta capiguara ACBM2 | ecosystem: Host-associated > Fungi > Mycelium > Unclassified ... | reverse complement strand
TTCTAGCTGTTTCCTTTGTTATCTTCTTCATTGTCTGATTCCTCTTGGATTTTTCATTTCTTTATAGACTATTTCTCTTTACAGTCCTTTACAATATGTTCTTCTTTGTCACATTTGAAACATTTTCTAGTTTCCTTTTTCTTCTTCTTCTAGCATTCTTTTGCCATGTGGCCATACTTGTTGCAGTTGAAACACTTTGGCTTCCCATCTTTGAAATTATCATTGGACTTTCCAATATCCATTGGTTGTTCCCTTCTACTATATGTTATTTTGGTATCTGTCTTGTAATCATGTTGTCCTTCTGTGGACTCATATCCCTGTCCTACTGAGGTGATTGCCATCTTCCATTCTTTAAGTATCTCTGATGCTATAATAGGTGGGTATTCCAATATAGTCTTGATAATATCTTGTTGTACATTATTCTTTAGCAAATATATTGCATGTAGTTTGTTTGTATCTGCCTTCATAGCTAAGGCCTTGAACTCTATCATGAAGTCTGCCATATTTCGTTTTCCTTGTTTGAAAAATTCTATCTTCTATTTGGCATTCACTGTCTTTGTTTTGTCACTGAATGTTGTCTTGATTTCCTTGATAAATTTATCCCAATCCTGGGTTCTTAGTTCTTCATCTAGCTTATTAAGCTTTCTTTGTGTATATATGCCTGCTATACCTCCTCTGAGGCATGCCAGGATTGCTGTGATTCTATCATCAGTCTCTATGACTCTGTTACTCTTAAGGAATAATTGTATTTACCTCTACCAGTCTTCAAACTTCATACAATTCCTATTGAAACATTCTGGATCTAGGACCATACTTTTTGGTGTTACAACCTGTATGTTGTCATTCATTGTTACTGGTACTGGTGCTACAGACATTTCTTTATCTGATCTTTTGTTCATTTCACTTGAGACTTCATTTGTAATCTTCAAAGATCTTAATCTTTTTGATAATGCCTCTAGATTTTTTGTTCTGTATGAACTTGTCTTGTCTTTCTTCATGGGTTACTCCACATGTGTTTTATTCTTTTTCTGGCAGTAACTTTGCCTAATTTGTTTGTGAACTAACTACTATGTACTTTCTCTCTTTTGCAAGATAAGCTTGTCAATGCTTTACCAAATATTATGATCTTAGACTGAGCTCAGATTGCAACTCAGACAAAGACTTGAGAAGAGAGTAAAGAAGAAATGCAATTGGTAAAGCATAAAGATACAAGAGTACATCTATGCTATATATATGAAAGTAATATAAGGAAAACATTCATAATATATAAGAATGATGAGTCATAGAACATAAGGATAGAGCAATGATATAGTACCTACTACATGAGGTGCTGACTGAGACTACTTTGGCATAGCTGATTATATTGTCATCACCCTATATCCTAGTTCATGCTAAAGACATGAGGTATTGATTGTAACAACTCCACTATTATCAACCATTCTGGCCAATCCTTTTGTCTATGGTCTACAAAGAACTGTAGATATTGCTCTAATTCCTAGTTTATTCATTCAGTCTAACTATCTGTTTGTAAATGGAATAATGTTGATAACTTTGTTTCAATATCTAATATCCTATTCAATTCTTTCATCAACTTCACTGTAAATTATAGTTCTCTATCCAATATTATACTCTCTGGCAATCCATACAATTTCTATATGTTATCTCTGAATATCTTTGCTGGTCCTTCTACTGATGTTCTCTTTATAGTTGCCATAAATAAAGTCTACTATTAAATATATCCACAGCTTGTCTGGTATCTTATTTACCATTAACTTCTCCACTAGAGTCTCTGATTTATTCTTTATTTTTTTACACAAATCACATCTATCTATAAATTTTCCAATATTCTTTGTATTATGATTCAAACCTCAAAGTATTAAGGTAAGAAAAGAATCTTGTATTGAATTAATACAAGAGAACTTAATAGAATTCCAATTACAAATTTTCTATCTTATACACACTTGGCTAATGGTTTATACTACACTGAACCTAGCCTATTCTAAAGAATATGTATACTATATACTATTAATATATAGTATGATAGTATTATTCTAAAATCTTCTATATCCTTCTGTAATATGTAACTGTGTAACTGTGATATGTGACAGTCTGTAACAGTCATGTGTAACATCATACTAATACGTAATTCTAAGTTCAAAATAGAAAGATAAAAATAAGATAAGAAATGAAAATAAATTATTTTTAACTTTGACACTTTGTTACCTTTGGCTACTAGTAATTTCTTGTTACCAACTCTGTTGTCTTCCATCTTTTTTTATATCTAACTGTTAGCATATTACAGTATAACCAGATTATCTCTACTCTCAACTCCTTATCTTTTGATATATATACTCTTTTCTTCTTCAATATTAATTCTCTCTTTATCTACTATTTGTCTTCTTTTAACATCTTTACTAATATATCTACTTCTAGTTTTACTACTACTACTTCTGCTAAGCTACAAATACATTTCTCCCTATTAAATCTTTGTTTCTAGTATGTATTTTATAGTGAAATCAAATCTTGATAAATATAATATCTAAAAAACTTGTTTTCTATTCAATTTCTGTGTTTTCATAAAGTATTCTAAATTCTTATGGTCTATTCAAACTTTAAACTTGAATTTTGTATTTTTTAGCAAATATCTCCAACTTTCTAAACTCTTAATTACTGCTAGTATCTTCTTATTATAGATTTTGTAGTTTTTTTCATCTTATTAAGAGATTTTGATAGATATGTTACTAGTCTCTATTGTTTATTTTCACATTTTATAGATAGCACTTCTTCTATTGTATAATCTGACTATTAGAGTCATAAACAATAAACTTAGTTTTATTTATTTTCTTTCTCTTTTATTTTTATTTTTGGCTTTACTTTACTTTTTTTAGTTTTAGACTGAAATAAAGGGTGTGATGTAATGTCACATGTCACAGAATCATATAATACAGAGAATGATATAGAAAGTTCTAAAACAAATAATACTATATAGTATAGTAATAATATATTAGTCTTATAGAATATATATAAACTTTAGGATAGATTAGTTATAGTGTGTGTACAGACTATAGTTTGTAGTATATAAGGTAAATTAGTTTTTACTTAGAACTCTATTGAGTTTTCTTATATTACTTGTTACAAAAGTGTGTTTTTTATGTTAATCTAAGAACTTAATTTGTAAAATTTTTCTTTTTTTTCTCTATCTAATTCCACTTCTAATTTTTACTTACTAAGTTATACAATAGTTTAGTTATAGGTGCAAAATATTTGATGAATTATCTATAATATTAGAGTTAAAGACAATGTACTTTGTTTTTTCTTTATTTCTTTCTTATTTTTATTTTTATTTTCTATTTATTTTCTTATTTTGAACTTAGAATTAGAGTTAGTATGATGTTATATGCATACCCTTTTTTCTCTTGTACTACTATCTTGTATGGTAGCACCCATAAGAGACTTTGGAAATAAATTCTTTTCTTCTTCTTTAAATACACATTCTCAACAAACCTTCTATTTGCCAACTGTGTCATCTTCAATCAACATAGGGATAGATATTCCAACAGGAAATATTTCTGACAACTATGATGAGATGAGAGGTAAGAAACCTCTTTACCTAAAACATAGTATTCTAGGGCATCTTCTTTGTCCTCAACCAAGTCCTCTGTTATGTACCATGAAAGAATGAAACTCAACAATACTATGAACAAAGACATCAAAATAGATGATAATTTTCCTATGCTGTCCTATGAGACATCTTAGAAGAAGGCAATTAGAGTCAGTATAGCAGCTAACCTCAACAGCAACATGATGAACAAACATGTTACAATCAAGTGCCCTACCTCAAGCTCTTCTCATGTGCCTGTTGAGCATTCCACTTCAGTTTCTCCTCATGGTGATGACATGGTTATCAATATTCAACTGCCATATGACCCAAATGCTCTTACAGAACCCAATCTTTGGGACAGCAACTTCTATCCAATTTTACTTTATGATTCTATTGAATACCTGGCATCAGACTCAAAGAACATCAAGGATTCACTAAACTTCATGGCCAAATACATCACCAACAAGCAAATTGATCTGGCAAAGTCTAATGACCTTAAGGATTTCAATGGTATTAGAGAGGCAATCTGGAATCTCATCTCCTCTATCTATCAGTCCAAATAGGATTTGTTCATAGCTGACCATGCTCCTATCACCATTGACATTCCCATTTGTGAAGAAAGTATTCCAAATAAACGACAATCACTAATAAAAGGAAGTGATGAAGAAAATTGATTTATCGATGATCTTATTCAAGTTATCAAAAACTTGAACACCACATTCATCCAAGATGCTGGATTCCTAAAAGAGGTTGTTTAATACCTAACATCCAAAATCAAAAACATATGATTTGAATATTCAAAGACAGCCAACATTACAAGACACTCTAAAGCCTAGTAGAATGAAGATTGCTGCCATTCACTAGACAAATATTGTTAGACACATAGCCTAGAAAACTGAAAGGACTTTAAAAGCACAGTCAAAAAATCCAAACATTCCTTCTTTGATGACAAGATTGAAGAAATCGTGAATAAAAAGTGTGGCCTATGAGAACTTATGAATTAGGTCAAGAAACACAAACTTTCTGCAATAGAAGCTATCTAGTATGAAGGATGCTCATATATTGAACTGGAAGACCTGTGGAATGCTCTTCATAACTTGTTCAATTCTGCTCAAGCAAGAGAAGTTGACCTTTATTTGCTAGACAAAATTCTAGACAAGACCACAATTGTGTGAAATCTGTTTTCCAAGAAAGAACTCATTGACATAATTAAGAAATGCAACAATTCATCTGCCTCAGGTCTGATAAATTAACCTGGAAACATGTCAAGTCTATTATCAGAAATAAAGAGTACATTTGCAAATTCATTGATATTGCTAATATCTGTATAGATTTGGGACATTGGCTGTCTCATTTCAAGACTTTAACTACAGTTGTTATTTCCAAACCTAATAAGGCTACATTCAATTCTTCCAAGTTGTATTGCCCTATTGTTCTTCTCAACACAATTGGAAAGCTTTTCAAAAAGATGATTGGGAAATTTCTTCAATTCCATACAATTTCCAACAACTTCATTCACTCTAGTTAGCTTAGAGGTTTCAAACAGAGGTCTACCATGGGTGTGGAGGTCACACTTACTCACATCATTTGATCAGGGTAGGTTAAAAACCTTTCCATGAGTACCCTAACATTTGACATTACTTAATTTTTTCCCTTCCTGAATCACCAACTTCTCCCTCTCATCCCAGACAAGGTAGATCTTGATTATAAAATCTTGATCTTTTTCAAGAATTATCTAGTAGGAAGAAAAACTAAATATTTTTGGTATGATTTTGTTTCTCCTTTATTTAATATTAACATTGGTGTTAGTCAAGGATCTACTTTATCACTGATTCTTTCTGCTCTCTACTTATCTCCTGTTTTTCTTTCTTTAGAAAATCATCTAAAAATCCTAAAAATACCCATTTCCATTATTTCTTTTGTAGATGATGGACTTTTCATATCTCAAAACAAATCCATCTCGCATTCAAATACAAACCTTTTTTGTAGCTATAACATTATTTTGTCTTTACTTTTGAAATGTGGTCTTGTTGTAGAACATGGAAAAACTGATGTTTTTCATTTTTCTAGGTCTCATGGAGCGTTTAATCCCCCTTCTCTTGACTTATCTGCTATTGGGGGTCTTGTTCTTCTCCCTAAAGAAACATAGAGATACTTAGGTTTCATTTTTGACCAAAAGCTCACTTTAAGAAGTCATATAGATTTTTACAACCAAGTGTATGAAATTGCTCAGTAATTCATTAAGAGGTATCAATATGCTTCAAAAAAAAAGACTTTACAGATATTGCACCTTACATATAGTGCTATATGGGTTTCCGTTGTGATATTACAACAAAGCCTCCATATACTACCATCTCAACATTCTATGGAAGATGCAACAATAAGTGGCTCTTTGGATTTCAGGCATGTTCTGAATGTCTCCCACTCTTGGAGTTGAAACTATTTCTAGACTTATTCCTATATATCTATACCTCAGAAAACTATATGGAAGATTTCTACTATGGCAATCATCTCTTCCATCCAACCACATTATTAACAGCATTCTCAGTTCTAACAGGTCACAAGAATGAAACTGTCATAATGCATCTATTGATCATCTTATGGCTAAACAAAGATTTTGCTTGAAATCTCCATTCATCAATGTGGATGATAAGCATAATGAAAATTTCCCTTCATTCTCTTTTTCCAATGAGGAATTTAAACCAGGAAATTGTCTTACAGATTTATTTCCAGATTGTTTTTCTCTCCATCCTTGTTCTCCCAGTGCTAAAAAGCATATCAAAAAACTGGATGAAATTACACTTAGGGCTTTATCTAATTCTACTTTGACAATTGTTGTGTCTAATGCTAGTATTAAGAACCATGTCATCATATCAGTCTCCCATATCTATTCCTTTAATAAATCTGTTATCAACACCATATACAGAGCTATTAATGTTACCATAACCAAAGCTGAGTTATTTGCTATCTGATGTAGCATAAATCAAACAGTCACCAGCTTTAATACCAATCATATAGGAGTCATCACTGACTCCCTTCATGCTGTAAAGAGGATCTTCAACTTCTCAGTTCACCTATATCAAATTCATTCTGCCACGATATTCTAGGAACTTGAGAATTCTTTTCTAAGAACACTTGTAATCATATCAAATTTTGGGACTACTCTAGCAAACAACAGTGGCCACTACACTATTCTGTGGACAAAGACACCAAGAATATGGTCTCTATTCCATTGTTCCCATGAAAATCATCCTGGGATTTCTGTAGAAAATCCAAGTGTGATTTGATCCTTTCTCAATGGAGAATGCTTTTCCAAGTGGCAGATTCTAAAGGGAGATATTTCCTTGACTTACTAGATGTCAATCTAAATCCTTTTTTCCATGTTGCTTCTGTCTGAATATATGTAGTTACAAAGTAACTACCATAGTCTGCCCTTATGCTCTGTGTAATAAATTGTTGAAAGGAAAAAAATGATGTTATATGTGACTATTACAAAAGTCACACATCAGTCATACAATTACATGTTATACAGAAAATATAAAAAGTTCTGGAATAATGATGTCATATATCATGTTTATTATATAGTAATCTTATAAATAATATATAATCTTTAAAGTAGGTTAGATAATATCTTGTATAAACTAACTAGTTAGTGTATATAAGGTAAACACATTATACTATGAATTCTATTGAGTTTTCTTATATAAACCTTATACAAGGTTTCTTTTTTTAACCAAACTCTAAGTCTTAAATCATAATATATAATAACTAGCAAGTTTCAAAAACTTCTATATATCTTTGACTTCTTTTGAAGTTGGCTAGTCTAACACTTCTTTCACCTTCTCTTTCTACCTACTAAGTCTTATTAAAGGTGAATTGCACTTGCTGAATTATCCACAATAGCATAGAAGATGGAACAGAGAAGAAGACTTAGTCAATTTAGTAATAGAAAGAGACTGAAAGTGAGTGCTATGCAGATAAAATAACCTTGGCTTTAATGAATAATATTGTGTCTAGCTTATACATTACATGGTCATAAATTTTGGATAAAGAAAGGTTTGGACAGAAGAGTGAAAGAAAGAGGTCCTAATAATAAGATACCATGATATTGTCAACTGGAACTTCATGAGATTTGATGTAGAATGAAGAGACTCTTATTTATAGAGTAATGGATGATTGGAATGGGATATGATTTGTTCCAGAAGAAGATAGATGTGTTTAGATAAGTTTGTTGTTATCCAGAACAGATAGTAAATATTATTGGTTAGTATATAACAGTATCATCTCCTTAAGGCTAAGCTTCCAAGGCCCTAGTATATATATATGAGTGTGTACAGGATATATAGAAAAAGGAAAGAAGAGATAAAAAGAATAGAAAAAAACAAGTATAACAAAAATCAGTATATAAGAAAGAAAACAGATAAAAAAAGAGACAAGGAAGGAGTCAGCAGTATGGATTAAAGATAAGATAGTGGAAGAGGACCAGTTTTGTTGGAGTAAGTGAGGTGGAAATCAAATACTACTTCTGGAGTATATATGAGTTCTGAGGTAAATAGCTAGTTGGAGTTCTCTTCTATATTCTCATATTCTAGCCAGACAACCTTGTATAACAGCTTGCATATGCATTTACAATCAATTTTTGAATTGACAATTCAGAAGATTTTATATTTAAATTCACCTTCTATTATAACAGATAGTAATAGTGGTTTAGATTGTCTTGTTAGTAATTGCAATAAACACAGAGGTATTGTTCTAATGTCTAATTTGTGTATTCCATCTGGCTATCTCTCTCTGGATAGTATCTAGAAGTAAAGTGAAGTCATATATTGAGAGCAAAATCCAAGGATCAGAAAAAGTTTAAGACAAATTTAGATCTGTGGTTAGAAGTAACATGTGATATAACACCATGTTTGGAGAAAACATAGATAATGAATAGCTTAGCAAGATTAAGTAAAGTGATGGTATCTATTATTAGAACAAAAATAGCCTGCTTAGAGAGATAATCAACAACCATCAAAATCATATTCAAACTGAATGAAAGAGAAATTTTTTAAATGAAGTCCATTGATATTGAATTCCATAGGTGTTCTAGAATTAGAAGTTGCCTAAGAAATCTGTAGAGTTTGTGACATTGCAGTTTAGATCTTATACAAGTAACACAAGACTTACAGAGATTTTTGATATCTATATGTATGAAGAGCCAAGTGTATTTGTAATGGATGATTTTCAACATCTTATTTTGTCTGAAATATTCTGTAAGAATATAATTATGGTAGTACTAGAAGATCTGTATACAGGTATTATTGGTGAGTAGAACATAAATTTTTAGGTTCATAAGTAGGAGCCTAGATATATCTATAGACTATTGTCCTATTAGATTGTAAATATATTCTTGGAGTATACTGTTCTATGCAACTATGGAGTGGATATCATTATATAGGCCATTGAGGTTTACAATAGTAGCAGTACAAAGAGAGGAAGAGATAAGAGCAGTTGCTTGGAGAGATGTTATGAGTTGACTATAGGTGAATATAAGCTAGTATTTATATAGGTTAATGGATTTGAAAGCAATACTTCCTTCTCTTGGATAAAAATTCTATTTATAGATAAGAGTATTAGGTTTGGATCCCAAGTAGTCTGGGTGGAAGTGGATAATGAGATTGAATTGTAAAAGGAATTCTGACCATCTTGTCTAATAGTGGAAGTAGACTTTAGTGGTTGAGAAGTATTCTAGATTCTTGTGATATATAATAACATTAATTAGAAGTTTAGATTCTTCTAGGTAGTGGTGCCAAGTACAGAAGGCTTTGAAGATTGTAGAAAGTTTCTTGTCATGTATATCATAGTTGAGTTCAATGGCCTTAAAAGTATGAGAGTGGAATACAACTAAGTAGACTTCTTTTTCTTCTATTATAATGGATAAGATAGCTACAAGAGTATAGTTTAATGCATTATTTTTCACAATCATTTGAGTATTGGGAACCCAATGAGTAAGGATGGGAGCAAAGATAAAGGCTTTCTTAAAACTATTGAATGCTTTACTACAAAGAGGATTAAAACTCCAGAGAATATTCTTCTGAGTTAGGCAAATGAGTAGAATAGCCATATCCAAGTAGTTATAGATGAAGTATTGATAAAAATTAGCAAACTCTAGGAATGCTTGTACATTCTTAATCTTTTTCAGTTTAGACTGTTCTTAAATTGATTTTATTTTATCTGGTAACATAGTTAACCTAGAAGGGAACAAGATATATTTGAGATATTCTACAAAGTTGAAGTAAAATGTATAGTTTAGTCTTATGGAGTCAACCTAAAACTTCCTTGATATAGTTCCAATGTTTGGAGAGGTCATCTAATTAAATGAGAATGTTATTGAGATAGACTACCATGCAGATATCTAGGAAGTTCAAGAAAATATCATTTATAAATTGCTAGAAGCAGGAGTGTTAGTAAGACCAAAAAGTATAACTGTCTATTTAAAAAACCCATAGCAAGTGTGGAAGACTGTTTTCTATTTGTCCTCTTCTGCAATATACACTAGATAATATGCATGATAGAGATTGATCTTCAAATACATGCATGTCTTTTAAGATGAGTCAAGGAGGTTTGATATCAAGAGAAGCAAATATTTATTCTTATATATAATGCAATTAAGCTCCCAAAAGTCAATACAAAGAAAGCTATCTTTTTTTTTACAAAGAGTATAAGTACTTTATGAAAAAAGAAGGTGGAGTATATGAACCTGGTGTTCAGGTTTTTGCAAATGAACTTCTTGAGTGCTTTTTATTCCATAGCAGATAATAAATAGATAGTTCTAACAGGTGGTTTTTTCCCATTTTCCAGTTTGATCTGTAGGTCATATAAACAGTATGAGGCCAGTGTTTTAGTTTTGGCTTTACTGAAGATATTGGCAAACTCATGATATTTGGTTGGTACAGTAGATAGATTAACAGAGTCATTAATAGCCTTGGCTAATCTTCCAGATAGTTCTGTAAGGCAGAGAAACAGTTAAAAGGTGGTTGACCCTATTATCTATAATGCATGAAGGTATATCTATATACTAATAATAGTAATATAATATTGTTAGGGAAAAGGTTTAGGTTTGGAAGTAGATTAAGTTTAGTTAGAAGGTAATAAATCTAGTAGCCTAGTCAATTGACAGATTGTGTCAGATAAGCTAGTTATATCTGAATACCAACAAATAAGAGAAGTCAAGTAGGATGATATACATATCCAAGGTTATTTAATCACTAGATGAGAAGATAAGGTTATTTAATGATCTGTCAAACAACTTAAGTTTTACAGATAGTGTTGGTATAGTGGGAATCCCATGTTTCTATATGAATACAGTATTGATAAAACAGTATATAGAACTGGAGTTAACAAGAGCATGAATGGAGGAGTTTTGAATATAATCTGTTTTATAGACTAAGAGGAAGATAAGAGTTAGAATAAGTAAATTTGAATTGGAAAGAGTAGTAGTATTAAGTTAAACTTGGCTCATAGTTGTATAAATAAGATTAATATGGCCTATATTCTGTACAAAGTTTATAGAGCCACATTCTAGTTTCCTGATTAGACAGTTATAGTTGCTTCTAGTATAAAAGAGGTAGCTTTCATATATCTAGCCTAAAGCTTGATAACATTGGATGGGTAATAGGGACAAACCTTGACTCTGTAGCCTTTGTTGTCATAATATATATTTAGCCCACTGTTTATGTATCCTTTCTATTTTTCCATGATAAGTCTACTATCATTTCTAAGTCAGCTGGATATATTAGTTCAAGAAGAAAAGTTGGAGAGTCTAATTTTCAAGTTTGACTAACTTGTTAGAATAGTTGTGGGTGTTCTCACTTATAGCACTAAAGAAAAGTTCTATGTCCAATTACACTTCTTTTTTATATTCTAGTATCAGTTGTCAATTACTATTGCCAAGGAATACATTGATTAAAAGGTAGATGACTTTATTTTTTCTCTTAAACAAATAAGATCTTATAATCAGTATGAAAGTCCTTATGGCAAAAGATGTTATCTTGGTAATCTAGTTATAATGTATATCTCATGAATTTAATACTATAGGTAGTAATCCTATTATCAGTTTTTATTTATAGATTGTCCAGTGCAACTGCAGTGTCTTTAGTAGAGTTAGATAACCCAAAATAGTACTGCAATTCTTCCAAAAATCACAACCAGTTCTCAAGCTTGTCTTGGTACATCTCTTATTCTTTCTGGTCTAATCTGATTTTAAACTAGTTTTATACTACTCTTGTTAGGTATATCATTGCAAAGTTTATCTTTGTAGTATCTGTGGTAAATTGCACAGAGTTTGCATAAAAGTAGAGTTGATATTGAAAGAAGAAGTTGTTTAGCTTGTCCAGATTTGAGCTGTCAAAATTTTCTGGTATCTGAAATCTGGCTGCCAGAAGTATGAGGTTTGTTGCTAGTGTAAAATTGGTAGTTAGTTTTTTGAAAGCTTTAGCCAAAAGATCTATGGAGTAAGGAGAAAGAATAGTTACAGAGAGGGTAGAGGTCATTTTATTTTAGGTGTATCTACCCAGTTTAGATCATTGTTTGTTAGTATAGTCTTGGGAGATTTTGACATATTTTCTAGAATCTTTTAGAGGAATAGGTAAGTTGGTATTATTCTTATCAAATGTCTGAATCAATGAGATGGTATGTCTAGGCTGGCAAATTGTTCATTTAATTGTTGAATAGTTGAGATTGCTAGGGGGAATATAGAGTTTTTTTGAGAAAAGGCCATGAGATTTGTTTTATTTGTATAAGATTTCTTTTAAAAAGAACAATTCATATGAATTGCGTGATGGTGTCTATATAGTTTAATAATACTGTTGGAGATAAATTGCACTTGTTGGATTATTTGTAATAGAATGGAAGATAGAATAGAGAAGGGGACTTAGTTAATTAAGTAACAGGAAGAGACCAGAAGTGAGTACAATGTAAATAAGATAACCTTAGCTTTAATGAATAATGTTATGTCTAGCCTATATATTATATAGTTATACTTTTTAAATAAAGAAAGGTTCAGGCAAAAGAGTGTGAGTGTAGTACAGCTCAAGTTAATTATCAAACTGAGAAATTATATATAGTAACTATTGTTCTTAAATATCAGAAAAAAAGAGATCCTAATAATAATAATAATGTACTGTAAATACTGTTGTAGCAACCACTCGCCAGAACAGCACTTGTAATATGCTAACTTCAGCAAAGCTCTCCAATGAGCTATCTAGTAGTGGGGATTACAAAAGAACTCGACAAGGAGCTCTTGCTGCATTGCTCCTCTATTTATATAAATATAACATGGTCCATGCTACAACAATGTATCTATCTCATGTCCATTCACCATGCTTCTACCTCAAGGCCACCATGTCATACCTATATGCCCTGATGTCATACTCTTTAATCTCTGTCACCATGAGGGACCATTGTCCCTTGATGTCATCCCTAACCCTAATTCTAATCTAAACTTCTCTTGATTCTTCTAGACTGTTCTAGACTCTGTCATATGACTTCCAGGTCATATGCTCTTCTTCCATTATAGACTAATAATAACTACTGTCCTATTTCTGTCTACTAACCCTAACCCTAAAGTCTGTCCACACACTCGTCTTATAACACATACTACTGTTGGATATTATAGTATTATTGCCTAGAACTCTATGAAATTTGGTATGGAATGAAAAAGCTCTTGTCTATAAAGTAATGGGTGATTGTAATAGGACATGATTTATTCCAAAAAAGAATAAGTACATTCAAATAAGTTTGTTAATATTTGGAACAGATGGTAGATGTTGTTGGTTAGTATATGACACTACTACTTCATTGTTAGAATTCTAATTACAAAGTGTTTATCTATCTTATATATACTTGGCTAATAAGAATAGTTTTTGCTACACTAAACCTAGCCTATTCTAAAGGACATGTATACAATATACTGTTAACATATAGTATGATATTATTGTTCTAAAACCTTCTATAACCTTCTGTGATATGTGATAGTTTGTAATAGTTCTATATGATATCATGCTAATCCTTAACCCTAAGTCTAAAAATAAAAAAATAAATAGAAAAAAAACTGAAAATAAGAAATAAAATGAAAATAATTAAAGTCTACTGTTTTCAACTCTTGATATTTATTACATTCTTTCTTTTTCTCTTTTTTTACTATAACATCATCAATGAAATCTTTTCTAGTATTAATCAAGTTCCATAGAATCTCATTCATTATTGTTTAAAATATTGTTGAAGAGTTAATAAGTCTAAAAAACATTACAGTTGGTTCAAATAACTTTTCTAACATTATGAACACTACTTTCTACTTGTCTCTCTCCTTTATTCATATATTATTATATTTCCATCATAAGTTTAATTTAGTAAATACTGTTTTAGTACCAATGTTTTCTATAATATCTGAGATCAAAGGTAAAGAATAATTGTTCTTTATGGTCCATTTATTTAAATATTTATAATCCTATATTATTCTCTTCTTACTATTCTTTTTTTCTACTATTAGATATAGTTCATATCTTGTTATCTAAGATTTAATGGGATGTCTTGGAAGTTTAAATTAGTTGTTTGTATATTATCTGAGAACATAGAATATGGAGTCAGAATAATCTTTAGCTTTAGCTTATATGCTACATCTCTACTAGTTACACTAGTCATATATTTCAGAAGTAGACTTGGTAAACTTAGTAGATTAAAACTATTGAAGAGTAGTAAGGTATGTTGTTACTAACACTGGAAGAGGATATCAGTTTTAGTTGATTTTCAGAGTAAAGCTAGTATAGTGTAAACTACCTTAAAAGGCTTTTCTATTTTTACTTGGATTTTTCTATCTTCTTTTTCTCTTTCATCTCTTATTTTAAACTTAAAAGAGACAAGATGATGTGATAAGATGTGATAATTGTCACTAGCAAGTCATGATGTGTCACAGTCACAGTCACAATGTCATGTGATACTAAAGAATAATATTATATATATATATATCATGAAAGATATAGTGACTTTATTTACATAGACTTATAATGTTTAGAATAGGCTAGATATAGGTGTATACAGACTATATACTAGAGGTATATAAAGTAAACACACCTGTACCAAGAATATTACTGAGTTCTTTTGTGCTAAACAATATAAGTTTCTTCTTTTGACTATATTCTTAGTCTTAAGTTGTAATACTAGTTTATATATTAAGTATTCTATCTAGGATAGCTATCTGGAATAGAGACTGCTAAGTGAGTTATCTTGTATACTGGTGATTCTCTGATGTTAGGAATGAAGTCTATGGAGTTTGGCAAGGATCAGCAAAGACATCTGAGAGAGAATAAAGAGTATTGATCTATATCCAAAGAGTTTAAGAAGTGTGGATAAGGAAATAAGCATTATCTATAGTTATGAGACATATGGCTAGAACAGGATGTGATATTTACAAAAAATACTAGTGCTGTTTGAGGTGACTTAAAGAGTCTAATATATTCTTTTCTTAGTTGTTCTTCAATAAACTTGTACATCTCTCTTCTCTTAACAATAGATACATCTTCCTCTTTCTTGGTACAAACTCTTCTTTCACATTAATTGTATGATCTCATATCTTTTTTGTTGGTATTTTCTCACTTGTTTTCTTTTCAAAAATATAGAACTTTTGAGAAACCAATTTCTTGGCCTCTTCTTCAGATTTCACTACTTCTTCTTTCTTATCCCAAATTTCCTATTTTTCTGCTACTTTCTTTACTTCCATTATTCTCTTATTTTTTGGTCTTTTTCTTTTCTTCTTTTCTTTCTTTATCTTTTTTTTTCCTTCCTTCTACTTCTGCTATTCTGGTTTTCTTTGCTTTAGTCTCTACTATTTTCCACATTTCTTTAGACACTCTTTTATTTTACTTTTCTTGTTCTCCAGTCAATCTCAGGATTATAGCAAGCTAACCATGATATTCCCAAAATTATACTCTACTTTTACTCTTTGATTACATCAATCTCTGTTTTTTTTAATCAACAATTTATTACACAGAGTGTGTAGGCAGACTGTGGTAGCTACTTTTGTAACTACATACAGAGAGACAAGACTACATGAGAAAGAAAGAAAGAAAAGAAAAAGAAAAAGAAAAGAAAAGAAAGAAAAATAAGAAAAAGAAAGAAAAAGAGAAAAAAGAAATGTAATAAATAAAAGAAAGAAAAATTATTCTAACAAATCACAAAATGAAATTGCATTTGGATTTAACTCCAAAAACATGACAAAATAACTAAAAGAGTCTCTTCTAGGATTTCAGTAGCTGTTAAATCTAACACATTCATAAAGAATATGTCATCTTGATTTGATCAGGTAATGACCACATAGACATCTAAATTCTTCCCTCAGAAAGAACCTAAGTTTATATTTGCTGATAGGAGCATGATTTGTAATGGCTCTAGTTGCATGAGCACATAACGAGTTCAAATAGCCAATCAATTTGAGCTATGATCCACCTTTTGCATAGGTCGGTTCAATGATTTTGTTGTCAATATCTAGAAGATCTAAAAAGTGATTCCCTTTAAGATCAGAGGCTTGGAACATCATTTTCCAAGCTTTGATGATGT
>Ga0157358_1000503_pt1 | contig 16283 bp, 18 predicted proteins | sample AttcapACBM2_FD_111484 | JGI IMG/M metagenome (GOLD analysis project Ga0157358, IMG submission 111484) | Fungus gardens microbial communities from leaf cutter ant in Botucatu, State of São Paulo, Brazil - Atta capiguara ACBM2 | ecosystem: Host-associated > Fungi > Mycelium > Unclassified ... | reverse complement strand
ATTGCACCTCCTGGCTTCGCTCGCGTAGGAATATTGTTTCTACCCGAAACAATGGCCACCACAGCTGCCGTGTCTTCTATACCTAACCCTAACTGTTCAATAATTTTTTCACAAAATATCATGAATAGTAATTCACAAGCTGTGAGATTAGATCTGCCTGCGTAATAATATGTGTTGTTGAGTTCTTCAACAGTATCCATCACTTGTCCTTAAGTTACTCGTTGTTTAGCCGCTATTAATATGGATTTTTTTAGTGGTTACGTAAAGACATAGTTGCAGCCAGCAATAGTAATGCTTGCTTTTAGTAATGGGGTTTAATGTTGTATATAAAAACAGAAAAAGGAGCGGCATCATGGGGTTTCCATTACCGGCGCAGGACTATGTAGAGTCGCGCATCGAGTTGAACAAGCTATTCATTCCTCATCCATCGGCAACGTTCCTTGTTGAGCGTGGCAACTGAGCTACGTCGTGGACTCGTCACTAAAGCCGCAGTTAGGCGATGAGGTTTGCTATGAGCTGTTCGGCTGCAAGGGAGCGGCAAGATAATGGGCAGGGCGATAATCACGCCAGAGGGTGCAGCCCAAGAGGGATTAGTGCTGGATAACATGCTGATCCGGGGCGTAGTCGTGGCTTGGGTGATGAAAATTTGTGATGACAGGCTGCCGTTTTGATGGGGCAGATTAGGGACAGGCAAAGGTTTGTGACCTTTTCCAGGCCTTTGCAGGTTTTATCAAGATGGGACGTGTGGGCACGACCGTATACGGTCAATGACAAAAAAGAGAATATTACCTGGTCACTACGGGCCTAAAAAAACACGCCCCCATCGATGCGTACATGAAAGCGTGTTTTATAGAGGGTTTAGTTGAGGTTATTTTTTCAATTTATTGATTTTAAACCATTATTTTATCATGCCGTATGCACTATCGGAGGGCATACCATTCCTTATGCTTTAACGGCGTCGTCAGTGCGCCCAGGATATCGGCCAGCACGTTGATGGTAATCACCAGACCACCCACTATCATTACGCCAGCGGAAATGGCCGCATAATCCTGCTGTCTGATGGCATCTACCAACCAGCGTCCCAGGCCCGGCCAGCTGAACACCACTTCAGTGATCATCGCCAGCGTCAGCATGGTTGAAAATTGCAGCCCCAGGCGAGGAATCACCGGCGGCAGTGCATTGTGCAGCACGTGACGGCGAATAATAGTCAGCTTTGAAAGACCACGAGTCGAGGCGGCTTTAATGTAGTTTTGCTCCATCACTTCGCGCGTACTGATACGCAGCAAACGCACCACCTCCGTGGTTGGCGCAACAGCTAACGCCGTCACCGGCAGTATCAGATGCAGCAGCACGCTTTTCAGCATCTCATGCCGCCACGGCGAGTCGCTCAGCCAGGCATCGATCAGTGCGAAACCGGTAACGTTTTTCATGGGATAGAGAAGATCGACGCGGCCTGAAACCGGCAGCCAACCCAAATCCAGCGAGAAAAAAAGCGTCAGCAGCAGCGCCAGCCAGAAGACGGGCATAGAGAAGCCCAACAGGGCAAGGGCGCTAATCGCTTTATCCTGCCAGCGGTTACGCATCACCCCCGCGGCAATACCAAAAGGGATGCCAATAGCCATCGCCAGCACGAAGGCGAGAAGGCACAGCTCCAGCGTGGCGGGGAAAACTTCCAGCAGCTGCAGAGAAACCGGCTCACCGTTAATGCTGGATACGCCGAAATCAAACTGCATCAGCCCCTGATACCAGAACAGCATCGCATCGCTAAGCGAAGCGCCCTGTAACGGGGCATGGGGGGTAAAGTAGCTCAGGCTGAAACCGACCAGCGTCAGCAGAAACAGCGTGACCAGCCACAGCACGCCTCTTCTTAGCGTATAAATAATCATGGTTTAGCCCCCCGATCGCGGTAAACGCCGGCAAAGGAGGCGTTGCCGAACGGGCTGAGAACCAGCCCGTGAATATCGTGGCGATAGGCCTGCAGCCGCAGCGAATAGGCCAGCGGCAGCACCGGCAGAGACTGCGCCAGCCTGGCCTGCGCCTTGCTGTAGTACTCAATGCGCGACGCCAGCTGCTGCGAGAGCAGGGCTTTCTGCAGCGTCTCGTCAAAAGCGGCATCGCACCAGTGTGCAAAATTGGTCTGGGATCCGATAGCGGCACAGCTTAATAATGGACGGAAAAAACTGTCGGGATCGTTACTGTCGGTAGCCCATCCCGTTAACGTCAGATCGTGGTTCATCTCCATCAGGCGCGCTTCCTGAAAACGGCCCTCAACAGGCACAATTTTAACCGTCACGCCAACCTGAGCCAGATCGGCCTGAATCAGCTCGGCGGTTTTCAGCGGGCTGGGGTTCCAGGCCTGTGACGTAGCCGGAACCCAAAGCGACAGCTGAAGATCTTCCACGCCCAGCGCCTTAAGCCTCTCACGCGATTTTTGCGGATTATATTCAGTCACGCGAGCGTTATTATCATATGCCCAGGAGGCTCGCGGCAGAATAGAGGCCGCCGTTTCCGCGGTGCCGTAGTAAACCGATTCCATCAGCCGTTCGTTGTTAATCGCCAGCGCCAGCGCCTGACGCACTTCAACACGGTCCAGTGGCGCTTTGCGCGTATTAAAAGCCAGATAGGCGATATTCATACCGGGCCGCAGCGTCAGCCGCAGGCGCGGATCGTCGCGCAGCACCGAAATTTGGCTGGCAGCAGGATAGGCCAGCACGTCGCATTCGCCGGTCAGTAATTTAGAAAGGCGACCGGTGCCGCCCGCCCCCATATCAATCACCACCAGCGGCATCCTCGGCAATCCTTTCCAGTAACTGGCATTGCGGGCAAGGCGCACATACTGACCGGTACGGTATTCGCTAAGCTGGAACGGGCCAGTGCCGACAGGCTGGCGATCGAGTTGCTCCTGGCGATCGACTTTGCTCAGCTGCGCGGCATATTCTGCCGAGAGCACCGGCGCGTAGTGCGTCGCCAGATGCCACAAAAAAGAAGCATCTGGCGCATTCAGCCGGATCTCTACCGTATCACCGCTCAGCTTTTTCACGCTGGCCACGCTATCGGCAAACTGTAAGCTGTCAAAATAGGGATAGCTGCCACCGTTAACAGCATGCCAGGCAGATTTACGGTCGAAAATGCGCTGAAAGCTGAATACCACGTCGTCCGCATTCATTGGGCGGGAGGGACTAAACCAGGCGGTTTTCTGGAAAGGCACATTATGCCGCAGATGGAAGCGGTAGGTAGCGCCGTTATCCAGCGTCTCCCAGCTTGCCGCCAGCTCGGGAATGAGCCGATAGGTATAGGGATCAACATCCAGCAGGCGATCGTAGAGCTGCGCGGCAAGCGTATCCACCACCAGCCCGCCGCTGGCGAGCTGTGGATTAAAAGTTGTCGCCGCGCCGTTCACGCAATAGACAAAGCCGCTTTGGCGGATATCTTCCGGCGGAGCAGCGGCAGCAGAAGCGACCAGGCTAAGGCCGACCAGAAAAGTGCAGAGTAGTGTGCGCATAGGTCATCTGAAATATCAGGCAATCCTCAGAGTGTACCGCACTCTTGAGGCTCCCCCAAAGTTTGCCGGGACAACTGGCGCTTTTTCATCCGCCAGCACTGTTCCCCTCCGGGGAAACAGGGCCAGCATCCTGATTAATCGCGACCGGACGACAGAAGCCCTTATGCCGTTTTGCCGGTCGATGCGGGTAGGCGTGTTTCAGCGGTATATGCCCGATCTTAGTGTGGTAATGAGAATTATTCTCAATAAAAGCTTTACAGGAACGCGTGAGAATGATTATTATTCCCTTGCACTTCAACGGGGGCTCTACCGGAGAAGGGCACGACATTGCTCACATTGCTTCCAGTATTTTTAGCCCGCGCCGAGCGGGCTTTTTTTTGCGCATTTTTCGGCGGGGGCAGCGGCGAAAGAGAGACGAGGGCGTCTATACTGGAAGCGTAAAGGAGGCACTTATGTCTGACAAAATTAAATTATTACAGGGCGATATCACGCAAGTACCGGTAGAGGCGATGGTCAATGCGGCTAACTCGTCGCTGCTGGGCGGTGGCGGAGTGGACGGCGCAATACATCGTGCCGGGGGCAGCGCTATTTTGGAAGAGTGCAGGGCAATCCGCGCCCGACAGGGCGGCTGCAAAGAAGGCGACGCCGTGATCACCGGTGCAGGTAACCTGCCTGCACGCTATGTTATCCATACTGTAGGGCCGGTATGGAATGGGGGGCAAAACGGTGAACCGGAGCTTTTACGAAGTGCTTACCACCGCTGCTTCGACCTGGTAGATGAATACAAGATTAAATCGGTTTCGTTTCCCAACATCAGCACCGGTATCTATCGATTTCCCAAAACGCTGGCGGCAGAGATAGCGCTGGAAGCGATTGTCGCCAGGCTTAGTGAAACGGTAGAGCAGGTTAATATCGTTTGCTTTGAGCAGGAAAGCTACGCTATCTGGCGCACCTTACTTCAGCAGCAGAGCTAAGATTTCTTATGTCGTGCCGTCATCCGCCCCGATTTCTACATTATGCTTTTTCATCATTGCGCGCAGCTGGTGGTAGGTGACGCCCAGCAGATCTGCCGCCCGACGCTGGTTATAGCGCGCCTGTTCCAGGCCTTTTTGCAGCAGCTCTCTTTCCTGATGATGCTGCCAGCGACGTAAATCCAGCGGTAAAGCGGGCAGATCGCCGGCGGTGTTGGCTGTCGGAGCCGCATAGAGCCGCTGAAAAGGGTTGATAATAATGGTATCCAGCGCCTCATCCGTTTCGCTATGGCGATAAACAGATCGCTCCACCACGTTTTTTAATTCCCGCACGTTGCCCGGCCATTCGTGCTCCAGCAGCGTCTGCCGTGCCCTTGTGGAGAAACCAGGGAAAAACGGCAGGCCCAGTTCCCGGCACATCTGAATAGCAAAATGCTCTGCCATGACCAGGATGTCGCTACGGCGCTCGCGCAGCGGCGGCAGCTGCACCACGTCAAAGGCAAGCCTGTCCAAGAGATCGGCACGAAACTTCCCCTCTTCAGCCAGCTGCGGTAAATCGGCGTTGGTGGCGCAGACCAGACGCACGCTAACCTGTAAAGGCTGGCTGCCACCGACGCGCTCCAGCTGACCATATTCGATAACCCGTAGCAGTTTTTCCTGCACCAGCATCGGGGCTGTTGCCAGCTCGTCTAAAAACAGCGTACCGCCATCGGCACGCTCGAAGCGGCCAAGGTGGCGCTTTTGTGCACCGGTAAACGCGCCGGCTTCGTGGCCAAAAAGTTCGGAATCCAGCAGGCTCTCGTTCAGGGCCGCGCAGTTTAAGGAAATAAACGGTCCCTGCCAGCGCTCGGAAAGATAATGCAGCCGACTGGCGATCAGCTCTTTACCGGTGCCGCGTTCGCCGATCACCAGCACCGGCTTATTCAGCGGTGCCAGGCGCGAAACCTGCTCCAACACCTCCAGAAAATTATTCGACTCGCCAAGCAGCGTCTCTTTTTCCATTTTTTTTCGCCAAATAGTGGTTATTTACACCACTTTAGAGAAACTCAGCCCGGCTGTAAACCTGCCTATTCAAGTAAAATCAAAGGGATAAAAGTTGGCATGCGAATTGAATAGCTATCTCCGTCACACCAAAATTTATTAAGAGGATGAACATTATGGGTATTTTTTCTCGCTTTGCCGACATCGTGAACGCCAATATCAATTCGCTGCTGGAAAAAGCAGAAGATCCGCAGAAGCTGGTGCGCCTGATGATTCAGGAAATGGAAGATACGCTGGTGGAAGTACGATCCACCTCTGCCCGCGCACTGGCAGAGAAAAAACAGCTGCACCGCCGTATTGAACAGGCAGAGATTCAGCAGGCCGAGTGGCAGGAAAAAGCGGAGCTGGCGCTGCGTAAAGATAAAGATGACCTGGCCCGCGCTGCGCTGATTGAAAAACAGAGGTTGAGCGACCTGACCGTCTCACTAACGCGTGAAGCGGACCAGGTAGAAGAAACCCTGGGCCGTATGAAGGGTGAAATTGGTGAGCTGGAGAAAAAACTGAGCGAAACCCGTGCTCGCCAGCAGGCGCTGACCCTGCGTCATCAGGCTGCTTCTTCTTCACGCGACGTGCGTCGCCAGTTGGACAGCGGTAAAATTGACGAGGCGATGGCTCGATTTGAGTCTTTCGAGCGCCGTATCGACCATATGGAAGCCGAGGCCGAGAGCCATAGCTTTGGCAAAAAGAAAAGCCTGGATCAGGAATTTGCTGACCTTCAGGCAGACGACGCCATTTCCGAGCAGCTGGCGGCCCTGAAGGCAAAAATGAACCGTAGCGAGTAATGTTTGCCGCCCGCATTCCCTGGAATGCGCGGCATCTTAATTCAAGGAGAATGAATGAGCGCGTTATTTCTGGCGATTCCGCTGACGATATTTATGCTGTTTGTGGCGCCCATCTGGCTATGGCTGTATTACAGCAAGCGTCAAAACAGTGATGCCACACTGTCGCAAGGCGAGCTGCAAAGGCTGCAGCAACTGACTCAGGATGCCCGCAGGATGCGCGAACGTATTAAGGCGCTGGAGGAGATCCTCGACGCCGAGCACCCTAACTGGAGGCAGCCATGAGTAGCAGGAAACTTTACCGTATTCCCGCTCGCGGCAAGGTAAAAGGCGTCTGCGCCGGGATCGCCGACTATCTGGATATCCCGGTACGGCTGGTGCGGGTCATTGTGGTGCTGTCGATGGTCTTCGGCCTGTTTATGCTCACGCTGATCGCCTATTTTGTGCTGGCCTTTGCGCTGGATGAAAAGCCGCAAGACGTTGACGTTGAAGAAAAGGCGCCGACAGCCCATATGCTTTTAGATCGGCTGGAGGCGGAGCTACGCGGCGGCGAGGCGGGCGTACGCGACATTGAACGCTACGTCACTTCTGAAACATTTAGCGTGCGCAGCCGATTCCGTCAGCTGTAGGCACGCGGAGAGCATCATGCGTAACTGGCAATCTGCTTTACACCCTAACGCCGTGCCCACGCTGAAAAAAGCCGGTAAATTCGTGCTGCTGAGCGCGTTAAGCTACGGCCCGGCAGGCCTGACCGGCTGGGCGGTGAAATCCGTCGCCCGCCGTCCGCTGAAGATTATTTTGGCCTGGGCGCTGGAACCGCTTATCCGGCGCGTGCTGCGGGGGGCGACGGCGCGCTGGAACAAGCCCTGAACGTCGCGGCTGTGCTATTCTGAGCCGCCGGCCTTAAGGATACTGACCAATGAAACGACTTCAAACAGAACTGCTTTCGTTAATGAACCGGGGCGCAGATCGCCATTTGCGCCTCGCCGTCACCGGCCTGAGCCGCAGTGGCAAAACGGCTTTTATCACCTCGTTGGTCAATCAACTGCTTAACGTCAATGCGGACGCGCGCCTGCCGATGTTTTCCGCTGCCCGGGAAGGTCGCCTGTTAGGCGTCAAGCGCGTGCCACAACGCGATATGGGTATCCAACGCTTTACCTATGATGAAGGGCTGTCGCAGCTTTATGGTGAGCCGCCCGCCTGGCCGACGCCTACGCGTGGGGTAAGCGAAATGCGCCTGGCGCTGCGCTATCGCTCGCAGGCTTCTCTGCTCCGCCACTTTAAAGATACCTCTACGCTGTATCTTGAAATCGTCGACTATCCGGGTGAATGGCTGCTGGATCTGCCCATGCTGGCGCAGGATTATTTCAGCTGGTCACAGCAGATGACGGGCTTATTGAACGGCGATCGCGCCCTTTGGTCGGCCCAGTGGCGTCAGCTTTGTGCGGATTTGGATCCGCTGGCCCCTGCGGATGAAAATCGACTGGCGGAGATCGCGGCGGCGTGGACCGATTACCTGCATAAATGCAAACAGCAAGGGCTGCATTTTATCCAGCCTGGCCGTTTTGTCCTGCCGGGCGAAATGGCCGGTGCGCCCGCCCTGCAGTTTTTCCCCTGGCCGCAGGCGGAAGAGGTGAGCCTCTCCAGGCTGGCTCAGGCCGATGCCAACAGCAATATCGGCATGCTGCGCGCGCGCTACCACTATTATTGCCAGCACGTGGTGAAAGGTTTCTATAAGGATCATTTCCTGCGTTTTGACCGACAAATCGTGCTGGTGGACTGTCTTCAGCCGCTCAACAGCGGGCCGCAGGCTTTTAACGATATTCGGTTGGCTCTGACGCAGCTGATGCAAAGCTTTTCCTACGGGCAGCGCACGCTGTTCCGCCGTCTGTTTTCCCCGGTGATCGATAAGCTCCTGTTTGCCGCCACCAAATCCGATCACGTCACCAGCGATCAGCACGCTAACCTGGTTTCGCTTTTGCAGCAGCTGGTGCAGGACGCCTGGCAGAATGCGGCCTTTGAAGGGATTGATATGGAGTGCCTGGGGCTGGCGTCCGTGCAGGCGACCCAAAGTGGTCTGGTCGATCATCAGGGCGAAAAAATACCGGCGCTGCGCGGCCATCGGCTGGCCGACAATGAGCCGCTGACCGTTTATCCGGGCGAGGTACCGCCGCGCCTGCCGGGTAACGCATTTTGGCAGCAACAGGGATTTCATTTTGAACAGTTCAGGCCCCAACAGGTGGATGCGGACAGGCCTTTGCCCCATATCCGCCTGGATGCGGCGCTGGAATTTCTACTGGGAGATAAACTGCGATGAACGCACCGCTTAAACCGCGTATCGACTTTACGCAGCCGCTGGCGGCAGAAAAAAGTGACGCTATCAAAGCGGCCAAACACTTCACGCCGCAGGAGCCGAGCTTTATTGTTGCAGAACCGGAGCCGCTCGTGGAAGAGGAGGGTGCGGGTGAAAAAGCGGTTGAGACGGCGCTACTGCGCCCCAAACGCAGCCTGTGGCGGACGCTAGTGAAAACCGGGCTGGCACTGTTTGGCCTGAGCGTGGCGGCCCAGGGCGTGCAGTGGACTTATCACGCGTGGCAGGCGCAGGACTGGATCGCCCTTGGCGGCAGTGCGGCAGGCGGGCTGATCGTGGTGGCCGGCGTCGGTTCCCTGCTGAGCGAATGGCGGCGGCTTTACCGGCTGCGTGAACGGGCTGAAGAGCGCGATATCGGCCGCGAACTGTTAAACAGTCACAGCATGGGCAAGGGTCGCGAATTCTGTGAAAGGCTGGCCCGTCAGGCCGGGCTGGATCGGGCTAATCCGGCGCTGCAACGTTGGCACGCCTCGCTGCACGAAACGCATAACGATCGCGAAGTCGTGGCGCTCTATGCACAGATAGTGCAGCCAGTACTGGATAACCAGGCACGACGTGAAATCGGCCGCAGCGCCGCCGAATCCACGCTAATGATCGCCGTCAGTCCGCTGGCGTGGGTAGATATGGCGTTTATCGCCTGGCGCAACCTGCGCCTGGTGAACCGCATCGCCGCCCTGTATGGTATCGAATTGGGCTATTTCAGTCGCCTGCGCCTGTTCCGACTGGTGCTGCTGAATATCGCGTTTGCGGGCGCTTCTGAGCTGGTCAGAGAAGTAGGCATGGACTGGATGTCGCAGGATATTGCGGCACGCTTTTCCGCTCGCGCCGCGCAGGGGATTGGCGCAGGTTTGCTGACCGCGCGGCTGGGTATCAAGACGATGGAGCTGTGTCGTCCGCTGCCCTGGCTGGAAGGCGACAAGCCGAAACTGGGTGATTTCCGCCGCGATTTGGTGGTGAAACTGAAAGAGACGTTGCAGAAGTAAGCAACTGTCAACTTTTCCTTCCAGAACGCTTCTGACCCCTGTGGCAATGAGGTATTATTATTGTCCGCCCGGAATTGATAAAGGTTTATACATGCGCCTGGAAGTCTTTTGCCACGACCGACTTGGTCTGACCCGCGAACTGCTTGATCTACTGGTTGAAAGGAATATCGACCTGCGCGGCATCGAAATCGCCCCAATCGGCCGCATTTACCTTAATTTTTCAGCGGTGCCTTTCGAACAGTTCAGCCAGCTGATGGCGGAAATACGTCGTATTCCCAGCGTCACCGACGTGCGAACCGTGGCGTTTTTGCCTTCCGAGCGTGAGCATCGGGCACTGAGTGCCCTGCTAATAGCGCTGCCGGAACCGGTGTTCTCCATCGATATGAAAAGCAAAATTGAACTGGCCAATCCTGCGGCTCAGGCGCTGTTTTCGCTTAACGAAGAGAAAATGCGCAACTATGGCGCAGGCGCGCTGATTAGCGGCTTTAATTTTCAGCGCTGGCTGGAAAACGAACGCATCGAGCCGCAGGCGCATCACGTGGTGTTACAGGGACGCGACTTCCTGATGGAAATCACCCCTATTTTTACCGCAGGCGATCGCGAGCAGGCTGACCGGCCGGCCGGGGCCGTGGTCATGCTTAAGTCGACCGCTCGTATGGGGCAACAGCTGCAAAACCTGGCGGTCAATGACGACAGCGAGTTCCAACATATCGTGGCGGTTACGCCCAAAATGCGGCAGGTAGTGGACCAGGCGCGCAAGCTGGCGATGCTTGATGCGCCACTGCTGATTGTCGGCGATACCGGCACCGGCAAAGATATGCTGGCACGGGCCTGCCATCTGCGCAGCGCACGTGGCAAAAAGCCTTTCCTGGCGCTGAACTGCGCCTCGCTGCCGGATGATGTGGCGGAAAGCGAGCTGTTTGGTCATGCTGCCGGTGCCTATCCCAACGCGCTGGAAGGCAAAAAAGGCTTTTTTGAGCAGGCTAACGGCGGCTCGGTGCTGCTGGACGAAATAGGCGAGATGTCGCCAAGAATGCAAACCAAGCTGCTGCGCTTTTTGAACGACGGCACTTTTCGCCGCGTAGGGGAAGAGCATGAGGTGCATGTAGATGTGCGGGTAATCTGCGCCACGCAGAAAAACCTGACGGAAATGGTGCAGCGCGGCGAGTTTCGTGAAGATCTTTTCTATCGGCTGAACGTGCTGACGCTGAACCTGCCACCGTTGCGCGATCGTCCTCAGGATATTCTGCCGCTGACAGAAATGTTTGTTGCCCGTTTTGCGGATGAACAGGGCGTTGCCAGACCTAAACTTTCTCCTCAGCTTAACGCTTTTCTCAGCCGCTATACCTGGCCTGGTAACGTGCGCCAGCTAAAGAACGCGCTTTACCGCGCGCTGACTCAGCTGGAAGGCTACGAGCTGCGGCCGCAGGATATCTTTCTGCCTGAGTTCTCAATAGATATTCAGCTGGGCGAGGAGGCCATGGAGGGATCGCTGGATGATATTACCAGCCGCTTTGAGCGCTCGGTGCTGACCAAACTTTATCTTTCTTACCCCAGCACGCGTAAGCTGGCGAAACGTCTTGGCGTCTCGCATACCGCTATCGCCAACAAGCTACGGGAATACGGTCTGAGCAAAAAGGCAGACAGCGAAGGGAAATAGTTAAAAAGCAGAGTCTCGGCTCTGCTTTTCACTTAAGTGCGGCGAAAGGATCGGCTAATACAGAGCAACGGCCCTGTTCGTACCGTCATTAAAAATGAAATTGCAGCAGAGTTAAAAAATTCGGCAATTTTACCTGGGCCTACTGGTGTTGAAAAAAAGAGTATGTTGCTCTCTTTTATGCCACAACTTATCCGGAAGAGTGGGTGAAATACTATTACGAAAATAATGTGCAGCGCACAGAACCGGCCGTCAGTACCGCCCTGAAACGGCTGACGCCATTTGCATGGAATGAACAAATCAAGGCGGAAAATTACCCTCACGTCAGCTATCTGCTAAAAAAAGCGGCGCAGCATAATATCAGAGGAGGCTATACCTTTGTTCTCCATGACTACAATAATAATCTGGCAATGCTGTCGTTATTAATAAAGACGTGACCGAAGAAATTCACTTCTTGTTTAGTTTCACCCGCGCCGGCTGAATTGATTTTTGGCCGCCGTGCATGAAAAATACCTTTCTCTGACTTTATCGCCCAGGGCCAGCCGCGCTTTTCACGACAAGAGAAAATGCGATTCTTTACTGGGCGAGCGTGGGTAAGACGTATGAGGAAAACGGGTTAATACCGGGCATCAGAATAACCACGGTTAAATTTCACAGGGCGAATACAGTGAAAAGGTGGGGGTGACCAACGCCAGGGCAGTTTGTTTGGGCGTGGAACTTAAGCGGGTAAAGCCGGTGCAATAATAAAAGAGGCCGGTCGGCGACCGGCCAGGCAAATTACTTCAGTACGGCCAGTGCAGCATCATAGTCCGGCTCGGTCGCGATTTCATCGACCAGCTGGCTGTGGAGCACTTTATCCTGCTCATCCAGTACTACTACCGCGCGTGCCGTCAGCCCGCGTAGTGCGCCATCATTCAGCGCGACGCCATACTCTTCTTTAAACGTCTCGCCACGCAGAGTGGAGAGCGTGACCACATTGTTCAGTCCTTCCGCGCCGCAAAAGCGCGACTGGGCGAAAGGCAGATCGGAAGAGATGCACAGCACTACCGTATTCTCTACCTTTCCGGCCAGCTCGTTAAATTTGCGCACCGAGGCGGCGCATACGCCGGTATCAACGCTGGGGAAAATATTTAACACCTTGCGCTTGCCCGCATAGTGAGAGAGCGAAACATCAGAAAAATCTTTGGCTACCAGCGTAAACGGCTTCGCGGTCTGGCCCGGCGTCGGCAGTTCGCCTGCTACGGCGACGGGATTACCCTGAAAATGCACGGTCTGAGTCATAAATTTTCCTTATTAACGCGGTAAACGGATGTCTGAGTGTAAGCTATGGCGTCAAACTCCAACAGCGCTAAACACAACATTTCCCGCTTTATTGTCAAAATCCGCCTGGAATGGCTATGGTGTGAAGAGAATCATTGCTCTGCCAAAAGGAACCCTTAATGAGAAGTGTCAAAGTCTGGCCGGAAACCTGGCCGTTGCGCGCGCCTTTTGTTATCGCACGCGGTGGCCGCAACGAAGCGGGTGTATTGGTCGTTGAGCTGGAAGAAGAAGGCATTACCGGTACCGGCGAAGCCACTCCCTACGCGCGATATGGTGAAACAGCGGCATCTGTACAGGCGCAAATTACGGCGCTAGCCAGAGAGCTGGAGCAAGGCATGACGCGCGAACAGCTACAGCATGCGCTACCAGCTGGCGCGGCGCGTAATGCTATCGACTCTGCACTGTGGGATCTGGAAACGCGCAAGGCAAATAGCGATCTCTGGCGAATGACGAATATCACACGTCCCGAGGTGGTGGAAATGGCCCAGACCATCAGTATTGACTCGCCGGAAGTAATGGCGAACGGTGCGCTGGCGCTGTGGCAGAACGGCGCAAAAGTATTAAAAATCAAAATGGATAACGCGCTGATCACGGAACGGCTCGTGGCGATCCGCACAGCCGTGCCGGATGCCACGCTGATTGTCGATGCTAATGAGTCCTGGCACAGCGAAGGCCTGGCAGCACGCTGTCAGCTGCTGGCAGATCTGGGCGTGGCTATGCTCGAACAGCCGTTGCCAGCGGCAGACGACGCGCTGCTGGCGAACTTCATCCACCCGCTGCCGATCTGCGCTGATGAAAGCTGCCATACGCGCGAGAGTCTCTCCCGGCTGGCCGGGCGTTACGAAATGATTAACATCAAGCTCGATAAAACGGGCGGTCTGACCGAGGCGCTGGCGCTGGCCGCCGCCGCTAAAGCGGCCGGACTGGAAGTGATGTTGGGCTGTATGCTGTGCACTTCCAGGGCCATCCGTGCCGCGCTGCCGCTGGTCGATAGCGCTCGCTTCGTCGACCTCGACGGGCCTACCTGGCTGGCACAAGATATCGCCGCTTTACCGTTCCGCTGCGGTAAAATTGCACTTTCAGAAAGTTTTACTTAATAACTCCACCAGTGCGGTCAGATATTTTTCGCTGGCCTCGTCTGCGGAAACTGGCGGTAATTCGGCCGTGACCACCGGCAGGCCCAAATCGGCACACCAGCTGCCGAACGAGCCTGGCGTGGCATAGCCGACGGAAGTGACCAGCGGCAGGTGCATCTCTTCTGCCAGCCAGCGGCCCACTTCGCTGTTGAGAGGATCCTCGATACAGGCCAGCGGCTCATGAAAACTCACTACCCAGGCGGGATTGAGCTGGTGGATAAGTGCGCACAACGCCTGGGTTTCAGGTTCAGAACCGGCTTTTTCACCGGTGGAAAGCGTGACGTCCCGTTCATTAGCCATGCTGTTCCAGCGATAGACCGTCTCGCCTGGCTGCCAGTTAGCGGCAGGAAAATTACGGTTCAAATCCACGCCGCGAGCATTGGCCCGCAGGCCAAGCTGACAGCCATCGGGATTGACCGCCAGTACCATATGATGGCGCCGATGCATTTCATGCAGCGTGCGCATTGCGCAGGAAAGCGTAATGACTGCCGCCGTCTCGTCGCCGTGCGTGCCGGCCAGGATTAGCCCGCTGGCATCATCCGCCTTTGGTGCAGGAAACCAAAGCAGGGGGGCGCCCAGCACGCTGCTGCCATAGCGCAGGCGATCGGCGTTTAGCTTGCCGCGTCGGGGCCGTGGGTGATGTTGAGGCATGGTGACTCCAGAGGATTGGTCTGAATACTTTTTATAGCAGACCTGGCGCGCTGAAAGGAGGATGTTTTCCGCGTTGTGAAGTGGCGAGCCGGAAAATGCTGTAATTATCACAATCAGTTGCGCTAAAGTTCCCTCTACATTCTGTTGCACTGACTGAGGTATCCTGATGAGGATCGCTTTTCGTTATCCATTAACGCTGCTGGCCCTGAGCGTTAGCGCTTCCCTTTGCGCTGCGGAGGTGCCGCCCGGTACCGAACTGGCCGCTCGCCAGGAAATTGTTCGTCATATTAAAGATGAGCCCGCTTCACTCGATCCTGCAAAAGCGGTCGGTCTGCCGGAAATCCAGGTTATCCGCGATCTCTTTGAAGGATTGACCAGTCAAAACGCGCAGGGCGACAGCGTGCCGGGCGTGGCAACGCAGTGGCAGACAACCGACAACAAAACCTGGATTTTTACGCTGCGTCAGGATGCCCGCTGGTCAAACGGCGATCCGGTGACCGCCAGCGATTTTGTCTACAGCTGGCGGCGACTGGTCGATCCGAAAACCGCCTCGACTTTCGCCTGGTTTGCCGATCTGGCCGGTATCGCTAACGCGGCCGCCATCACCCGAGGCGAAATGACGCCCGATAAGCTGGGCGTCAGCGCGCTGGATAATCACCGGTTAAAGGTGACGCTGGACAAGCCCGTGCCGTATTTTGTCAGCCTGACGGCTAATTTCAGCCTCTATCCAGTGCCACAAAAGGTGGTCGACCAGCAGGGAGCGGCCTGGACGCAGCCAGGCCAGCTGGTGGGTAACGGCGCGTATAAATTGCAGGAAAGGGTGGTGAATGAAAAGCTGGTGCTGGTGCGTAACGATCGCTATTGGGATAACGCACACAGCGTCATCAACAAAGTGACCTTTGTGCCCATCAGCGAGGAGTCGAGCGCAACCAAACGTTACCGCGCGGACGATATCGACATTACCGAATCTTTCCCTAAAAATATGTATGGACTGCTAAAAAAACAGATCCCTGCCGAAGTTTATACGCCCGACCAGCTGGGTACCTATTATTACGCTTTTAACACGCAAAAAGGCCCCACGGCGGATGTTCGCGTCCGTCAGGCACTTTCGTGGAGCATCGATCGACGCATCATTGCGGAGAAGGTGTTAGGGACGGGTGAGAAACCGGCCTGGCATTTCACGCCTGATGTTACCCATGGTTTTAAGCCGCAGCCGGGTTTCCTACAGCAGCATTCCCAGGCGGAGCTGGATGCCCAGGCAAAAACCCTGCTGGCGGCGGCGGGCTATGGACCGACGCACCCGCTTAGCCTGACGCTGCTGTATAACAGTTCTGAAAACAACCAAAAAATTGCTATCGCCGTGGCTTCCATGTGGAAGAAAAACCTGGGCGTTAACGTCAAGCTGCAGAACCAGGAGTGGAAAACCTATATCGACAGCCGTAACACTGGCCGTTTCGATGTGATCCGCGCCTCCTGGGTGGGGGATTACAACGAACCCTCCTCTTTCCTGAGCCTGCTGACCGCCAGCCACAGCGGCAATATTTCACGCTTTAAAGAGGCAGCCTACGATGATTTGCTGGCTAAAGCGAGTCGGGAAACCGACGGCGAAATGCGCAATCAGGCTTATAATCGGGCAGAGCAAATTCTGGCGGATCGGGTGCCTGTTGCTCCGCTTTACCAGCTCTCCAACGGTCGTCTGATTAAGCCCTGGGTGAAAGGTTACCCGATAACCAATCCGGAAGATGTGGCTTACAGTCGGATGCTTTATATCATTAAGCACTAAGACAGCGCCGACGCTGCTGCGTCGGCCATAGCCGGGTGGTCCTGCACGCTGTTTAACGTTTGATAAACCCGCTAATCATGCAGCTGCTT
>Ga0157358_1000502_pt1 | contig 16291 bp, 15 predicted proteins | sample AttcapACBM2_FD_111484 | JGI IMG/M metagenome (GOLD analysis project Ga0157358, IMG submission 111484) | Fungus gardens microbial communities from leaf cutter ant in Botucatu, State of São Paulo, Brazil - Atta capiguara ACBM2 | ecosystem: Host-associated > Fungi > Mycelium > Unclassified ... | reverse complement strand
GGGAACAGGGCTTGAAAAGAGAAATGTCTTTAAATCAGCCGTAAATAAATAAGAAACAAAAGGAAAAAACTATGACATTGAGTGAAAAAGTCATCTATCAAATTTACCCTAAATCATTTTTAGACACGACAGGAAATGGTATTGGTGATCTCAGAGGGGTAACGGAAAAATTACCTTATTTGGCGGAATTAGGAATCGACATGATTTGGCTTAATCCTTTTTACCCCAGTCCGCAAAGAGATAATGGTTATGATATTTCTGACTATACTAATATAGATCCAGTATTTGGTGATTTTAAAGATTTTGATCAAATGGTAGCGCGTGGCAAAGAGTTAGGTATTGAATTTATGTTGGACATGGTATTGAACCATGTTTCAACAGAACATGAATGGTTTAAAAAAGCTCTTGCCGGTGATAAATATTACCAAGATTTCTTCATTCTGAGAGATGAACCTACGGATTGGGTGTCGAAATTTGGCGGCAATGCTTGGGCACCATTTGGAGATACAGGTAAATATTATCTTCATCTTTATGATATTTCCCAAGCTGACTTAAATTGGCGTAATCCAAATGTCCGCCAAGAACTGTTTGAAGTTGTCAATTTTTGGCGTGACAAAGGTATATCAGGCTTTCGCTTTGACGTGATAAACGTTATTGGGAAAGACGAAATACTTAAAAACAACCCAGAATTTGATGGAAAATTTGAGTATACAGATAAACCCATCACGCATGAATATCTAAAAATGCTCAATGCGGCCACCTTTGGTCAAGATGAACATGCCATCACTGTAGGAGAAATGAGCTCAACGTCAATTGAAAACAGTATTCTCTATACGCAACCGGAGCGAAAAGAACTCAGTATGGTTTTTAATTTCCATCATCTAAAAACAGATTACAAAGCTGGTGATAAATGGACAAAAGTTCCCTTTGACTTTCAAGCACTCAAAGCGCTTTTCCATGAATGGGGCGAAAAAATGGCAGAAGGTGGGGGCTGGAATGCTACTTTTTGGAATAATCATGATCAACCTCGGGCACTCAATCGTTTTGTGGATGTGAAAAATTTCCGGATCAAAGGAGCAACAATGCTGGCTGCCGCGATTCACCTCAGCCGTGGCACACCCTTTATTTATATGGGGGAAGAAATTGGTATGATTGACCCTGATTATGATTCTGTCGCTGATTATCAAGATTTAGAAGCTTTAAATGCTTACGAACGGCTCTTGGAACAAGGAAAAACAGAAGCCGAAGCTTTTGAAATAATCAGCAGTAAATCACGTGATAATTCAAGAACGCCGATGCAATGGGACGATAGCGCAAATGCGGGATTCACCAAAGGAGAGCCGTGGTTGAAGGTGGGCAAACATACCGACATTAATCTGAAAAGAGATAAAAATGGAGAAATCTATAATTTCTATAAAGAAATGATTCGTTTGCGAAAAACGGAAAAAATTATTTCGGAGGGAGATTATAAAGCTGCACTTAAAGATTCAGAGCACATTTATGCTTTTGTACGTGAATACGAAGGCCAGCGTTTACTTGTATTGAATAACTTTGCCAATCACAGCGTGAACTTTAGCTTGCCACTAGGTTTTGAAGATGCAGAAGTCTTCGTGAATAACTATGATTCATACAAGTCTGAAACACTGGCGCCTTATCAGTCGGTTGCTTTATTGGCTAGATAATATCTGTGATAAAAGTCTCTTTTGTTGAAAAAATATGATGAAATCGTTAAACTAGAGCTATCATAAATTTTTAGAAAGAGATAAAAATGACTGTATTACTTTTTGACATAGACAACACACTTCTTGATTTTGATAAGGCAGAGTACATGGCTTTAGGCAAAATCTTTGAGCAATACCATATTGAAGATACAAAAGAAAACAGAGCTATCTACTCACGTGAAAACAAAGCCCTTTGGCGAAGTCATGAAGCAGGAGAAATCAGTCGTGAAGAGCTTCTTTCTACACGCTTTGCACATGCTTTTACAGCTTTGGGAGTTAAAGAAGCTTATGATGCTTCAGCTGTTGATGCAGCTTACCAACTTCACTTGGCTCAAGGTCATGAATTGATGGATCATGCCATGGAACTTTTGGATCGACTGGCGCAAGAAGCGACAGAGATGTACATTGTGAGTAACGGTACATCCAAAGTTTCTCGTCCACGAATTTTAGAATCTGGCATTGCCGGATATTTCCAAGAAATTTTTATCAGTGAAGAGATTGGAAAACATAAACCATCAAAAGAATTCTTTGATTATGTGTTTGACCACATCGATCACGCTGCAGATAAAGATTTTGCGATTGTTGGTGATACTTTGGCTACGGATATCCTCGGCGGGAAAAATGCAGGTATTAAGACGATCTGGTATAACCCTAAACACTTGGAAGCTCAAAAAGATTTAACACCGGATTGTGTCATCGAAGATTTATTAGAAATACCTTCTCTTCCTGTCCTCGCTTGATAATTCCGAACAATAGAATAAGAATATATTTAGAAAAGCCCCTTGGGGCTTTTTCTTTTTCTCTAAATATCTTAAGATAGAAGTGAGAAGAAAGCGAGGAAATATGAGGGTTTTAGTTATTGGTTCAGGTGGGCGTGAACATGCACTTGCACGAAAGTTTGCAAAAAGTGAAAAAGTAGATAAAGTTTTTATTTGCCCAGGAAATGTGGGTATGACGGAGGAAAAGCTGGAAAATGTAGCTATTTCCGAACTTGAAAATCATTTGTTGGTGGAATTTGCGAAAAAGAAAAAAGTAGACTTGACTTTTGTTGGTCCAGAAACAGCATTAATGAACGGTATTGTGGATGCTTTCTTGGATGAGGGGCTGCTTATATTTGGACCGAGAGCTGAGGCTGCTCAAATCGAGGGCAGTAAAACTTTTGCCAAGTCAATAATGAAAAAATACGGCGTGCCCACGGCAGACTATGAGAGCTTTACGGATTTTGCCAATGCTCTAATTTATGTTGAGACAAAAGGCGCACCGATTGTTATCAAGGCAGATGGTTTAGCTGCAGGTAAAGGTGTCACAGTTGCCATGGATTTAGAAGCGGCAAAAGCTGCTTTAGCAGATATTTTCCATACAAAAGAAGCAAAAGTTGTGGTAGAGGAATACCTTGAGGGCGAAGAGTTTTCACTTTTCAGCTTAGTACATGAAGGAAAGATTTACCCGTTACCTATTGCGCAAGATCATAAACGTGCCTTTGACGGTGATCAAGGCCCAAATACAGGCGGGATGGGCGCTTATGCACCTGTACCTCATATTCCAGAAGCCGTGGTACAGGAAGCCATAGAAAAAATTGTCCAGCCAACTGTATCTGGCTTAGAGGCAGAGAATAAGGCTTTTACGGGTATTCTTTATGCAGGATTAATAGTGACAGCCGAAGGTGTAAAAACGATTGAATTTAATGCACGTTTTGGTGACCCAGAAACGCAAGTGGTTTTAGAAACGATTACCAGTGATTTTTTTGAAAATGTATTGGATATCTTGCAAGGGCGCGAGCCAAATTTGACCTGTAATACTGAAGAAGTTACCTTAGGCGTAGTTGTAGCAAATCAGGGTTATCCAGATGACTCAACAGAGAGTGTTGTTCTACCAGAGATACAGGATTTGAACTGTTTTTATGCTGGTGTTATTAAAAAAGATGGACAGCTCCTTTCAAAGGGGGGACGCATATACATGGTAACTGAAACCGGCAAAGAAATAAAAAGTATTCAGCAGTCCCTTTACGAGAAACTAGATAAATTAGACAACACAGGAATGTTTTATCGTAAAGATATTGGAAATAAAGGAGTATAAAAATGGCAGATGTTGCAGTTATTATGGGATCACTTTCAGATTGGGAGACAATGAAACAAGCGGCTCATATTTTGGAGACGTTCGGTATAGATTTTGATAAAAAAGTTGTCTCCGCTCACCGGACGCCAGAAATTATGATGAATTTTGCGAAAAATGCGGAGCAACAAGGTTACAAGCTCATAATAGCTGGCGCGGGAGGCGCGGCGCATTTACCTGGAATGGTTGCTGCAGTGACCTTGCTTCCTGTGATTGGTGTGCCTATTCAATCACGTGCCTTATCGGGCTTAGATAGTCTTTACTCCATTGTCCAGATGCCGGGTGGAGTTCCTGTTGCCAGTATGGCTATAGGCTCTGCAGGAGCCAAAAATGCAGCCCTCTATGCGGCTCAGATTTTGGCACTTGCTGATAAAAATTTGGCGGAAAAATTGAAAAAATATAGAAAAGAAGCAGCCGATCTATCGGTCTCTTCCACTAAAGAATTGTTGTAAACTTTTAATTTAAAAACGAGCGTAATATTTGTAAAAATATTTTGATTTTAGTAAACGAAAATCCGGATGATATGCGGATTTATTTTTTAAACTATCCGAAAAGAATAGGGAGAATAAAGAAAAATGGCCTATAATAAGAATATGCAACATAAGAAAAAAACAATTGGAATTATTGGTGGTGGGCAGTTGGGCCAAATGATGGCGATCTCTGCACAATATATGGGCCATAAAGTGATTACACTTGATCCTAATCCGAACTGTTCCGCAGCAAAGTGTTCGGATGAGTTGATCATTGCGGAATATGATGATGTTGATGCGCTTCTTAAGCTCGCTTATGCTTGTGACTTAATAACCTATGAGTTTGAAAACGTATCGGCGAGCGCCTTGCATCAGCTTGATGCCTGTGTCGCTATTCCGCAAGGCATTCGATTATTAGAAATCACGCAGAATCGTCGGTTAGAAAAAGAGTTTCTAGAACAATGTGGCGTGAAAATAGCCCCGTGGCAACGCGTAGAAAATGCTCAAGACCTTCCAGAGCAAGTGACAAAAAAACAAGTGTTGAAAACAACAACGGGCGGCTATGATGGACATGGTCAGGTTGTCTTGAAATCAGATGAGGATTTGCTGGAGGCGATGAAGTTAGCAGAGCGCGTGGAATGTGTATTGGAGGACTTTGTTGATTTTGATTGCGAGATTTCTTTAATTATTAGTGGGAATGGCCAGGATTTTGTAATCTTCCCGCTTTGTCAAAATGAACATATCAATAATATCCTACACCGCACGATTGCTCCCGCGCCTCTACCTCTTGAGGTCGGTGAGAAAGCCAAAGATCTGGCACTGGCGATAGCTAAAGAGCTCCAGCTTGCAGGCACGCTTTGTGTAGAAATGTTTCTGACAGCATCGGGCGAGATTTATGTAAATGAACTTGCCCCACGTCCCCATAACTCGGGACACTATACCATAGAGGCTTGTGATTTTTCACAATTTGACTTACATATCAAGGGTATTCTCGGTGAGGAACTCCCGCAACCTCGACTTTTGAAAAAAGCCATTATGCTCAATATTCTTGGCCAAGACGTCCCCCAAATGGAGCGATTGGCTCATGAAAGGCCTGAGTGGCATATCCATGATTATGGAAAGTTGGAAGCGAAGGTCGATAGAAAAATGGGACATGTGACTATATTGACCGATGATTTTTCAAAAAGTTTGAAAGAAATATCCCGTTTAAAAATATGGGAATAAATGACAGGAAGGAAGAAGAGGATGCACACAATCAGGTTGTCAATGGAAAGTCGAAAAACAATTTTTCGAATCGAAACGCTGAGTGAAGAGATCAATCCCGAATGGACACTTGTGTTTCACAGGATTTTCAAAGATAAACTGATAACTTATTTAGAAGAACAAGAAAAAACGAAGCGTGGTCTTTTCTTTCAAGGAGAAACAACTTTTTGGTTGCAACACTCCGCCATGCAAGCCAGTTTATTTGTACCGCTGGCTTCAAATGATGAAAAAATTAGGGATATTATCGTCCACCTATTAAAGCTACATTTTGAGTTTATCAATGCAAATTATTCTTTTTTAAAAACAAAGGAGAGTCCTTTAAGTCACTTGGAACTTTATCAGTTGGCGTATACGTTACAGATGGCTTATAACTTTTATTTACGAACGGAGGAAATTTGTCAGTTCAGTTTGCTCTTTACTTCAGCCGCGGCGCGAGTTTTAAATATTTGGGAACAAAGCATAATACGTTCAAACTTAAATGGGATGATGGGAAAAAAACTATGTCTTGAGGCAGCCACACACTTAGAAGAAATCTTTAGCAATATTACGCGACACACTGACTTAAGAAATCAAGCCTCTAGGGTTGTTGCGCTTTTAGAAAAAACGAAGAGCATCCCTATATCTGAAGAGCAGGAGCTTTTTCAAAAAGGGATCCATACGATATCTTCTTATAAAAAAGAAGAAATACTCAATGAGCTCCTTGAAAAGATAAAGCAAGCGCAAGTGAAAGAAAGCACAACAGAATTGTATTTTTGCCAGCTCCTCTTAAATTATTTTAAAATCTAGAAAATGTGTCTCTGAAGAGAGGCATTTTTTAATTCAAGTTGCTTGAAAATTATGCAAGAGATGATATAATAAAAATAAGATTTACAACTGTAAACATTAATTCAAGGGAAATAATTATGACAAAACTAAATTCGGAAGTTGCACTGGGAGGGATACACCATGTTACAGCGATTACTTCAAGTGCCCAAAAGACCTATGATTTTTTTACAAATATTTTAGGGCTGCGACTGGCAAAACTTACTGTTAATCAGGATGACTACGAAACCTATCATCTTTATTTTACGGATGAAGAGGGGAATCCTGGAACGGACATGACGTTTTTTGATTTTCCTGGAATAGGAGCCGGTAGCCACGGCATCAATAGCATTGACCGTATTTCCTTTCGTGTTACTCAGGATATATCTTTGGAATACTGGCATCAAAGATTTGATGCAGCAGCTGTACCACATGGTTTGGTGGCAGAGCGCTTTGGAAAAAAATATTTAGAGTTTGAGGATTTTGATGGTCAGCGGTACCAATTGATTTCCGATGAAAAAAATCAAGGTGTTCTTGCTCCAGGTAAACCTTGGCAGCTTTCAAATGTAGAGGCTGAGCATGCTATTGTAGGGTTAGGACCTGTTTTCATTAAGCTGTCAGAAGTAAATATTATCCAGCAATTGCTCGCAGAAGTTTTTGGATTTCGCAGGCACGCAACTGAAGATAATTTCACACTATTTGAGGGAGCAGGGGGTGGCAATGGTGCCTCGATTATCATTGAGCAAGATAAAGAAGGGCAGCACGCATATCAAGGGCATGGTACGGTGCATCATGTCGCTTTTCGTACAGCTAATCCCGATACCCTTAGATATTGGATTGAGCGTGTCAAATCTTATATGATACCTCACTCAGGATTAGTAGAACGTTTTTATTTTTCTAGTGAATATGTGAAGGTTGCCCCTGGTGTACTTTTCGAAATTGCTACAGATACTCCAGGTATTGCTGCTTTAGATATGGTGCGGTCTGGGCAAGCAAAGATTGATAGTTACGAAGAAGCGCTCGTAACCTCTGGTTTTTGGATAGATGAGACTCCGGATGAGGCAGGCCTCTCACTGAGTTTACCTCCCCATCTCTTTCCAGGAGCAGAAGCGGAAAAGGCACGAACAGCAGCAGCTTTACGGCGTTTGGATACGTCAGATGCATTTCGCGATAGGAAATTAGAGCCACTGTGGACTATGAAAAAAATTCAAGAACGTCGTATAGGGAGAAAAAATGAAAGCATTTAAACCAGAAGATATGAGCAGTACTGATGCTTACAAATTAATTTCAGGACTGGTTATTCCAAGACCAATTGCGTGGTTGACAACTCAAAACGCTACAGGCCTTGTCAACGCAGCACCGTTTAGCTTTTTTAATGTTGTATCAAAAGAGCCAGTCATTGTATCCATTGCTATGACAGAGATGAAAGATTCTGTTAGAAACCTTTTAGAAACTAAGGAAGGGGTTATCCATCTGGTCAATATGGATAATGTTGAAACGATGAATCAAACATCAGCGCCTCTCACGGCTACAGAAAGTGAAATTGAAAAGTTTGGCATTAAAATGACAGAGTCAGAAGAAGTGAAAGTACCTGCCATAGAAAATGCTAAAGCCCGTTTAGAGGTCGTACTCCATCAGCATATTCCGGTAGGAAAAACAAGTCAACTCATGCTCTTAGAAGTAAAAAATATTCTTATGGAAGCTTCTGTCATTGATGAGGAAAAACTCTATATTAAAGCGCAAGAACTTGATCCCGTTGCGCGCTTGTCAGGGAGAGCCTATACAGAGCTCGGTCATACGTTTGAAATTACACGACCAACAAAGTAAAGGCTGCTAAGTACAGTAGAAACTAAATTTTTCTTTAATTTTCCAACCATATTATTATCTTTTTCTCTCTTTTTAATTTAAAATATAATTATAGAGGAATTAAATTGATAATTTTAGAAAAGGGAGGCTTTTTATGAGAGAAAAATACAAAAACATTCTGGTAGCTGTTGATGGTTCAGAACAATCTGATAAAGCAGTACGTGAAGCTGTAAAAATTGCAGCACGTAATGAAACATCGCTATTTGTTTTGAATGTCAAAGATGATGTGAGACTTTATGGTTCAGCTTATGGTGTACCACTTATTCTTGAAAATTTAGAAGAGCAATCACGGGCAATCATTGAAAGAGCTTCTGAGATTATCAAGAAACAGGTAGAGTTTAAGGCATATCGTGTGGAAGGGTCACCCAAAAAAGAAATCGTTGATTTTGCGCAAGCCAATGATATTGATTTGATCGTTATTGGTGTTACTGGTAAAGGAGCCTTTGACCGTTTATTGGTCGGTTCTACAACAGCATATGTTATTGATCATGCGCGTTGTAACGTTATGGTTGTCAAATAAGTAAGAAAAAAGCTCTTCTTGGGAGAGCTTTTTTTCTTATAAAAATTTTTTTCTGAATTCTGAGTCGTTTTCCTTAAAAAAAAGGGCGAAGCATTATATAATAGTTTTTACAGGAAAAATAAGTAAAAGGATTTTATAATGAAAAGAGTTGTATTTGGCCTGGTTGCAATCATAGTTTTAATAGTTGGAAATTCTATATGGCATAATTCAGAGCATGGTGGCAAGAATTTATTCGTTAAAATTCAAGAAGACGAAAAAATTGAAATGAAAAAATCGGATAATGGTCACGTTACAAAATATAAATATTCCGTCATCGGATTTGATGAAAAAGGAAAATCGCAAGAAATAAAGCTTACGGCGCAATATAGTTTAAAGCACTATGACTATTTGAAAGTCGTAACCAATAAGAAAAAAGGGGTTTTGAGCTGGAAAGAAGTTAAAAAGCAAGAAATCCCTAAAAACCCACTGTTTGAGCTTGAAAAAGCTTAAGTTAACTTACGTTAATTCTTTAGATGAAATAAAATTATTTAACACTTGCGATAACGCTTTCTTGATGTTATAATAACAGTGTAAAAAATAATAAACTCTATCCCTCAGCAATAAGGCTGGGGGATTATTTTATGTGAAAAATTTAAAAGTAATACTTTGAAGGTGCCCAATTTTTTCAAAGTTAGTGTTTTTTAACAATTTAGACAAAACAAAAACCGCTCAATAGAGCGATTTTTTGTTTTTATTTTAGTTATTTTACCTAGGTATTATCCCCACTATACTAATTAATAATATCACTTAACAAACTTTGAGGAAGAAGAAAAGTTTTTTCTTCAATTTGAATGTGTTGAAATGATTTTTAGATTGAGAGAAGAGTACCAAAAGGATGTCGTTTTTTTTATAAAATGTTATTATTGAATTAACTAATAAAGAAGGTGGTATGTTGTTATGGATGAAAATTTAGTTGCGTTAGGTATGTCAATGGCAGAGGTAGTATCTAGAAACTCCATTAGTTTTGTAGGTAATAAAATGAAGTTAGCGAAAGAAAAAAAGGACTTAGAAAGTCAGTCTTTGGCATATTCTGAAATAATAAATAATTTACTACAAGATAAAGAAGAGTTAACAATGATTGCACGTGAATATAAGCAAGCTTATGAGCAAGTAACTATAAGTGATGATGATATAGAATATCTTCATAATACATTATCAGGGGCATTAGAAATATTAAACGCATTTTCACCACAAGATGAGAAAAACACACAAACAATGCAGACGATGATACAATTGCTAAATAAAGATACTTTAAAAACTATGCAACTTTTAGGGTTCAATTATAGGGAAGCAATAGGTCAACCATTAACGGAAGTTTGTTCTGAAACAATAAAAAATAAGCTAGGTGGGGGAAATTCTAAGAGTAATAATAAAAAATAAAAAAGCTATGAGTAGTCCAAAACAGACTGCTCACAGCTTTTTTATTATGTTGAAGGAAACTCAATGATTTGTATTTTATTACAAACTCTTTCACTAGATAGAGGAAAAAACCACTTCACTAGTTCTTCATGTTTATTTTCATAAGTATCAAATAGAAAGTCTACATTTATTGAATCATAAGTATAATTTTTTTGTATTGGATAACCTTGCTAGGTAATTTAATTCTTTGTATAGGTTAGTCATTCTTCTTTCAGCAATAGTTCTAAATTTTATTTGCTTATTCGTTAGCTTGATATCTTGTTCAACATTAGGAAAACTAAATGTAGTTGATAATTGTTTTATTTTATTCGGTTGAGGATCTTCAAAAATATTTTTAATTTCTGCTCCTTTATCTTGCAAGCTATTAAATAGAAATAATAACCATTCTTCTGATATTCATAGTTATGGCCAGATAGATTTGCAATTAAATCAGTAGTATTTAATATTCTCATTCAAAGAAACAGTAATAATTTTAAATCCGAGTTTTATTTATAAAGCTTACTACTTATCATGGGAAAATTTATATTTTATTTTTGGAATAATGTTATTAATTTTTCTTTTACTATTTTGTCTATTTAATTGGATAGTAAAAGAATTTTAAAAAGTGATTGAGACATTCAATATAAAAGATGTTTATGAGCATATGTCATTTACAATGATTTTTATGTATTACCTAACAGGATTACGTGTAAATGAATTAACATCATTGTATTGGAATGATATTGATTTAATTAAAGCTCAAATTAAAGTTTATCATAATTTAGATTTTACAAATAGTGATGTTTGGACGAGAAAACTAAAATGAAAACAGAAGCAGGTAGAAGAATTATTTCTTTAGATGATGATACAATATCAGTTTTAAAAGCTTGAAAAAAAACACCAAGAACTTATAGGGAAATATGATTTTATTATTTCTTATACAGGTTCGCCATTAGGAAAATCAACAATAAATAGAATTGTTAGAAGGCATGCTAAATTGGCAAATGTTAAAGAAATATAATGAAAAGGCTTGAGGCATAGCCATGAAAGTTTGTTAAATAATGAGTTGAATGTAAATCCTTTGGTGGTTCAAAAACGGCTTGGACACTCTGATATACAAATAACATTAGAAACGTATTCTCATCTTTAGCCAACTATTGAGAGAGGTTGCAGATAATCTGAAAAATATTATCCAGATTAAAACATCTAATGAATTTTTAGTAAATTAGAATGGAAATCAAATGTATAAAAAATAAGATAATTTGTTTATGACTTATTAATGTTACAATAAAAAGAAAATACTATTTATTTTACTTTAGAGGATTTTATGAGTTTATTAGTTATATCCAGAAAGCAGCTATTGTTTGAATTATACGAATCTAAAAAGATGATATATAGAGTATAACAACAATTAGTGGGGAATTGGAGAATATACCTATTCAAGTAAAATTATAAAAAAGAGAAGTTTTAATTTTCTTCTCTTTTTTTATAATTGAAGTTAAACTAATATTTTAACTTAATTCTTTTAACCTGATTGCTGGTGTTGATGTTACATCGGTATTTTTTGAAGGTGCAGGAATATTAATTTCAATAGGAATTGGAAATAATTCTCCTACAGCGTAAGTTGTTCCAGTTGGCAGAAAAGATAATCTTTTAATTTGATTAGTAGTGATATATGGGATAGTTTTCGACATATACTCTAAGTCAATGTTATTTTTTATTCTGTGAAGCAGATAGTTATTGCATTGGCTTAAAACAGTGCTTGAAAGTTCACTAGGTCGTTGACTAGATAGATAAAGGAAACAACCAAATTTTCTACCTTCTCTTGCAATTTTTTTGAATGCTTCTATCTCATATAATTGTGAATTTTCTTTATTTCTAGAAATATATCGATGTGCTTCTTCAAGAATAAATACATTTATTTCTCTATTAATTGAATCTTTTTGTTTGTTTTCATTAAATATTTTTTTGCATAAATAACTTGAAAAGAAGAGCAACAAGTCATCATCTAATTCAGAAACGTTATATATTGTAACTAACTTATCTTCTAAGTTAGTGTTAGAGTTGTGAAAAAGTTTATGATACCTTGACTGAATTTCCTTAATTCTTGTTTCCAATGTATTCGAATGATTTCTAGCTTGACTATTTCCTTTACATTCTTCAAGATAAAAAATATAATTTAGTGACTTCAGTAATTCATCAAAGCTCAGAGCTGTATAATTTGAATATTCAATCTGTTTTTGTAAAAATGAATAATCGAGTTCCTGTGTATGTTGAGAGAGCATTTTTTGAGTTATAGCATCCAAAAAAACCCTCTCGTTATTTCCTGTGAAATTAGCATATTGTGAAGAATAATTGCTAACGTCAATACCAGTTCCTTCTAACAGAGATAATATTTTTGTCCTTTTAGCTATGGCATCGGTTTGAACATGAGTGTAAAGAGTTTTTGCCAAAAAACATCTAAGCCAAATTTCACTTATTCTTTTGTTTGCAATTGTATCTGCAAGTTGTAGAGACATTCTGAGTATCGGTAGTTGAACTAAATCGCTTGGCTTAACTAAGTTAATCCAATCCTGTAATTCTAAATCTTTAAGATTAATCTGATAATCATTTAAAACATCAATAACATTGATATTTTTCAACTTTGAATATTCATCATGAACATCAAATACATGAATATTTAAGTTTTCATAATCGTAGTTTTGGATTTCTGTTAATACTTGTCTAATTGTAGTAGATTTACCACTACCAGTATTTCCTAATACTGCAGAATGAAATGTTAAAAGCTTATTAATATCAAATTTAGCACTATATTGATCATTAATTATTCCTAGATAGATAGGATTGTCAGATTTTGTGTTGAAAATAATGTTAAATTCTTCTTTGTTAGTTAGGTAAACTTTATTTTGTAAAAAAGGATATGTCTTTAAATTAAAATTTATATTATTATTTTCGATAACACCAATTGGATTACAAATTACATTTGCTGTATATTTAAATTTTGAATTTTCGTTAAACGATATAGCCTTTTCTGTATCTTCTATTCTTTCGACTTGATAAATAAATTTTTCATTTTGATTATTAATAATAGTAACGAAATCTAAAATTCCTTTTGCGAAATAATAATTACCGTTATTATTGAATTCTAATTTATCAAAATCAGTTATATCAAAGCATAATTTATCATAAGATACATAGTTTACTTTTCCAATACTATTCATCTATACTTTCCTCAAATTCCATGAAGTTTTTCAATATACACTTGAAATAGTGTGCCTTATTAAGGTTATCTTCATCTTTAATATTCCCACCTATAATATGAAGATTTTGATTTGTTTGGTGTTGTTTTTGTATTGATATGCATTTATCTTCTGTTATATCAGCAAAGGCAATCAGCGTAAAATCTTGATTAATTAGGTTTTGAAAAATAATATTATTAATATGGTCATCTCCAAAACTATAACCAATTGTGACTAAAGTTGAATTAGTTTTTTGTAGTTGGATTGACAGTTCTCTAAATAGTTCAGAATAAGGGCTTTGAGTAGTTTCTTGATGCTTTAAAATAGTAGGATATATTATTACATTATCATCAAGTTCGTTTGTTTGAACAATTTGTTTGTTTTTTTCAACCCAATTAATTGAGCCATGTAATTTGTATAAATTAGCTTCTTTAGTAGTAGGTTGCCATTTTTCTTTATATCTATTTCTCTCGTCTACCAATCTATAATTGAACTGATTAATATTAAATACTGACGTTAAGTTGTTGGTAAAACCTGTAGAGTAGTTTATATTATTACTTTCAAATGCTATTTCATTAAACAAATCATAATTTGTTGTGAAAACATTTAGTTTACTTGATTCGTACTGTCTTTTTTCAAAAATTTTCTGATAAAAATTTTTGTAGAGTTTTGCGACATCCCCCTCGTATTTTTGATCGGAGTGTTTTGGTATTGTCGCTACAAATTGTTTTTTTGTAGAGTCAAAAATTTTGTTTAATCTATTTTTATTGATCTCATTTCTTTCGATGTTTATTTTTTGCTGAATATAAGTCATAAATGCTTCTATATTAGAAAAGTTATCGTAGTTTTTTGCAATTGTTAAATCATTAGGGGATAATTGTTCATTTGATAGGTGTTTCTCGAATATTATTTTATGATCTTCACTTAGGTTTAAATAAGAGATGAATTCTTGCTTTATATCTTCATTTTCACTTTTATTTAAAATTGTTTTTAAGGTAGTTCCCATCAAAGGAATTGATGGTGTTGAACATCCCGACCCAATAAAAATATTTAGATTTCTATTTTTATTCAAAATTTCTCGTTTAATAAACGAAGATATTTGCTGTTTTTGGATTTCGATATTATTTTCATTTTCTAAAATATTCTTATCTCCCTGAAAGTGATATAAAATCTCAGCTCCATCACATTCTTTTTTCTTATCCATGTATATTTTTTACCTCCAAATAATTATTGTAATACCTAGCCTTTTCTACTATTACTCATACTTAATACAATATCTAGAAAAATAATTTTCATGTTAATTATATCACTTTTTAATAAAAAAAAGTCATTATGCATGACAAAAAAGGCTTATCCCATCAATGTCTGACAGGGATAAACCTTTTTATTTTTTTCAACTTTGGCGGGGAGTCATTTCAATTCCTACCAAAACATACCTTCCTATAACTCGTAAATCCCTATTAAATCAGCGTAAGAACTTCATTTTTATTTTATAGTTTATTCCCACTCAACAGTTGCAGGTGGTTTAGAGGTAATATCGTAGACGACGCGGTTGATGTGGTCCACCTCATTAACGATACGTACTGAAATCTTTTGTAAAACATCCCATGGGAGTTTAGCAAACTCAGCTGTCATACCATCGATAGAAGTGATCGCACGGATAGCGAGTGTATAGTCATAAGTACGGATATCGCCCATTACACCAACTGAACGAACGCCAGTATTAACAGTGAAATATTGCCATACATCACGGTCTAAGCCAGCAGCAGCGATTTCTTCACGAAGAATGGCATCTGAATCACGGACAACCGCGATTTTCTCAGGTGTCAAGTCACCCATAACACGAATGGCAAGACCAGGTCCTGGGAAGGGTTGGCGCCATACGATCTCATCAGGCATACCAAGCTCTGTACCAAGGGCACGAACTTCGTCTTTGAAAAGGGTGTTTAAAGGTTCGATCAATTCGAACTGCATGTCTTCAGGCAAGCCACCAACATTGTGGTGTGATTTGATCGTTTGAGCAGTATCTGTTCCTGACTCGATGACATCTGTATAAAGTGTACCTTGAGCAAGGAATTTAACATCTTTAAGTTTAGAAGCTTCATCATCAAAGACGTAAACAAATTCGTTACCGATGATTTTACGTTTTTTCTCTGGATCAGACACGCCAGCTAACTTATTCATGAAACGTTCTTCAGCATTAACACGAATGATATTTAAGCCGAATTTGTCTCCCAACATGTTCATTACTTGATCGCCTTCGCCTTTACGGAGGAAACCGTGGTCCACGAAGATTGAAGTCAATTGATCACCGATAGCACGTTGTAAGAGCACACCAACTACAGATGAGTCTACACCACCAGAGAGACCAAGCAAGACTTTTTTGTCTCCCACTTGTTCGCGGATTTTTTCAATTTGCATGTCAATGAAGCTCTCCATTGACCAATCACCTTTAGCACCACAAATGTTTAAAGCAAAGTTGCGGAGCATATCTGTTCCGTATACAGAGTGACGGACTTCAGGGTGGAATTGAATACCGTAAATGTGACGTTCTGTATTTTCAACCGCTGCAAATGGACTATTTGGAGAAGTAGCAACCACATGGAAGCCTTCAGGGATTTCAACAACGCGGTCACCGTGGCTCATGAGAACATCTTGTGTTTCAGGAGTATGAGCGAAAAGTTCAGATTTTGCTTTAAGCTCGATTGGTGCAACACCATACTCGCTTTCAGAAGCACTCTCAACTTTACCACCTAATTTGTGACTGATGAGTTGCATACCATAGCAGATACCTAAAATAGGCAATCCAAGTTCAAAAATTTCAGGATCAATATCAAATGAACCTTCGTCGTAAACAGAGTT
>Ga0157358_1000501_pt1 | contig 16301 bp, 12 predicted proteins | sample AttcapACBM2_FD_111484 | JGI IMG/M metagenome (GOLD analysis project Ga0157358, IMG submission 111484) | Fungus gardens microbial communities from leaf cutter ant in Botucatu, State of São Paulo, Brazil - Atta capiguara ACBM2 | ecosystem: Host-associated > Fungi > Mycelium > Unclassified ... | reverse complement strand
TGGGGGCGACAGCCGCTTAGAAGCTTTCCTTACAGGAATTAAGAACAACTCGATGAATGAATCGGGAACAAGCAACCCACGTTATGAGGTTGACTCTCCACCGTCAGACTTTAACTTTGACACCATGCTTCCTGGCCGTGTATTCACCATGGCAGGGGAGGAGTATCTCTACCTTGAAGACCAAGGTTCGGGCAACCATATGATTATTCATCATGAAGCCATCCGCAATACAAGTTTCAACGACCAGCCACAAGTTCTCAGCAACTGGTTCAGTGGTCTTGACACTGAGGTTAGGGGCATGGTTCAACCTGTGTCTATACCAGATCCAGCCCCAACTCCAGGTCTATTAGATGCCTCACTCACTTGGGAACCGGCAGGTTGGGTACCTACTAACTTCCACTTGCCCGAGTACCTTGAAGCGGCAGCAGATGTGACCACTGTGAATCTGAGTGGCACAGCTCAAGCTTTTGCACTTTCTTTCGCTGACGTTGTCCACCTGTCAACCGAAACAGGACCTTTCCGTACCTTTAGGTTACGTGCAGCTGCACGTGACAGCTGGTGGTGGACGCGTACCCCTTCTAATATCAACAACATCAATGCTTGGGTTATACTCCATTCTAACATTGAATACCATCCTGGCACTGGTGACGGGACCGGCTATCTGGCTTCCAGACGTCAATCCCACATGATCAGTTCTAATGGCGGCGTCCGTCCCGCTCTCATCATCAACCAATCAAACTAAAACAAAAAAACGTTCACTCACGGTGAACGTTTTTTTCATCTACAGGTATAGCCCCATTTTTCTTTCATGAAACTTTTTGACCTGTTTTTAACTTGATTACGGTTGGCAGAGTAATGAATTTTTGTGCTTTGACTTGTTTTGCCTTTTTAGACTTGCGTAAATCTCTCTCTTCCGGACTAAACCAGAGGGCGATTTCATAGAGCGCAGCAAAACCTAAGCCTATTCCTCCAAACATTAAAACAATTTCTATAAATTCCATGGTGACCTTCTTTTACAATATTCTTAGTTCTCGATTAATTCGGGGTTTATTTCTTCGATACAATCAACGACAGGGCCGACGATTCTTGAAGTTTCTTCATCTAAGTAAAAATCCTTATATTGCGGATCGGTATTGAGTGAGTGACAGCGGAAACTTTCTCCGTCTCGGAAAACTTGTTTACAATACAGCTGTTCTTCCCCAGGTCCGCCCTCTGAAATAACATAAATATCGCCGTCTCTATCAAAGCCTGTCGTAACAAAGGTGACAATAGAGAAGTTAGGATACTCTGGTTGCATGGAGTCCCCTTTGATACGCGCAGCCCCATCATAACGGCCAGGACGTACGTCTGTAAAGATGGTGTACGTTTCCTGAGTATCATTCAAAGCTTGACCAAAACCAGCGGATAATTGTTCATCGGCTACCTCAATCGTATAGAGTTCCTCACGACGGTAAGTGCGTAAAGGAATGATATTATCAGGGGTAGGGAGAGTTTGTGGCGTCTGACTGGCAAGAAACTGTGAAAAATTCATGACATTTTTTTGTTGCTCAGCATCTAACTGTTTGTAAATATTGAGAAGCTCAATAAAAGGAGAATGCCCTTGATTTTCATTGAGGATAAGATCAATGGGGGTATTGTAAATATCGGCAAGTTTAGTCATCATTTCTAAAGCAGGATTACTGGTTTTCTTTTCCCAAAGCGCATAAGTCCCTTGAGTGATGTCAAGCATCTCAGCAATTTCTTTTTGAGTAAACTGATGTTCTTTACGTAGCTTTTTTAAAGTTTGTCCTAGATTCATGCTTCCATCCTCGTTTATTGAATTTATCAATATTATAAGCTAAAATAGAAGAGAAGTCAAGCTGAAAAATTGAATGCGTCAATAAAAGGAGGCGGGCTAGCTTCCTTGCATTTTATTTATCTTCTCGATATTCAAGGAGAGCTTTAGGTGGACAATCGCGTGCTTTGCAAAGTGCTTCAAGTGTAGAGAAGCGTATTGCTTTAGCCTTACCATTTTTTAAAATAGAGAGGTTAGCTCTTGTGATACCCACGCGTTCTGAACGTTCAGTCACGGACATTTCACGTCCTAAAAGCATGCGGTCTGTGTGTACTTTATGAAAATATCGTTGTGCGATAGGGGTTGAGCATGATTTTGTGTGTATAAATGTTCTCATGCAAAGAACAATTGATTTATATATGAAAGATAGTCGTAAGAGTTTCAAGGAGCAGAGAATAATAATTATATGAAATGTGTTAAAATATCAGTATGGTAAAAAAAGGACGTATTATTAAATCTTTAGCAGGGTTTTACAATGTAGAATCTGAAGGACAAGTTTATCAAACGCGAGCACGTGGTAACTTTCGTAAGAAAGGAATGAAGCCAATCGTTGGTGATTTTGTGGACTTTTCAGCTGAAGAAAATTCAGAAGGTTATATCTTAGATATACACAAACGCAGAAACAGCTTGATTCGCCCTTCCATTGCGAATATCGATCAGGCTGTCATCATCATGTCAACGGTTAATCCTGATTTTTCCTTGAATCTGTTGGATCGTTTCCTTGTTTTTCTAGAACATAAAGATATTCAGCCCCTCATCTACATTTCGAAACTCGATTTGCTTGAGGATAGAAGTGAATATGACCAGTTCAAGAAAAATTATGAAGCGATTGGTTATCAGGTTTTCTTTGACTGGAAAGAGCTGACTCAAGTATTAGCAGATAAAGTCACGGTCTTTATGGGGCAAACGGGTGCTGGAAAAACAACTTTGTTGAATCTGATTGCGCCAGGCATGAACTTGGCTACGGGAGAGACTTCCGACAAACTAGGACGCGGACGTCACACCACGCGCCATGTGGAATTCTTTGAAGTTGCATCGGGCTTAATTGCAGATACTCCAGGATTTTCAAATCTAGACTATGATGTCTCTAACCAACCTGATTTAAATGCGGCCTTTCCAGAAATTTTACGAGAAAGTCATGGGTGTAAGTTTAGAGAATGTACCCATACACATGAACCTTCTTGTGCTGTCAAGGAGGCACTTGAAGAAGGCAGGATTTTAGCGAGTCGCTATGAGAACTACCTACAACTATTAACCGAAATAAATAACACGAGGGAAACTTATGCCAAGCAAAGAAAAAAACAAAATTAAAGGGAACATTTGGATGAAGCAAGCCGGCTTTTTAGGTTTAGTGATTCTTTGGGGCCTGATCATTCTGTTTAAAAATAGTTTGGGAGACTGGAAGTGGCCACTCTTTGGCCTGCTTGTTGTCTTGACTATTTGGGGCTTATACCAAATCAATAAAGCTTTCTTTGGCTTGAAAAAATAGGAGGAAACATGAAAGAATTTACAAATAAAATCGCACCGTCTATTCTCGCTGCGGACTTTGGTGCTTTTACAGCAGAAGTCGCAAAGATTGATGCTGCCGGTGCTGATTATGTACACATTGATGTTATGGATGGTCACTTTGTGGACAACTTAACTTTTGGCTCTGGTGTCGTTGCTGCACTTCGCCCACATACAGATATGGTTTTGGATGTGCACATGATGGTCGAAAATCCTGAAAAATACGTAACAGAGTTTGCAAAAGCCGGTACGGATATCATGAGTATTCATGTTGAAGCGACAGCACATATCCATGGTGCATTGCAAAAGATTAAAGCTGCTGGAATGAAAGCAAGCGTGGTTATCAATCCTGGAACACCCGTTTCAATGATTGAACCTGTTCTCAATATGGTGGACATGGTCTTGGTGATGACGGTCAATCCTGGTTTTGGAGGTCAAGCCTTCATTCCTGAAACAATGGATAAAATTCGTGAACTTGTGAAATTACGTGAAGCTAAACAGCTTGAATTTGATATTGAAGTTGACGGTGGTATTGATGATAAAACGGTTGACCAAGCACGCGAAGCAGGAGCTAATGTATTTGTAGCTGGATCTTTTGTCTTTAAGGGAGATGTGGCTGCGAACATTCAAAAGTTAAGAGATAGATTATGAACATCGTCATTATTATTCTTTTGATTTTAGCTATTCTGATCGGGATTGCTAATTTTTTCAAAAAGCCCGCATCTAACACCAAACTGAATGCGCGGGTCGAAAACCTGTCTTCAAACTTGACAGAGTTACGTATAGAAATGTCGCAACAGTTGGGACAAAATCGTCAAGAAATTTCTGGAACAGTTTCAAGCTTATCGCATAATATGAATGCAAACTTAGGAAATCTGACAGAAAATATCAATGCTAAATTTGATTATCAGTTTAAGGATTTACAAAGTTCCAACGAGCAAAAACTAGATAAAATTGCGCTCAACTTAGCAGAAATGTCAGCATCTATTACGGATAAATTTGACCGTAAGTTTCAGGAGCTACAAGAAGCGAATGATAAAAAGCTCAGTCAAATCCAGAACACGGTGGATGAAAAGCTTCAGGAAACATTGAACAAAAGAATTTCCCAAAGCTTTGAGCAGGTTACAAACCTTCTGACTTCAGTCGATAAAGGATTAGGCGAGATGCGTAACCTTGCGAGTGATGTGGACAGTCTACAAAAAGTAATGACAGGGGTGAAAACGCGAGGCATCATTGGTGAGGTACAACTTGGCCGTATTTTAGAGCAAATTTTTACTTCAAGTCAGTATCAGGAGCAAGTCAACATTCAAGAGCGAAATGCAGTCGACTTTGCGGTTACCATGCCCGGTAAAGTAGCAGGCAGTGATGTTTTATTGCCGATTGACTCAAAATTTCCCTTGGAAGACTACCAACGTTTGCAAACCGCGCTTGAAACAAACGATATGTTGGCTATTGAAGCATCACGAAAAGCCTTATTTGCAGCAGTTAAAGCTCAGGCAAAATCAATTTCTGAGAAATATATTCTCCCGCCAAAGACCACGGACTTTGCAATCATGTTTTTACCTATTGAGGGGCTTTTCATGGAAGTGGTGAATAATACAGAGCTTTATGAACAACTCAGCCGTGATTATAAAGTAAATGTTACGGGTCCAACAACCATGACAGCAGTTTTGAATAGCTTGCAAATGGGCTTTAAAACGCTACAAATAGAGCAAAAATCAAGTGAAGTTTATGAAATGCTTGGAGCGGTTAAGACCGAATTTGGTAAATTTGAAACCTCGCTTAAGAAAGTTCACGAACGTTTGCAACAGTCCGAAAAAGAAATCAATACGCTGATTACGACAAGAACGAATGTCATGAATCGTAAATTGCGCACGATTGATGCCGTTGACAAAGACACGAGTGCTGCGCTTTTAGAAATAGAAGGGGACTAAGATGGTTCTGATAAAAAACATAGCTATGGGAGAATTTTTTGAAGGATTCTACCTGATAAAATCAGTTGAGCTTCGTCGAACACGCGCAGGTAAAGACTTCCTTGCGATTGTTTTTCAAGATCGTACGGGAACAATCTCGGGCAATATTTGGGATGCTAATCCTAAAGCTGTCAAGCAGTTTGTTGCAGGTCGCGTTGTTCATATGAAAGCTTTAAAGGAACTCTACAATGGTATGCCGCAGGTCAATCGCATTAGCCTGCGTTTGCCAGAAGGTAACGAACCAGCTAATCCTGCAGATTATCGTGAAAAATCACCGGTAAATGAGACGGATCTCCGTAAATATGTTGAAAGTATTGTTTTCCGTATTGAAAATGCAACGTGGAACCGTATCGTTCGTCATATCTTGAAAAAATTTGACCGTGAATTTTATCAGTTTCCTGCTGCGAAAACCAATCATCATGCTTTTGAAGGTGGATTGGCTTATCACACAACAACGATGCTCCAACTGGCCGAAAAAGTATGCGAAGTTTATCCACAGCTCAATGAATCTTTGATGTTTGCCGGTATTCTTTTGCATGACATGGCCAAATGTTTAGAGTTTACGGGTTATGAAAATACAAGTTATACCTTACGTGGAAATCTCTTAGGCCATATCGTTCTTATCGACGAAGAAGTCAGTAAAGCAGCCATCGAACTTGACATTAGTGATGAGAAAGAGGACTTGCTTTTACTGCGCCACGTCTTGCTGAGTCATCACGGACAGTTAGAATACGGTAGCCCGGTCCGCCCTAAAATCATGGAAGCAGAAATCATCCATCAGATTGATATGATGGATGCGAGCATGATGATGATGATGACTGCTCTGAATAATGTTGAACCAGGGCAATCAAGTCAACGCGTCTTTGCCTTGGAAAATCGTAACTTTTATAAACCATTGGATAACTAAAGAGAAGAAGAAAAAGATGAAACACACACTTAAAAACAATACATTAACGGTTGCAGTTGATACTTTTGGTGCAGAACTCCACTCTGTTCAAAAAGAGGGTATCGAATATCTTTGGCAAGCAGATCCTGCATTTTGGGGACGGCATGCTCCTGTTCTCTTCCCGATTGTTGGGAAGTTAAAAGACGGACACTACAGCTACTCAGGTAAAAACTATGAGATGTCAGGCCATGGCTTTGCACGTGATACAGAATTCACACTTGTACAGGAAACAGAAGATGAGTTGGTCTATGAAATTACTGCAAATGCGGATACACTTGCCCAATATCCCTTTGAATTTAGCTTCAAGGTAAGTTACAAATTAACCGGAAATCAAGTGCGCGTACGTTATCAAGTAGAAAATAAAGATGAAAAGACAATGATTTTTGGTGTTGGTGCGCATCCCGCTTTTAACGTTCCTCTAGAAAAAGGCAGCTTTGAAGATTACACCTTGACGATTGCTCCAGCAGAAAAACGTACTTTTATTCCTTTGGATTTGCCAACGGGTACGCTTAAAAGAGAAGACCAATCCGAAGTTGAGGTAAGTGATATAGCACTCAACCATGAACGCTTTGCTAAAGATGCTCTCGTATATACATCATCAGATGAAATGTCAGTGGCCTTAACAAACCGTTTGGATAGTCGAAGTGTGAAAGTCACATGGGAAAATATGCCCTTCTTTGGCCTTTGGAGTCCCTACCCAGCTGAAGCGCCTTTTGTTTGTATCGAACCTTGGGCTGGTATTGCTGATGAAGTGAATACAACAGGTGAACTTACCGAAAAATTTGGCATGAATCAACTTGCGCCACATGAAATGTTTAGTTGTGAATATGTCATTGAAATAAACTAAGTCAAAAAGATAGACAGTAAGTCTATCTTTTTCTAAATTTTAAAGAAAGACCCCGAGAAAAAGAAGCTGTAAATTGCTATAATAGAAAGTATGAATGATATTTTCCAACTTACACTGATTTTAGTTGCTTCTTTGGTCGCAACGCTGATCGCAAGAAGAATAAGAATTCCTGCAGTAGTCGGTCAAATACTGATTGGTATTGTCTTGGCACCAGCTGCTTTGGGATGGTTGCAAGGAGGACACACCATTGAGGTCCTCTCCGAAATTGGGGTGATTCTGCTCATGTTCCTAGCAGGGCTAGAGAGTGACCTTGGGGTATTAAAGAAAAACTTTAAACCTGCATTACTGGTTGCCCTAGCGGGTGTCCTTGTACCTTTACTGGTTTTCTGGGGCGTGACGACGATGATGGGCTACGCCTTCTCAACAGCTATCTTTTATGGTATCGTCTTTGCAGCAACCTCTGTCTCGATTACAGTTGAAGTCTTGCAAGAGTACGGTAAACTTTCTACAAAGGCAGGCTCCATTATCTTGGGTGCGGCTGTTGTAGATGATATTCTGGCTGTTTTAGCTTTATCTATCTTCACATCTACACAGAGTTCTTCCGGCAACTTGCCCAAGCAGTTTTTCATGGAATTCCTCTTCCTTCTTTTCCTTGTCTTGGTACACAAGTCCATTCCGAAAGTTTGGCGTTTTGTGGAGAAACTTCCGGTATATGCGAAGAACACAACAGCGGCACTTATTCTCTGTTTGGTTTTAAGCCTGCTCGCTGATGCAGCGGGTATGTCGGCTGTGATTGGCTCTTTCTTTGCGGGATTAGCCTTGAGTCAAACCGACGTTTCTCATAAGATTGAGGAATACAGTTCCGCTATTGCTTATGTCGTCTTCATCCCCGTTTTCTTTGTTTCCATTGCGATTTCCGTAACTTTCGAGAGCATCTTTGAACATCCAATCTTGATTCTCTTCTTTACTTTATTGGCCGTATTGACGAAGTTTATTCCGGCTTATTTCATTGGTAAATCGACGGGACTTACAAGCTCAGACAGTGCTTTGGTTGGTACAGGAATGGTCTCTCGTGGTGAAATGGCTTTAATCATCGCGCAAATTGGTCTTGCTTCGCAAGTGATTAATAGCGATATTTATTCCGAGCTCGTCATCGTGATTATCCTCAGCACTTTGATTGCACCGTTCCTGATCAAGCTCTCTTTGAAAAAAGACTAAAATAACAATAATAACAGACTTATGACAAGAAAAATGATAAAATAGTCAAAGTATATAAAATGAAGGGGTTTCTTATGTCAAACTGTCAAGTAGTAAAACATCCACTTATCCAACACAAACTTTCAATCTTGCGTCGTGCAGACGTTTCAACAAAAGAGTTCCGCGAACTCGTTGATGAGATTGGTATGCTTATGGCTTACGAAGTATCTCGTGACTTGCCTGTACAAGATGTCGAAATTGATACTCCTGTTGCGCACATGACAGCGCAAGAACTTGCAGGTAAGAAATTAGCCGTTGTGCCAATTCTTCGTGCAGGGATCGGTATGGTAGATGGGATTTTGAAACTTATCCCAGCAGCGCGTGTGGGCCACATCGGTATGTATCGTGATGAAGAAACGTTCAAGCCAGTTGAATACTTGGTTAAACTTCCAACAGACATCGCTGAGCGCCAAATCTTTTTGGTTGACCCAATGTTAGCCACAGGTGGTTCAGCAATTCTTGCAATTGATAGCCTTAAAAAACGTAATGCGAACAACATCAAGTTCGTGTGTCTTGTTGCAGCACCAGAAGGTGTAAAAGCAGTCCAAGAAGCACATCCAGATATCGATATCTATGTGGCTGCACTTGATGATCACCTTAACGAACATGGCTACATCGTCCCAGGACTTGGTGATGCTGGCGACCGTTTGTTCGGAACAAAATAATAATAACTTAAAACGTTAGAGAGTGAAAAGCTTTCTAGCGTTTTTTTATAAAAAAATAAAAATTCTGAGCTAAATAGTTTACAAACGTAAATTCATGTGTTAAGATTACATTTGTAAACATAAATAAGAAAATAAAAGGAGACATTACTATGTCATTTATCAACTCACTCAAAAACCGTCGTTCAATCTACGCACTTGGCAAAAATGTTAAAGATGCAGACCAAGCTATCGAAACAATTAAAGAAGCAGTAAAACACAGCCCATCAGCTTTCAACAGCCAAACAACACGTGTACTTATCGTTACAGGTGAAGCTCAAGAAAAACTTTGGGGCCAAATCGTGGCTGATGAATTGAAAGCAACAATGAAAGCACAAGGTGTTCCTGAGTCAGCTTGGGAAGGTACGAAAGCAAAACTTGATGGCTTCAAAGCCGCTTATGGTACAGCTCTCTTCTTTGAAGATCAAGATGTTGTTAAAGGCTTGCAAGAACAATTTGCCCTTTATGCAGACAACTTCCCAGTATGGAGCGAACAAGCTTCAGGTATCACTTCAGTCAACGCATGGACTGCTCTTGCTGAACTTGGTATTGGTGCAAACTTGCAACACTACAATCCAGTTATTGACGAAGCAGTTGCTAAAGAATGGAACATTCCAGCAAACTGGAAATTACGTGGCCAACTTGTATTCGGCTCTATCGAAGATGAAGCAGGAGAAAAAACTTACATGGCAGATGATGACCGTTTCATTATCGTAAAATAAGTTAATAAAAGCCTTAGGGCTTTTTTTTGTAGGAAAAATGATAATTTGCTATAATAAAAGAAAGTAATACTACTCGAAAAGACTAGCGTTGCTACTGTTTGAGGCAATAAAATATTTTGAAATAATCAAGATATGAGCCAAAATATGATTTCGAAAAATTCCTTAGCATTAAGGACGCCAGATACAGCATATAAAGGAGAAGATATGGAAGCAAAATTGCTCAATAAAGTAGTGATAAAACGTAATGGTCGCGTTGTCGACTGGGATTCATTTCGTATACAAACAGCAGTTTTTAAAGCTGCAATCAATGGAAAATATAAAGACAAACCTTTGCATGCCAATATGATTGCCAACAATGTTGCTAAGGTTGTTGAGAAAGTCATTGCTGAAATTCCCTTTGATAAGATTGAGATTGACACCATTCAAAACCAAGTGGTCAACCAACTCAATGACTTTGACAAAGAAGTAGCAAAAGATTTCCTTGAATATAAAGTTAAACAAGAAATTAACCGTAAGCACTAAATAGCTGGACGATACTCTATTGAAAGTAAAAAGCAGATTCTGTTGGAATCTGCTTTTTTTTGTGTTCTTTAATTAAAAATAAGGAATGTAATATCGTTTCTTTGTAATTTTAATGTTTGGTATAATTTGTAACATAAGAAACAAAGTGGTTACATTTAAAAAGTATTATGAGATCTTCAAAAGGTCAGGAGAAGAATATATGACAGAAAGAAAAGTAATCAAAGTAAAGAGGCAAGCCATACGCCGTGCGCGCCTCAAAAAAGTAGGGACTGTCGCTGCAATGCTGCCACTTGTGATGTCCAAGGGAGCACCAGTAGCAACGCTCATTCGTGGCCGACATGGCGAAGCAACACTCGGTATCGAACAAGTTGTCGAAATGGCAGAGCAAGAAATCTCCGATGTTGTGCTACCCGAAACACCTGCTGAAGAAGTGTTGGAAGAAAAAGAATACGGAGGTGTAGAGGAACGAGAAGTCGAGGAAGCACCAACTCCTTTTGAAGCACCACAATACTTTGTAGCTCCTTATTTTTCTGAAGGGGGATTGACGAGTTTTGAGGGGGATGATGCTTACTTGGACATTGTGCCTTTAGCGGTAAACTGGGATGCTAGAGGGACATGGCCTTGGGCAGAGGTTCTTAACGTGCGATGGATATCCGCCACTCGTGTTGAGATTAAGTTTTCAAGGACGCTTTCGGATAATTCTACTCGAGGTGGCGGTCAGATTAAAGACCTAGAGTTGAAAGTTGAAGTGGGTGACGATGTTTTCACTGATGTGCAATTAATCAGTCAGTCGGGAAATGAAATATATACGATTGAATTGGAAGGTATATCGCAAGAGGCATTTGGTAGTATAACCATTTATTTTGGGGACCCGGATGGGAGACCGGGTAAGGATAACTCTTTCCGTCTCCAAGGTGGCTATGGTGTTTTACACCCTAACCCTTTCTTTCCAATCGTTATCACAGAAAAGCATATTCGTCTTGGTCGGGTGGCAGACAAGTTTGTCAATGATCCTCTAGCAGCTGACGTTGTACAGTGGCCGCAGTTGGCCTTAACGGAGATAGGTTTTAGTGGAAGTCTTGATTTTATTGATAAAATAGCAGACATTGTCTTTGCAAGTACAGACGCTGCTGGAGCGTCACAAATCAACTATGGCGCTGTTGAGTGGGGAGAGATTGCTACAGCTATTGAGACCGCCCTCTATCATCAAAGCCACCTCCCTCAAGGGCAGTACTATGAAGTCGACCTTTCTGCCTTGCAAGTTGCTTTCACTGGCACAGGGCTGTTTGAGGAAGCTCAAGTGCGTGAAAACGTGCCTGTGGCCCTTCAAGAGATTGCGCTCAATCGTGGCCAAGTAGCGCCTCGTCCTTTTGACGGTACTCGTATAGTACGACAGATTGATGAACATATCTCACTTGACTTTGAGATTGAAATGGCCAATGGAGAGAGAATGCCTATCATGGAACTAGAAGTACAGCTGTCTGAGGACATCTTGCTTCACGACCGTGCAGGCCTCTGGGCGACTTTTGTTCATCTTGAGGGTCATGAAGCTCAACGTATAGCCGTTCATGAGGCTGTAACGCAAGCAGTCACTAGGGCTTTACTGCCATATGACCTTAGCGAAGAGTTGCTCCAGCAGCTGACCGACCGGATCATTGCCCAGTCAGCTGTGAATAATACTGGCACTGCCAATGGTCTCTACGATGGACAGATAACACTTGCTGACGAAGGCTTTACGCCAACGATTATTGGTGGTCTTCAAAGTGTGCCAAATAAGGAATTTGATAACAATAATCTTATCTTGAGCGGTGAATCCGAATATACGTTTGAGTTTGCAATCATGGGGAACAATCCTTCTGGGGGAGGAGAACTACGTTTTGCTACAGCAACCTTGGTTATCGCCCGTGAAGACTTGAAATTCGCTAACGTTCACGTCGGAACCCATAAAATCATAGTGCAACCTCAGGCTTACAAGAGCTTAGAGTTTACTGCTGGGACATATGATGCTTTTGATGCCGAAGATTTGCAAGCTTTCTTGGCGCAGTACAGAGCGCAAATCGAAGCAAACATCCAGACTCTGGCAGATCATGGTGGTCTCTTTAGTGATGCAAGTATTACGCCGAGACCAGTAACGTGGGTGGCAGGAACTGTCGCTGACAAGGATTATGACGGAACGACGGATGTATTAGGATTTGTGCCTCCTAGACTAGAGGGGTTCGTTGATGGCGATAGCAATATTATTGAAGTTGACTTCGGCGAATTGGCAGAGCGCCTGCGCTTTGAGAATAGTTTACCGGGGACATGGTCGATTGAAGGTCTTGATTTCCATGAGGACATGCTTGAGCGTCAGGATCATGTAGGAAATAACACTATTTTCAATTATAGGATTGTTGGCACCCCGGCCTTTATTCCTGCGACAATCTATCCCTTGTTTTTAGATATTGATGATGTTCACCGCTTGAACTTTACTAAAGGTGAAGTTAGCCGTCAATACGATGGAACGGAAGTTTATACAGGCTTCCTGCGACCGCTTAATGTCACAATTGATGGGGTTGCTGAAGACGATGACAATACCTATCAATTTATCTTCTCGAGTGATGGTTTTCTTCGTTTTGACGAGCGACATGTCACGAACGGCCATGTCTCCGTCTACTTGGAAGACGCAAGCATTGAGTTGGTACGTCAAGGAGGAAGAATACAGCCTGTTGAACTTTCTCCAATCTTGCAAGAACACCTGCGCCATGTACTTTTCCTTGGTGAAATTACGCCACGTGAACTTTTCTGGGGGAGGGGCACAGTAGAGGACAAGGCTTACGATGGAACTGTTGTAGCGCATATTATAGAAATGCCACAACTTTTCTCCACTTCAGAGAGTGCGGGTGACTTTGCAATTTATGCGGGAGATAAAACAGGTCAAGAATATGTGAGAGTGTATGAGGGTTTAGCCGAATATGAGTCTAGAGATGTCGTCCATAACGCTCAAGGTGGTGTTATCGCCCAGCCTGTTGTTGCGACAGGTATAGCAGGACAGGACTGGAGCATCGGTGGCGGAGATTATGCACGTAACTATGTCTTAGTGCCTCGTCCAGGTGCAGAGACTATCGGTTTTGACTTATCAAGCAATGTTTTCGGACAATCCGCTTTTGGAATGCCCAGCTTCTTTTATGACCAGATTTTGAAACCAAGCTTCTCTGATGCGACGATTTACCCGTTGGAGGTTCATTTCACAGGTGGCTCTTTACGAAACAACAGCAGAGAATATACAGGTATGCCAATAAGCCCAGCAAGAGACGAGTTCAATCTGCCAAGCTTAAGTACAGTCCTTGATGATAAGCAAGCTATCTTAGATCAAGAGTTAGGCAGTAGAATAACGGCAGTTGAAGGTAACTTTGCGCATAAGAACAATCTTAACGTAGGTACGGCAAGGTCTGAGCTGGCAGGTTGGGATATTGAGGGAGAATACAGTACGAATTATCGCTTGATAGATTCGCCTGCTATTGAATGGGAAATCACGGTTCAAGAGGTATATGCTTGGGATAATGAACAAATAGTAGGCGCACAATCTGGTTTTGCGACCAAAGTCTTTGACGATACCACTTATGTCACAGAAGCGCATATCTTGCATTTGCCACGATTGGCTGGCGAGGACTTGGACATTGACGGTTGGGATTTATCTTTTGACGATAACAATGTGATATTTGCGCAGACACTGACCATTGGAAATCTGGATGTGGTTCGTGAGCAACTGAATGACTTGCTTGGTCCAAACCAAAAACTCTCTGATGGTTTTGCCTTTGCCAGTCTCTTTGAGGCAAAAATCACGCCACGTGTTTTGACATGGACGATGGGTCGTATTCCGTCACGCCATGTTGACGGTACAAATGCAATTAATCTTAGTGAAGTTGTCGTGCCAGACTTAATAGGAATAGAACATGAAATTCTAGACAATCATGTGCAGGTAGCCTATGACTTAGATGGACTTGTCTTCCGAGGTTCAGCAGTGGGAAGTTATGAATTTAACTGGTATGAAGATGCGGCTTTAAGGGTTGTATTTGCTGACCCAAGACATGAAAGTAATTATATCGTTCCAGAACTTGGAACGACTTGGGCGACAATCCTCCCATTAGATATTGACAAGGTTGATGTGAGTTATAACTTTACTGTTGAGAGTCGAGAATATGATGGAAGATATGATATTACTGAGAATAACTTTGTGGCTGAGATTATTCTTGAAGGAGGTTATGAGATTCAGCTGCCTTACCGTGTGGAAGGATTACGCTTTGAGGAAGTACACGCGGGTACAGATGTTCTTGAATTTGACGCTCTTGTCTTTGATGAGAAACTCTATGAGTTCTTTGCTATAGAGGATGAGAGTGAAATTCGTGAACGTATCCTACAGGAAATTCTAGTTTATCGAAATGCACAAATTACACCACGTCAGATAGAGTGGACTGTCGGCACAGTTGCCAACAAGGAGTGGGACGGTACTGATGAAGTACACCAAATTCTCATCACTCCTGAATTAAGCCGTCATGGCAATAGAAATGAAGTAGCTATCGTTGCGCGTGATAAAGATTATATTACTGTAGAGAAAGGCTGGGCAAACTTTAGCCAGACAGCAGTGGGCGATGAGATTCCAGTAAATTCAGATGACAACTGGGAGCTGTTGACAGCGGATGACCTTAATCATCCCCTACAAAATTACACTTTTGGAAGTCTTTATGAAGGAGGAGAAATCCCACAACCAGAATTCATGCCAGCCAATATCAGTAGTGTCACTGTCACAGAAGTGCAACCAATGCCAGAAAATCCAGAGTATAAGGTTAACAATGTCCTTTACATTGAGACAGGCTATATCCAACGTCAATATAACGGTAACGCTAAGATTAACCTAGACGAAGATATGAGGAGCAAACCTGTCTTTGCTCTGCGTAATGCCCAGGGCAAAGAAATACCACTTTCACTAGACAACTTGGTAAATCTTGAGGTCGTCTTCTTTGACAAAGATGTTGCCTATACGAACGGCGAAGTTGATGATAAAGAAATTCTCACAAGCATTGAAAGATTTGAGCCTGATGACATCGTACTTTCTGACAATGGCTTGCGTGAGATGGAGCGCTTGCTCTTCATAGGACGAATCACACCTTGGGTGCTTCATCAAGAATATCTCGATGATGGAACTCTCACGCTTGAAGGAAACCGCATGATTCGGAAGGTTTATGATGGCAAAGAGAATTGGAGAGTTCCAGAATGGCCTGATCCAGATAATCTCGGACAGACGTTTAAGGACTTCCCGGAACTTTGGATCAAGTTTTCAGCTACAGGCGAAATTATTCCTCTCCTATTTGGCGATGATTACGCGATTACCTTTGAGGATCGTCATGCAGGAAGTAATAAACCAGTCGCTATAGACGGTTTCTATCTTGCTTCACGAAATGTGGTTTTGGGCGCTGACCTCAAGGATTATATGAGAAACCACCTACTGACTGGGCAGATTGATCCAATGACGATTCGCTGGACACAAGGACAGGTTGAAAGACGGTCATACGATGGTACTGAAACTGCAGTGATAACCTCTATGCCAGAGTTGCCTATCCTACCTATTGACCTAGAAAATGACGGGATCATTATCCAGACCGGAACAGCTCGCTTTGATACTATGGATGTGCGTTTTGACAGTGCGGGTAATGTTGTCGCAATGCCAGTTCATGCGACAGGTACAGGTGATGACTGGAGTATTTCCGGAGAAAATTCTGGGAACTATTGGCTACAAACGCCGATCCACAGTGTGCTGAATTCTCTCATTCCGACAAGGCAGACACTGCCAACTGTTGTTCCTCGACCCGTACAACGTGTCAGTCCATTGTTTGAAAATCAAATTATTGACCCGATTCGCCTCACATTTAACGGTCGAAAAATTGCAGAACGTGTGTTCAACTATGATTCTTATTTCACGATGGAAGACATGTCTTATGAGTACGGCATCGAAGCTG
>Ga0157358_1000500_pt1 | contig 16319 bp, 16 predicted proteins | sample AttcapACBM2_FD_111484 | JGI IMG/M metagenome (GOLD analysis project Ga0157358, IMG submission 111484) | Fungus gardens microbial communities from leaf cutter ant in Botucatu, State of São Paulo, Brazil - Atta capiguara ACBM2 | ecosystem: Host-associated > Fungi > Mycelium > Unclassified ... | reverse complement strand
CTGATCGGGTCGGAGCAGGTGGAACTGGAGTTTGACTAAAACAGGAATATTATGAGTCTTAATTACCTGGATTTCGAACAGCCAATCGCAGAACTTGAAGCGAAAATTGACTCGCTGAAGTCGGTTGGCCGTCAGGATGAAAAACTGGATATTAACCTGGATGAAGAGATCCAGCGTCTGCGCGAAAAAAGCGTCGAGCTGACCCGGAAAATCTTCTCCGATTTAGGTGCATGGCAGATCGCGCAGCTGGCGCGTCATCCTTTGCGTCCTTATACGCTGGACTATGTCCGTAATGTCTTTACCGATTTCGACGAGCTGGCTGGCGATCGCGCTTACGCGGACGACAAAGCTATCGTCGGCGGCATTGCTCGCCTGGAAGGCCGTCCGGTGATGATCATCGGTCATCAGAAAGGCCGCGAGACCAAAGAGAAGATCCGTCGTAACTTTGGCATGCCGGCGCCGGAAGGTTACCGTAAGGCGCTGCGCCTGATGGAAATGGCCGAGCGTTTTAATATGCCGATCGTGACCTTTATCGATACGCCGGGCGCTTATCCGGGCGTGGGCGCGGAAGAGCGCGGGCAGTCTGAGGCTATCGCACGTAACCTGCGTGAGATGTCTGGCCTGACCGTTCCGGTTATCTGTACCGTTATCGGTGAGGGCGGCTCCGGCGGCGCGCTGGCGATTGGCGTTGGCGACAAAGTGAATATGCTGCAGTACAGCACCTACTCGGTGATTTCGCCGGAAGGCTGTGCGTCAATTCTGTGGAAAAGCGCGGATAAAGCGCCGCTGGCCGCAGAAGCGATGGGCATTATCGCTCCGCGTTTGAAAGAGCTGAAGCTGATCGATTCGGTGATCCCGGAGCCGCTGGGCGGCGCGCACCGCGATCCGCTGGCGATTGGCGCTTCGATGAAGGCACAGCTGCTGGCCGATTTGGCCGAGCTGGACGAGCTAAGCAAAGAAGAGCTGCTGGATCGTCGCTATCAGCGTCTGATGAGCTACGGCTACGCCTGATAGCTGTCCGATCGCGGAAAGAGCGGGTTCTGAACAATGCGTTGTCTGAGTTAAGGCAGCGGAGCGTTCAGGGCCCGCTTTTTTATTGGGATGAGTGGTAAGGACTGTTTATCTAATGGTAATCGGCAGGTTTTTTTTTGCCTTCAATTAAATTAATCAGCCGTTGACGTATCCACTGCATGTAGGCTGTATCGCGCTTGCGCTTTTTTACCCCAAACATTTCATCGTGGACAATCATGGTATGCAGGACAACGGCCGTTTTCGGCTTTTCAGCCTCTTCGTAATGGCGGAAGGTGACAACAATTAGCGGATCATTGTCCGGCGGCGGCATGACGCGGCCATGGAATAATCCAACATAGTAAGGGGAAGATCCGAGAGTTGAGTTAGAGTCTTTAACGCGACCGGGAAAACCTTCGGGAGCCAGCGTATATATTTCTACCTGCTTTGTTGATTGCCAGATGTACTGAATCAGGGAAAGCTCAGGTTCGTAATCATCCACGACTTCACTGTCAAAACCAAAGAAGTCGCAGATGTCATCAAAAAGAGGGTTAATCTCTACCTTATCGATGGGCTTTACGTAAACCGGCATGAGATCCCTCTGAGCCTGAGTTCGCTTTACGGGCACGGCGGAAGCTTGCTCTTACCTCTTCCAGAGAAGAACCGGAAACTTCAACGCCCTGAACACTGTTGAACAACTGAAAAAGAACGTCCAGTTGCTCTGCATTAGCAGCAGTGGCTTGTTTTTTGCGGTCCATATGAACCTCCTGTTTCGTTCTGCTCACATAGTATACACGTATGCCAGGCTTAATTGAAACGGGTAAAAAAATCCTCGTCCCTTTGTGAAGCGTAAAAAAAACCGACTGTTTTTACTGCTGTTTGCAGCAAAACTGCTATGCAATTTGCTGTCGGAGCGGCAAGAACAGACCGGGAAAGGGGCACCAAAGCGGTTTTTGAGCTTAGCTCGCCGCCTGAAAAACCCCCGCCTCGACCTGGGCTGGCGTGACCACGCCCGTATCCAGCACCCAGCCGCTTATCAGCGCCGCTGGCGTGACGTCAAAGGCCGGATTATAAACCTGCGCATCTTCCGGCGCCCACTGCACCTGGCCGAAACTGCCCGCCACGCCCGTGACTTCGCTGGCGGCTCGCTGTTCGATCGGGATGGCGTCCCCATTCGGGCAGTGCGCATCAAGCGTGGTGTGCGGCGCAGCCACGTAGAAGGGAACATTGTGGTAGTGCGCCAGCACCGCCAGGCTGTAGGTGCCAATCTTGTTCGCCACGTCGCCGTTGGCGGCAATACGATCCGCGCCAACCCAGATGGCATCGACCTGTTTTTTCGCCATCAGGCTGGCCGCCATGCTGTCGCAGATCAGCCGATAGGGCACGCCCAGTTCGCCCAGCTCCCAGGCCGTCAGGCGGCCGCCCTGCAACAGTGGGCGCGTCTCATCTACCCAGACCTTTTCCACCCGGCCTTCCTGCCAGCCGCGCGCAATCACGCCCAGTGCGGTGCCGACGCCGGCCGTCGCCAGACCGCCGGTGTTACAGTGGGTCAGCAGGCGGCTGCCGGGCTTGATTAGCTTCACGCCTGCCGCCGCAATGCTGTCACACAGCGCTTTATCTTCTGCTACCAGCCGCAGCGCCTCAAAAGTCAGCGCGGTGACAAAGTGCTCCTGAGCCAGTGCCAGTTTCATCCGATCCAGATTGTTCATCAGATTAACGGCGGTAGGGCGGGAGGCGCGCAGCACTTCCAGCGCATCACTCAGCGCCGGTTTAGGCATACCGTTTTCCGCCAGCAGGGCCAGCAGCAGGCTGGCGGAAAGGCCAATCAGCGGCGCGCCGCGTACACGCAGCGTTTTAATATGTTCGACCAGCGCCGCCACATCGGGCGTTGGACACCAAATCTTCTTTTGCGGCAGCGCCTGCTGGTCAAGGATCCACAGCTGGTTGTCACGAACTTGTAAGCTGGTTGTGCTTAGTGTCTGCATGAAGGTTAAATCCTGGTTGCGTAGTCAGGCCATATTGTGCCAACATGCCTGACGGATGTATAGACGTCTGAACGGCTTGAGGTAAAGAAGGCAGCAGACAAGTTAAAACGTGGAGGGGGAGTTAATGTCGCAATACCGTACGTTCACCGCAGCTGATGCGGTGGAATATGCCCGTGAATTTGGCGGCATTGCCGACCCACAAAGCCTGGTCAGTTCGCAGGAAATTGGCGACGGTAATCTTAACCTTGTTTTTAAAATCTTCGATCGTGACGACGTCAGCCGCATCGTCGTTAAGCAGGCGCTCCCCTATGTCCGTTGCGTGGGGGAATCCTGGCCGTTGACGCTCGATCGCGCGCGCATTGAGGCAGAAGTGCTGCAAATCCACGGCCAGTTTTGTCCGGCGCATACGGTAAAAATTCTGCATTACGATCCGGCGCTGGCGGTAATGGTGATGGAAGATCTTTCCAGCCACGCTATCTGGCGCGGTGAGCAGGTGAAAGGCATTGATTATCCGCAGGCCGCCGCGCAGCTGGGCGAATATCTGGCGCAGACGCTGTTCCATACCTCCGACTTTTATCAGCATCCGTATCAGAAAAAAGCGGACGTTATCCGTTTTACCAACCCGGAGCTGTGCGATATCACCGAAGAGCTCTTCTTTAACGAGCCGTATGAAGTGCATGAGCGCAACGGCTATCCGCGCGCGCTGGAGTCGCTGGTCGCTCAGCTGCGTACCGATGACGAGCTGCGCCAGAAGGTTGCCGGGCTGAAGCATCGTTTTCTGTCGAATGCGGAAGCGCTGCTGCACGGCGATGTGCACAGCGGGTCGATCTTCGTCGCGGAAAACAGCCTGAAAGTGATCGATGCGGAATTTGGCTTTTACGGCCCGATGGGTTTTGACGTTGGCAGCGCATTAGGTAATTTACTAATCAACTACTGCGCGCTGCCCGGCCTGCTGGCGCCGCGTGAAGCGGCCGACGCGCGGGAAAAGCGCCTGGACGACGTGCGTACAACCTGGCAGAGCTTTGCCGAAGGTTTCCTGGCGCTGGCTGCCGAAAAAACGCGGGATCGCGCGCTGGTTTATCCGGGGTATGCCGCCGAATTTTTGGCAAAAGTCTGGCGCGATACGCTGGGCTACTGCGGCACAGAGCTGATCCGTCGTACCGTGGGCATGTCGCAGGTTGCCGATATCAAAACGATTCAGGATGAAGTGATGAAAGCGGAATGCGTCCGTCAGGCGATAACGCTGGGCAGAACGCTCATTCTGGCCGCCGACCATGTCGAAAACATTGATGCGCTGATAGCGCGAGTGCGCCAGAACGGCTGAGGCGTTACGCAAGGCGGTTTCGGCCCGATAAAATGGTGCCAACCCGCCAGCCCGCCAACCCGCCAACCGCGCCCTGTACTGAACATTCGGGCCGGCCAGCGGGGCGGGGATCCCGCTAACGCTGCGGGATTTTGGCTTAATTTACATCTTGAGCAGTTTCACCGTCGCATCAATATCAATTTCATCTTCCGAGAAGATCAGCGTGGTGCCCTGGAAGGTGGTGATCGCCAGTTTTTTCAGCGTACGCATTTCTCCTGGCTTAACCGATGATTTCGGCCGGATGCTGCTCATCAATACGCCCACGGAAAGCACCGGATTTTCTTTATCAATACGGGCATCGACCGGCACTTCTTCGCTGAACACCACGTAATTTTTAATGGCGGTGAGCTTCAGGCGCTCGCCTGCAATATAGATGTATTTGCTTTCCGGGACGACTTTCACCGCATAGGCTGACAGCCCTTTGCTGTTGGTGGTAGGCTCGAAAGTTACCGCCGCATCTTTTTTAATCAGGTCTGGGTTGGCGACCTTAATCACATGAAAATAACGGTTATCGCCGTTTTCATCTTTGATAAATCCGAAGCCTTTATCTTTAAACCAGGTTGTGATCGTTCCGTTCATCGCCATTACCGCCTACTTAATCGATTATCTACTCAGTTTTTGCAGCGCGCAGTGTAAAGCACAATGCCCGCGCAGACTACGCCTTTACTTTAAGTCTGGACGATAATTTTCGGCTATGCGAGGCCGACAAAAGCGCGGCGAGGGTGAGGGAAGTATTGGCGTGACGGAGAGAAAGCTAAGCACGGGGCGCAGACAGATTCGTCAGCGGGCTGAAAATTCGTTATCATCCGCAGCCACTCTCCGTGCGGTAACCCGATGCCTGTGATCCCCGACACCTTTATTGCTCCGCCGTGCCATGACGAAATAGCTATCCTTTACCAGGACGAGTATCTGCTGCTGATCGCTAAACCCGCCGGGTTGCTGAGCCTCTCGGGGAAAAACCCGCAGAATCTGGATTCGGTGCATCATCGGCTGGTAAAGCTATTTCCCGGCTGCACCCTGGTTCACCGTCTGGATTTCGGCACTTCCGGGCTGATGGTGGTTGCGCGCACTAAGGCGATCAATGCCGCTCTCTGCCAGCAGTTCAGCCAGCGCGCCGTAACCAAGGTGTACAGCGCGCTGCTTTGTGGACATGCCGATGATGACGAAGGGGTGATAGACGCCGCGATTGCCAAAGATCCGGCGCTGTTCCCGCTGATGTCAATTTGCGCCACCCACGGCAAGCCCGCTCGCTCCGGCTATCGGGTCGTTGAGCGTTTTTATCATGAGCTGGAAAACGGAACGTCGCTGCCGCTGACGCGAGTACAGCTGACGCCGGAAACCGGGCGCACCCATCAACTCCGCATTCACTGCCAGCTGCTGGGCCACCCTATCTGGGGATGCGATCTTTATGGCGGACGCCTGCTGCCAGGCACCGAACGGACGCCGCGCATGATGCTGCACGCCAGCGAACTGCATTTCGTTCATCCCGTTAGCCAGCAGCGGATAGAAACCCGTCATGCCAGCCCGTTCTGAAAGCGACCCCGTCCGGAACTAACGCAAGAGCGGCTGGATGAGGTCAGATAACCCCAGGCCGCAGGCGTTTATTACCACATCAGATCGTCAGGCACTTTAAAGTCGGCATACGGATCTTCTTCATCCTGCTCTTCCTGACTCAGGGTGCTGTTTAATACGATGCTGCTCGCATCCCGCTGCGCAATTTTATCGGCTACGCTCGCGGGGATAATAGCGTACTGGTGCTCGCCGCCGTTATCACTCGTGAGACGAGCGATGGCGAGGCGACCGCTTGTCAGCTGCGCCTGAGTAAGCTTATCCACGGTAATTTTCTTAATAAGATTGTTATCCGTGAAGTTAAAATCAATATTGCCTCTTGCAACAACGATCCTGTTCATTTCAATCAGCTGCTTCACCTGAGCCTTATACTCTTTGGATAAAGCCGCCTGTTTCTGCTGCTCGTTTAGCTGCTTATCGCGCTCAAGCTGGGCTTTTTTATTTTCTTCCACGGCCGCTCTTGCCTCGCGAGCCTGAACCCGTGATTTTTTAGCCGTTCTCTGGACCTTATCCATTTTTTTGCTGGTCACTAATCCAGCTTTCAGCATCTGCTCTTGTAAGGTAAGTTTTGTCATTTTCGTTTCTGAGGCTGTTGAATAATTCAGGGATTATACCTGTAATTTTTAAGGCTGTACCGCGTTTCACCGTGCGGTATGGCATTGCCGGAGGGCGCTGGCATCGGCCTGGCGGGCCGGACGCCGCACCGCGCCAGACTTTAAGGGGTTAATAATGCGCGGCGATTTGTCGGGCCAGGCTACCTGCCGCAGAGTTTTTAAAAAGTGCGCTTGCGCAGTCAGCCTCAGGGGCCGCATGCATTGAACCTACATTGGTGAGAAGGGCGACCGCACAGTTGGCTTTTTCATACCACCATACGCAGGCGCTGGCGCCGAGCACGTTGCCGCCATGTCCTGTAGCCGGCCCGCCATCGGTATTTATTCTGAATAAGCTTAACCCCATTTCTCCGCTATCGGCCGGCAGCCAGCGCTGCATTGCCGCCATGCTTTCAGGGTTGAGCAATTTTCCATTTTTCAGCGCCAGTATAAAAGTCATCACATCCTGTGCGGTAGAAACGATGCCGCCGGCAGCCCACTCAACGGACAGATTAACGGCGGAAACGTCCAGAAGATCGCCAGGCTCTGCCTTGAAATAAGCTGAGATCCCGGCATTTTTAATAAAATGCGCATCCAGCCTGTGAAATCTTTTCGCCAGGTTTTTCCTGCCTGAAGAAAACGACGTTTCAAGAAAGGTATTTTTTAGCCGCAACGGGCCGATGATTCTTTGGCGCAAGGCTTCTTCGAACGCGTGGGAGGTGACTTTTTCAATCAGTAAACCCAGTAACGTAAAGTTGCTGTTGGAATAGTGAAAGGCTTCTCCAGGCTGGCAGAGCGGGCTTTTCCCCCGGATAAAGTCCAGGTTTTCCTCCGGCAGCCATATCTTATCCGGTTTGACCTCCCGACCGCGCGCTGCATAAATCCATGCCTGCTGGTTTTCCCAGCTGGGTATCCCGGAATAATGTGCAAGCAGCTGCCTGACGGTAACGGTTTCTGCATTGGCGACGCCTGCCAGGCTCTCTTCCGCCAGCCAGTCTGCGAGGAAAGCGTCAAGCGTCAGGGAGCCTTCTTCAACCAGCTGCAGGATGATGACCGCTACAAAAACCTTGGTGATACTGCCAATGCCAAACAGCGTTTCCGGCGTGGCCCTGAGGTGGTTTTTAGCATCAGCGTAGCCCGCTGCCGCCTGCCATATTAGTTTATCGCCTTTGCCAATAGCCATAGCAAGGGCGGGAAAGGTCTTCTCTGCCCTTTGATCAAGCAAAGCCTTTAATGCCGCTTCGGCTGGATACATGCTTTCTGTCCCTTTATCTGCTTCGTTTCGCCTTAATTTTAAACCGGGTTCAGGAAAGCAGGCGTGTAGCCGATCTGCACAAAGAGGGCCTGCTTGAGAAAGCGGAGGCGGTTAAGCCAAAAAGGGAACCGTTTCCGGTTCCCTTATTCCATTGCCGAGGCCGCTACCTTTCACGACGACTGCCGGACAACTCAGGCGGCTTCCGTTTTGCGTTCGGTTTCTGCCTGCGGCTGGCTTTTCTCCGTCCGATCCTTATGCAGAGGATCATCCTGCTGCTTTACCGGCTGCGTTGCCAGTGCATCCGCCTCAAACTCGTCCACGTTAATGGAGCGCAGGCGACTGGCTTCGGCACGCGTCAGTACGGCGGCCTCTTCTTCCGTCAGCCATTTTTCCACCAGGCCTTTTTGCGCCAGCTTGTCCAGACGAGTAAAGGAGAGCGGCTTTTGCGCTTTCTTATTCAGCCTGTCATGGATAGCTTCCGCCGCTATGACGTCCGTTAATGCTTCTTCCAGCTGGCCTGCCGGGTTATTTTCGCCCGGCGTCAGATACTGGCCGCGCCCTAAGCGAGAGCGTGTGGCCGAAGGCACTTGCAGAATACGCGCCAGCTGATGGTCAAGCCGGTCGGAAGGCGCGCGGCAGTGGCGGCCCAGCGGGAAGACGACAACCTGCAACAAACCCGCGACCAGCAGGTTCGGGAAGTTGCGCAGCAGATCCTCAATAGCGGTTTCGGCCTGGTTCAGCGCATCCTGCACGCCCCAGTGCACCAGCGGCAGATCGGCCTCGTTGCGGCCTTCGTCTTCATAACGCTTCAGCGTGGCGGAGGCGAGATAAAGCTGGCTGAGCACGTCGCCGAGGCGTGCAGAGATGCGTTCGCGGCGTTTCAGGCTGCCGCCCAGTACCGACATCGAAATATCAGAAAGCAGGGCCAGGTTGGCGCTTAAGCGGTTCAGATGCTGATAGTAACGGCGGGTTGCATCGCGGGTCGGCGTTTTACTGGTGCGGCCAGCGGTCAGGCCCAGCCACAGGCTACGCAGATTATTGCTGGCGACGTGGCCGACATGGTGAAACAACGCTTTATCAAACGCGTGCAGATTATGATCCTGGGCCGCCGCCATTTCCGCAAGGATATAGGGATGACAACGAATAGCACCCTGACCGAAGATGATCATGCTGCGGGTCAGAATGTTCGCGCCCTCAACGGTAATGGCGATCGGTGCGCCCTGATAGGCTCGGGCCAGGAAATTGCTTTTACCCAGCATAATGCCTTTACCGCCGGCGATATCCATCGCATCCATAATGGCGCGCTGACCGCGATGGGTGCAGTGATATTTTACGATGGCGGAGAGCACCGCCGGTTTCTCGCCCAGCATAATGCCGCTGGTGATCAGCGAGGCGGCCGCGTCCATCACATAAGCGTTTCCGGCGATGCGCGCCAGCGGCTCTTCGATCCCTTCCATCTTGCCGATAGGCAGACGGAACTGGCGACGGATATGGGCATAGGCACCAATAGCCAGCGCGATGCTTTTCAGGCTGCCGGTGGAGTTGGACGGCAGCGTGATGCCGCGTCCGACCGAGAGGCATTCCACCAGCATCCGCCAGCCCTGACCGGCCATCGCCGGCCCGCCGATAATATAGTCAATCGGCACGAAAATAGCGTCGCCGCGCGTCGGGCCGTTCTGGAAAGGTACGTTGAGCGGGAAGTGGCGCTTGCCGATTTCCACGCCCGGCGTCTGGGTAGGGATCAGCGCGCAGGTAATGCCCAGCTCTTCTTTTTCGCCCAGCAGATGGTCGGGATCGGAAAGCTTAAACGCCAGGCCCAGCACCGTGGCGACCGGTGCCAGCGTGATATAGCGCTTGTTCCAGGTCAGCCGCATTCCCAGCACCTGCTGGCCCTGCCACTCGCCCCGGCACACCACGCCCACGTCCGGGATAGCGCCCGCGTCGGAACCCGCTTCCGGGCTGGTCAGCGCAAAACAAGGGATTTCCAGGCCGCTAGCCAGCCGGGGCAGATAGTAATCTTTCTGCTCGTCGGTGCCGTAATGCTGCAACAGCTCGCCTGGGCCAAGCGAGTTAGGCACGCCAACGGTAATCGCCAGGATACCGGAAACGCCCGCCAGCTTTTGCAGCACGCGCGCCTGGGCATAGGCGGAGAACTCAAGGCCGCCGTACTCTTTTTTGATGATCATCGCGAAGAAACGCTGCTCTTTCAGATAAGCCCACAGCTCCGGCGGCAGGTCGGCCATCTCATGGGTTATCTGAAAATCATTAGCCAGTCGGCACGCTTCTTCTACCGGGCCATCCAGAAAAGCCTGCTCTTCCGGCGTCAGCCTTGGCTGCGGATAGTCATGCAGTTTGTTCCAGTCCGGCCTGCCGCGAAACAGATCGCCTTCCCACCAGGTGGTGCCGGCGTCGATCGCTTCTTTTTCCGTGCGCGACATCGGTGGCATCACTTTCTGGAAGGTCTTCAGCATCGGTCTGGAAAAAAGCGCCTGCCGCAGCGGCAGCACGTTGAAGGGCAGCAGAATAATCGCTAACGGCACCAGCAGCCACGGCGTCCAGACGCCAGCCACCGCCCAGGCCGCCGTCCAGAGCAGCACGAGCAGGCTCGCCAGCCGCAGGTTAACACGGTGATAAAACAGCGCGCCAATGAGCAAAATTGTCGCCACGCAACTGAAAACCATCATAACCATCGCTCCGTAAGTTGTAAGAGGTCTGACCTGTTAGCTACAGATGTAATAGAGATGATTTTCTTTATCAATCTATTTACATGATAATTACAACCTGGCTCACAAAGCGCGACCGGCACAGGGCAAAGCGCCGCGTGAACGGGCAGGGCGCTTTTCGCCCGCGTGGCAACTTGCTAAACTGCCGCAGACCTCACCTAAAAGGACTCTCCCTATGTATCAGGACATCATTCGCGCCGAGCTGAGTGAAGCACAGGACACGCTCAATAATTTCCTCAGCGATGACGCCAATATCCATGCTATTCAGCGTGCTGCGGTACTGCTGGCGGATTCATTCAAAGCCGGCGGCAAGGTGCTTTCCTGCGGCAACGGCGGTTCACACTGCGACGCCATGCACTTTGCCGAGGAGCTGACCGGCCGCTATCGCGACAACCGCCCGGGCTATCCGGCGATCGCTATCTCCGACGTCAGCCATATCTCCTGCGTGGGCAACGATTTTGGTTACGATCATATCTTCTCACGCTATGTTGAGGCCGTGGGCCGCGCGGGCGACGTGCTGCTGGGCATTTCGACTTCCGGCAACTCTGCTAATGTGATTAAAGCGGTAGAGGCGGCGCGCGCGCAGGGAATGAAAGTGATTACCCTGACCGGCAAGGACGGCGGCAAAATGGCCGGAACGGCCGATGTGGAAATCCGCGTGCCGCACTTTGGCTACGCCGATCGCATTCAGGAAATTCATATCAAAGTTATTCATATCCTGATCCTGCTGATTGAAAAAGAGATGGCGAAGTAACTGACGCGAGGAACGGCTATGTGCGAACTGCTCGGGATGAGCGCGAATGTCCCTACGGACATCTGTTTCAGCTTTACCGGGCTTGTGCAGCGCGGCGGAAAAACCGGCCCGCATAAGGATGGTTGGGGCATCACCTTTTACGAAGGGAAAGGCTGCCGGACGTTTAAAGATCCGCAGCCCAGCTTTAATTCGCCGATAGCGCGTCTGGTGCAGGATTATCCGATCAAATCCTGCTCGGTGGTGGCGCATATTCGTCAGGCGAACCGTGGCGAGGTGTCGCTGGAAAACACCCATCCTTTTACCCGCGAGCTGTGGGGACGCAACTGGACCTACGCGCACAACGGCCAGCTGAAAGGCTATCGCGGGTTGGAAACCGGCCCTTTTCGCCCGATAGGCGAGACGGACAGCGAGCAGGCGTTCTGCTGGCTGCTGCATAAGCTGACCACGCGCTACCCGCGCACGCCGGGCAACTGGCCGGCGGTGTTTCGTTATATTGCGGAGCTGGCGACGGAACTGCGGGAAAAGGGCGTATTTAATATGCTGCTGTCGGATGGCCGCTATCTGATGGCTTTCTGCTCGACCAATCTGTTCTGGATCACGCGCCGCGCGCCGTTCGGCAAAGCGACGCTGCTGGATCAGGATGTGGAGATAGACTTTCAGAAGCAGACCACGCCGGATGACGTGGTCACGGTGATCGCCACTCAGCCCTTAACGGGCAACGAAACCTGGCACAAAATTGCGCCAGGCGACTGGGCGTTATTTTGCCTCGGAGAGCGCCAGCGCTGACTGGCTGGTGGCATCGTTCAGCAACGGGCTGTTCAGCACGTACTTGCCGCCGCTGACGCCCATTGCCGGCGGCTGGCGGTTTTTCACAAACTCGGCGTAGCCGGGCTGGAGCTGCTGCCAGAAGCTGAAATAAACCGAATAGCGATGGCGCTGCAGGTTGCTGTCGGTCATGCGGAATGGATAAATGCTGACGGCCACGCGCGGCTGGCCGTTGCGCAGCGCCGCTTCCACATAGCGATAGATATCGTCGATATTGGCATCCGTCATGGCGTAGCAGCCCACGGAAACGCAGTTCCCGTGGATCATCAGGTATTTCCCTTCATAACCCTGCTGGCGGTCATATTCGTTCGGAAAACCCGTATTAATAGCGCGATAAAAGCGGCTGTCCGGCTTCAGCTGGGAAAGCCCCACGCTATAAAACCCTTCCGGACTTTTAAAATCGCCCTGGCGACGTTTAGGGCCTAACCCGCCGGAGAAATTACAGATACGGTAGCTGTCGAGCAGCCGATATTCGGTGCCGATTTTGCCATACAGCTCAAGCGTGCGTTCTTCTTTAAAGATCTGAATATAAACAGGTGTGCCGAGTAACTGCTTCTTTAACTCTTTGCTTACCGGCGCCAGAGGAGCGATCGGTGCGACCGGCGCGCTGGCGAAAACAACGGCTGGCAGAAAAAACATCGCAAACAGCAGTGCGATTTTGCCCATTCTGGTTCCCTTGATAGTAGGGTTGATACGCCGTCCGAAGACGTGGTTGACTCGCAGTTTCGGAAATATCCGTAAAAGCTGCGTCACATTAGCATTGTCTATTTTTTTATCAAGAGAGCCGCGTAGAAAAAACCGAGAAAAGTTGCGCCAGGCCGCTGCCGCTGCGCTTCGGCCGCCCGTTAACCTGTTGAAAACGCGCTCGCTGCCTGTATACTTATCCAGTGCTGGCGGAGGGGCGAATGCGCAAGATTATACATGTAGATATGGACTGCTTTTATGCGGCGGTGGAGATGCGCGACGATCCCAGCCTGCGCAATATCCCTATCGCTATTGGCGGCAGCCAGCACAAGCGCGGCGTGATCAGCACCGCTAACTATCCCGCCAGGAAGTTTGGCGTGCACAGCGCGATGGCGACCGCGACGGCCCTTAAGCTTTGCCCGCATCTGAAAGTGATCCCCGGCCGTTTTGACGCTTATAAAGAAGCCAGCGCGCATATTCGGGATATTTTCTCGCGCTATACCTCGCTTATCGAACCGCTGTCGCTGGACGAGGCCTACCTGGACGTTACCGACAGCCCGCACTGCCACGGATCCGCCACGCTGATGGCGCGGGAGATCCGGCAGACCATCGCCCGCGAACTGGATCTCACCGCGTCGGCCGGGGTGGCGCCGATTAAATTCGTCGCAAAAATCGCTTCGGATATGAATAAGCCGGACGGCCAGTTTGTGATCACGCCGCAGGAACTCCCGCAGTTTCTGCTGACGCTGCCGCTGGCAAAAATACCCGGCGTCGGCAAGGTCACCGCGAAAAAGCTGGAGGAGCTGGGGCTGCACACCTGCGCCGACGTGCAGAAAACGGATCTGGCCGCGCTGCTAAAGCGCTTCGGCAAGTTTGGCCGCGTGCTGTGGGAGCGCTGTAACGGCATCGACGAGCGCGAGGTGGTAACGGATCGCCTGCGTAAATCGCTGGGCGTGGAGCGCACGCTGTCGGCGGATATTCATGAATGGGAAGCGTGCCTGGAAATCATCGATTTTCTCTATGCGGAGCTGGAACGGCGGCTAAAGGTGATTAAGCCCGATCTGCTGATCGCCAGGCAGGGCGTAAAGCTGAAGTTTGACGATTTCCAGCAGACGACCCAGGAGCACGTCTGGCCAGTGCTGAATAAAGAAGACCTGATCGACGTGGCGAAAAAAACCTGGGAAGAGCGGCGGGCAGGGCGCGGCGTGCGTCTGGTCGGGCTGCACGTAACCTTGCTGAATCCGCAATTGGAAAGACAATTACTGCTGGGGATTTAATGCCGCGTACGTTGCCCTGAGCGAGATTGCGAGCGGGAGAGAAAACGGGCGAAGCGTGGTGCTTCGCCCGTCCTGTTTTACTTAGCCGGGATCGCCTTCAACAGCGCGGTCAGCAGCTGCCAGTAAAGGCCGACGCTGCCGATATGCACCTGCTCATCCGGCGAGTGTGGGCCGGTGATGGTGGGGCCAATAGAAACCATATCCATATCCGGGTACGGCTTTTTAAACAGGCCGCATTCCAGACCCGCATGGATCACCTGAATATTCGGCGCTTTGTTAAACAGCTTTTTGTAGGTCTCTTCCACCAGCGCCATCACCGGCGAAGAGGCATCGGGCTGCCAGCCTGGATAGCTGCCTTTCGCCACGGTTTTCGCACCCGCCAGATCGCCCAGCGCCGTCAGCGTTTCCACCAGGTAATCTTTGCCGCTGTCGATCAGCGAGCGCACCAGGCAGTTGATACGCGCTTCGTCATCCTTAATCCACACTACGCCGACGTTCAGCGAGGTTTCCACCACGCCTTTCATCACGTCGGAATTGCGGATCACGCCGTTTGGCGTGCTGTTCAGCAGCGCAATAAAGGCGTCGCGGCTGATGGTGGAGAGCGCCTGGTCGTTAGCGGCGATATTTTCCACCACGATATTGATGTTTTTCTCTTTCAGACCCAGCTCGTTGCGCAGGGTTTCCAGATAGTGCAGCGCCATGCCTTTTAGCTGGTCGAGCTTGTCGGCCGGAACGGCCAGCGTCGCCATCGCCTCACGCGGGATAGCGTTACGCAGCGTGCCGCCGGTGAAATCCACCAGGCGCAGATCCAGCGCTTTGGCGTGTGCGAACAGGAAACGGGCCAGCAGTTTGTTGGCGTTGCCCAGGCCCAGATGAATATCCGCACCGGAGTGGCCGCCCTTCAGGCCTTTCAGGATCAGCTGAATATGCTCGTAGCCGGCCGGCACCGCTTCACGGCTCAGCGGCAGCGTGGTGGTAAAGTCGATACCGCCCGCGCAGCCCATATAGATCTCGCCTTCCTCTTCCGAGTCGGTATTGATCAGAATATCCGCCTGCAGCCAGCCCGGTTGCAGACCGAAAGCGCCGACCATGCCGGTCTCTTCGGTCATGGTCAGCAGCACTTCCAGCGGGCCGTGCTCGACGGTTTTATCCGCCAGCACCGCCAGCGCGGACGCCATGCCGATGCCGTTATCGGCGCCCAGCGTGGTACCGCGCGCCTTGACCCATTCGCCATCAACCCATGGCTGAATTGGATCTTTAGTAAAGTCATGAGCGGTATCGTTGTTTTTCTGCGGCACCATATCCAGATGCGCCTGCAACGCGACCGGCTTCAGGTGCTCCAGCCCTTTCGTGGCCGGCTTGCGGATCAGAATATTGCCCACTTCGTCGCGGAAGGTGACAAAACCCTGCTCGCCAGCCCAGCTCAGCACATAGTTAGCCAGCTCTTCTTCATGATAAGAAGGATGCGGGATCGAGCAGATTTTGGCGAAGATATCCCACAGCGGCTGTGGTGACAGTTGAGAAAGTTCGGACACGTTAAATCTCCTGTGTCGACATCCCCGGCCAGCGGCGCGGGAGTGAGCATTTGTGATAGGGTTGGTCAGTATCTGACGCAGCAAACCCAAAGAATATCATTGTTTCCAGAGGCATGCTTAGTTCGCTTCGGCAAAAAAGCACCTTCCGGGCTATCCTGTGCTGGTTTTTAGCGGCTCAGATCTCTATAATTCCGCGCAACCCATCCCATTGTACATTTTTAAGCCGTTATTATCGGCCGGGACTCCTTTTATGAGTGAAAAATACGTCGTCACCTGGGACATGCTGCAAATCCATGCCCGTAAACTGGCCCAGCGCCTGCTTCCTGTCGAACAGTGGAAAGGCATTATTGCGGTCAGCCGCGGTGGCCTGGTGCCCGCTTCGCTGCTGGCTCGCGAACTCTGCATCCGCTATGTCGATACCGTGTGCATCTCCAGCTACGATCACGACAACCAGCGTGAAATGCACGTGCTGAAGCGCGCGGAAGGCGACGGCGAAGGCTTTATCGTAATTGACGATCTGGTCGATACCGGCGGCACCGCTCAGGCGATCCGCGATATGTATCCAAAAGCGCGTTTCGTGACTATTTTCGCCAAACCGGCCGGTCGTCCGCTGGTGGACGACTATGTCGTGGATATTCCACAGAATACCTGGATTGAACAGCCGTGGGATATGGGCGTGGTGTATATCCCGCCAATCGTAAAAGGTTGATTTAGCTCAATCAAAACGCCCGGTTCCGCCGGGCGTTGCGCG
>Ga0157358_1000497_pt1 | contig 16324 bp, 18 predicted proteins | sample AttcapACBM2_FD_111484 | JGI IMG/M metagenome (GOLD analysis project Ga0157358, IMG submission 111484) | Fungus gardens microbial communities from leaf cutter ant in Botucatu, State of São Paulo, Brazil - Atta capiguara ACBM2 | ecosystem: Host-associated > Fungi > Mycelium > Unclassified ... | reverse complement strand
GTTGACGTAACAGCGTTCAACCGTATAATTCGACCCAACCTCTCCGCGCCCTTAGCTCAGCTGGATAGAGCACCGGCCTTCTAAGCCGTAGGTCACAGGTTCGAATCCTGTAGGGCGCGCCAAATTCATATCAAGAGACGTCAACTGACGTCTTTTTTTATGCCTGAAATTCAGTTAATTAGCGCTTTAGCAGGCATTCAAATTCAACCTGAGTCTATCGACATAAACCCACATCAAGTAATCTTTGTTGGTATATGTGTTGGTACAACCCCGTTCAATGGCTTTTTGTACCAACATCCAGTAATGGAGAGTAGCTAATGGCGCTAACAGATGTAAGAGTCAGAAGTGCGAAACCTACCGATAAAGCCTTTAAGCTTACCGATGGGGAAGGAATGCATTTGATGGTGCATCCGAACGGTTCTAAATACTGGCGGTTGCAGTTTCGCTTCGATGGCAAACAGAAAACATTGGCGTTAGGTGTTTATCCTGAGATCTCGCTTTCCGAAGCCAGACTACGTCGTGATGAAGCTAAGAGGAAAATTGCCAAAGGCATCGATCCGAGCGAGCAGAAGAAGGTTGATAAGCAAACCCGTAAGGTAGCGATTAAGAACAACTTCAAAGCGCTGGCTTTGGAATGGCATGAATACAAGCGTCCGGGATGGTCGAAGGGTTATGCTGATGATCTGATGGAAGCGTTTGAGAATGATATCTTTCCGGATCTTGGCAAACGTCCCATTGCTGAAATCAAACCGCTAGAGATGCTGACGACGCTCCGCAAGTTAGAAAAGCGCGGAGTATTGGATAAGCTGCGTAAAATTCGGCAAGCCTGTAAGCAGGTGTTTACCTATGCCATCGTCACGGGCAGGGCGGAGATTAATCCGGTTGCGGATCTTGCGAGTGCATTGGCGACGCCAAAACCTCAGCATTTCCCTCATCTACTCGCTGATGAGTTGCCAGCATTTTTACAAGCGCTGGAGAATTATAGCGGTAGCCCTATAACACGGCTCGCCACGCGTATTCTGATGCTGACTGGGGTTCGAACCATTGAGCTGAGGTTGGCTGAGTGGAAAGAGTTTGATTTGAATAAAGGGATTTGGGAAGTGCCCAAGGAACGCATGAAGATGCGACGACCACACATTGTTCCTTTATCTTCACAGGTCGTTGAGGCGTTACGAGAGATTCAGGCTGTGACAGGACGTTATTCATTAGTGTTTCCAGGAAGGAATGATGCTGCAAAGCCAATGAGCGAGGCGAGTATAAATCAGGTGTTGAAGCGGATTGGGTATCATGGGAAAGCGACAGGGCATGGATTCCGACACACGATGAGTACCATTTTGCATGAGCAGGGCTATAACACGGCGTGGATCGAGCTGCAGTTGGCGCATGTGGATAAGAATACGATTCGCGGGACCTATAATCATGCACAGTATCTGGAGCAGAGAAGGGAGATGTTGCAGTGGTATGGGGATTATGTGGATGGTTTAGGAAAATAAATATTACTAAGCTTCATAAAGTCGTTTGAATGAGAAGTGCCGGTTTGAGTCCGGCATTCGCCTTGGATAGAGCATAAGTTATTGTTTTAAAATTATTTAATAAACAATACTGCTCAAGATCGGGTAAACCGGTTACAAAAGGATACACTAGGCGATGTCTCAGCGATATAAACTCTATCGTCGAATCAGCGACATTCATGTTGTCTGCATTAGCGTTCCCCAACGTTTTCGTCCATATGCAGGACAGTGTGAGATTCATACTTCAACAGGCATGACCGGCCCCACTACGTTAGCGGAAGAGCCTAGTTGATGCGCCATTTTGGGTAAAACGTCTGTATACTACAACCCCAAAATGTACACTGATAGTGACATTTGAGGCTTCAGTGCAAGAGCATTATCTCGTTACAGTTGTTCAATAAAGCGTTTAAAGGGTTCCGCTGCTCGCCCTCCATGATGCTCTTCCACCCAAAAGGCAAGCGGCTCAAGGTTTGATGCTGCCAGTAATCTTTGTGCAAGCGGTATGATCTCTTGGGCCATTTTGATTTTTGCATGAATGTTGCTTGCTTCTTTTGACAATTGTGCAAGTTCACGAGACTTCAAATTATCAACATCGCAATTTATCAAGTGCCTTAGTGTTTGTGTAACGCTACGGATCAATAGCTCCTTGAGATCATTGTCTTTAGACATTGCTTCGAGGTGGTTAATCGAGCCAGTAACGATAGTAACGTAATAAGGTTGCCCACGGTATTTATCCTCCAAAGACGGATTCATGGAAAAATCCCGCTCTCTTTCTTCTTTCGATGCAAGGCGAGATGAAAGTAGCTCTTTACGTCTCTCCTTAAGCATTTTACGAATTTCGTTAGCCGCTGCCTCACCAATTACATCTCGATTGCGGAGTTTCTCGATTCGAGAGTAGATCCAATCAGCCCCTTTAGGCTGTTTCCGTAATCCCTCGACTTGCTCAAGGAGTTGCGGTGCAGTTTCTTTTGCCTTACGGATGTTGTCGCGTTGTAGTGAGGTTCTAACATCTCGATCAAACCGCGTCTTCATCTCGACGAAATCTACGGAAAAATAGTTTTTGCCACAATCTTTTCCGATGTTGGTTTCGAAACCTTCTTTTGTCACTACGATATAACCACGCTTATGCGGTTGATGACATGTTGTAAGTCCACACGGAACATCTTCTGGAAATTGGTAACTACCGATGATCTCTTTGAGGTCGACGTTAGTAGGGTTTATGTTTGAATGAAAATGCGGGCGCTCAACGATATCATGCCAACTACTGATCTCAATGATTCCCTTGACTGTGTTGAGAGCAATCATTTTTGTTCCTTTTTTGGCCCAGTGAATTTTCATGTTATGCTATCAGATTTAACGTGGCAACAGCTCTGCTGTATGTATAAACAGAGCTGGGGTGCCAACAACGGGCTTTTTTCCGGCACCTTCCCATTGCACGCTATCACACTGTTGGAAAATTAGCCTTGGCATTTCTGGCAGGGGCCGGATGAGGAGATGAGTATGGCGATTTTTGGCTACGGGCGTGTTTCGACATTGCAGCAGAATACTGAGAATCAGCGTTTGGAACTTGAACAAGCTGGGTGGATGTTCGATTTTTGAGTTACTGATGTGGTCAGCGGCAAAGTTACGGGCGATGAAGCTTAGAGCATTCCTTAAATTGCTAAGTAAAATCCGCGAAGGTGAGACACTGGTTGTTGCAAAACTCGACCGCCTCGGGCGTGATGCGATTAACGTTCTGAAAATGGTCAGTGCATTGGCTGACTGAAAGATCAGGGGCATTGTCCACCAGCTTGGCACGACTGATCTCACTTCCGCTCTGGGTAAGCTTTTATTATAGATGCTGGCAGCGGTTGCAGAGATGGAACGCGATCTATTGGTTGAACGGACTCTGGTGGGATTATCACGGGCAAAAGCAGAAGGTAAGAAGTTGGGCAGGCCATCTAAAATCACGCCAAAAGCCCAGAAAGCAATCGAAATGAAAAAGAGTAGCGGGACTAGTATCAGTGCGTTAGCCCGTGAATATGGCGTATCCAGAGCTCAGATTGCTGCTTTGGGGCGTTAGGTTCGATTACATAAAGAGTTTGGGCTGCTATCATACCCCATATTGCGAATACTCTGACGGAGTTGCGCTCTTAGGCAGTCTCTCTCAGAAAAAAGTTTGAGAAAAATATTCAATGAAAACAATACCGCATCCTATTCCTTATCAAGGCAGTAAAAGAAAGCTAGCACCAGTTATCTATAGCGTTATACCTCGTAACATACGTTGCTTCTATGAACCATTCGCAGGTTCAGCTGCGATGACACTTTTTATGGCTGGCAACAATGCGGCTGAGCGCTTCGTAGTTGGAGACAAGTTCCCTTCAATTATTAAGCTTTGGGAAATGATGGTGAATAACCCTTACCAAGTAATTGATGAATATTCAACCATTTGGATGGGTTTTGATGGTGAGAACCACAATTATTTTAATGAGGTGCGTGAACATTACAATGAAACTCAAAACCCAGTCGCTCTGCTTTATTTAGTATGCCGATGTGTAAAAAATGCCGTTCGTTTCAATGCGAAAGGTAAATTTACACAATCAGCGGATAAGCGCAGAAAAGGCATGGCTCCGGAAAAGATGTCATTGGCCATTGAAGGCGCTTCAAAATTATTGAAGGGGCGAGTTGAGTTTCGTGTGGGGGATTGGAAGATAACCTCGCAAGACGCTGAGAACCAAGATTTCGTTTATATGGATCCCCCGTATTTAGGGACTTCCATTGGCAGAGATAAGCGTTACCACGAACAACTTGAGGTTGACTCTCTTGTTTCCGGATTAGAAATATTTAATGAAAGAAATATTCGATTTGCACTTTCATATGATGGTATGACAGGTGATAAGGAATATGGCCCTGCCCTGCCAGAACATTTATCAATGTCTCGTTTGCTAATAAATGCAGGTCAATCAAGTCAGGCAACATTGAATGGCCTGAAAGCAGAAACAGTAGAGAGTCTTTATCTTTCTTCAAACATAAAGACTCCAATGAAAACAATGCTTAACTTGAGAAATACAAGTCAAGAAGAACTATTTTCTTAAAAGGCGACTCAAGAGGGTCTTAATATCAAGGCCTTCTGCTTCAGCTTTGGACTTCAACTCTTCATAAGCATTAACTTCTTCTTCACCGGACCAAGTGATATTCAATTGCCTTACAGGATTCATCGCAACATGTGAATAACCTTCTGGGAAGGCCCAATAGCAGCTCATACAAATGTTAGGATCTTGTATTCTTATCCAATTATCGCAGGACTCACATGTAAATGATTTTGCTCTTTGGCTTGAAGCGTCAAGTAGCATATATGCTTCAAGATTAGTCTCGTCATGTTGTGAATCACCTGCTACCTCATAAGGAACGCGATGATCTATTTGTAAATAGCGTTGTTCTACTTGAGCGCCAGTAATAGCATCACGTGAATCATATTTAATAATCAAAGCATCTTTAAAGGCTTTTGAAAAAGCTTTACGGCCACCAATGCGTCCATTTTTAATGTTGTCGGGGCTATCAAAACGATAAGCTGCAATCACTCTCCCGGTTCTATTGCTTACGGTTTTGAATGTCTCAATAGGAATTCCTTCCTCTCTTACATCTCTTACCGCTCTTGGAGGATGGTCATAGCCGTATGTTTCTTGTAAGTCCTCTGTAGTAATGAAACCATGTTCTATAATGTGGTCGATTACTGTCTTGGCACGTTTTCTAGTGACCCTCTCGCATAGTGCCAGTATGCGAGGATCAACGCTGTGTATGTTCATAGGACAAGGAAACCATATTAAAAGGTTCTTGTCCATCGTCTACGATAAGTTATGAGAGCACTAACATGATGTTAGTTAATGAGTTTGACCTGCTCCCCGTTGATTAATACCCCGGCCCCTTCAGCAGCAGGTCAGGCATGAGCGAAAAGCTGCTTCTGCTTCAGGTTTGCCCGTAAGCCATTGATTTAATATTGTCGGCATCTGGCACAAAGTGGACAGGCTGACTGAGCTGAAGGTCCGCTTTGAGCGAAATATAGACTTTCATACCCTGAAAATTACGCTATTAAATGATTCAGGGTATGCGCTTGCTGGTTACGAATATTGAGCGAGAATCATGCGATGATCACCGCTTTTCTTTCGAGCCAGTAAGTGCTCCACGTTCGTTAACGAATACTCAGGGCATGCAGACAAACTGCTGACTATATTTCTTTCGAAGAACGTGGAATGCATACCAATCCCCGATGAAAAGGAGTTGGTGATGACTGCGATAAATCAGTTTGCTGCTCATATTGGCCTCGATTGGGCAGATAAAAAGCACGATGTCTGCGTTCAGTTTAACAATGGTGAACGAGTTTTCCATGTCATTGAACATACGCCAGAAGCACTTGATACCTGGCTGAAAGCGTTGCACAAAAAAGTGAAAGGTAGGATCGCAGTCGCTATTGAGCTTAAGAAAGGCCCAGTGGTTTTCGCGCTACAAAAATACCCGTTTATCACTGTTTTTCCTGTTCATGCGTTATCACTTGCTCGCTACAGGCAAACCTTTTGGCCCAGCGGGGCAAAAGACGACCCACAGGATGCAGAGCTGGCACTGGAACTAATGCTGCGTTATCCCAAAAAAATCAGAGCCATTGAGCCGGACAATTCAGATATTCGATTACTTCAACAGTTGGTTGAACAGCGTCGGCAACTCATTGAAGACAAACGTCGCTTTGTGAACAGGTTAATCAACACTCTCAAACAATATTACCCTCAACTTCTGGAATGGTTCTCACATCGGGGTAGCTTACTACTGTGTGAACTGATTATAAGATGGCCTAGTCTGCAACAACTGAAGCGTGCCAGGCGTGACACTGTTCGCAACTTTCTTAATGCCAAAGGTGGCCGTGCAACAGCCCTTACCGGGCAGCGTGTTGCGAGTATCGATGATGCGATCCCGTTGACCACAGACCCGAGTGTTATCGAGGCTAATGCTTTGATGGCAACAGCACTGGCGACACAAATTAAAGTGGTGAGTGAAATCATCAAAACCTACGATGAACGAATCGAAACGCTGTTTAATACCTTGCCAGATGCAGGTCTGTTTAAATCACTTCCGGGCATGGGGCCATGTATGGGCCCGCGTATGCTCGCTGCTCTTGGCGATAACCGAGACCGTTTTAATAGCGCAGAAGAAATTCAAAACTACGCAGGTATAGCACCGGTAACAGAACGAAGTGGCCAGAAGTCTTGGGTCCACTGGCGATGGCAATGCGCTAAGTTCGTCAGGCAGACCTTTGTTAAATGGGCTGCCAAGACGGTTAACTCATCATACTGGGCCAAACTTTATTATCAGAGCCTCAGAGAGAAGGGTAAATCTCACCAGTGTGCGATCCGGGCACTGTCGTTTAAATGGATCCGTATAATTTATAGCTGCTGGAAGCACAGAACCTGTTACGACGAAGCAAAGTATTTGCTGGCTCTCAAAGCGCGAAACTCGCCCTTACTGAAGCCATAAAAAGCTTGTCGAATGTCTCAGGGCGTGAAGCGGAAGTTAGCAGTTATCCTACAGTAGATGAATAATTTATTAATTAAGCCGCCTATTCGGTTATAGGTAGCAGATCATTATCTGCTATTTTTTGTTTATTCTGCTTAATAGTAGACCGCCGTAGTGTGCTTTACGATGACAGTTCGGACAGAGCGCAATAGCATTTTCAACAGAATCTTCACCACCCTTAGAAAGCCATTCAACATGATGTATTTCAAGAAAAGGTGTTCCATCTTCCCGTTTAAATGGTGCGTCATGTAGACAGTTCTGACACTTACCATTTGCCAGCGACAGAACTTCAGCAACTACAAGTGGGTTACGCTTAAAAGCGTAGCTGCTGGCTATTACTCTTTCAGGTGTAGTGCTCGCTGTAGCAAGGGTCTCCCTGCGTTTAAATGAGGTCTGTTTCAATGCTATCTCTACTGCTTTTTCAAATTCTGTTTTAACTGAACGTGTCAGCCATTTGCCGTCTGCATTTTTATAGATTTCAAACACACCGTGAAGTTTAGGATCATAGATCTCGAACAGATCCCCACGCTTGAAAAGACGATCATACTCGTGATGACGATGAGTAACGTCATCTGTACGTCTAGCAGTCCTGTTAAAACTCCAGTGACCACGATTACAGTTAACTGAATTCACCACCAGATTTAGATAAGTGTTATCTTTGTAATGAGAGTAAAGCTTTTTCAAAACAGCATCAACTTGAGTGGCAGTAGCTTTACCGCCAAACTCTCTATCAACAATTTCAACGGTTGTTATACGGATTGGTTTATCACCATATTTGTAATTACGTTTCATATTCTATCCACCTGATAAAATCTGACCTGTTCCCCTTTGATTTATAGACCGCTACCGCTTCTGGCTCAGAGCGGACTGCGTACACCCCAAATGTCATCTATGAGCGAAAAGCGGACGCCAAAATCACAGGGTAGGGATGTTATGCAAATTAGACATAACATCCTGGTCACGGAGTGCTGGCCACCTTCACCCACGAAGGTGTTTGAAGAGAAAACGGCCTATTTCATAGGTCGTAAAGTCAGGATTTAGCTCTTTATCATCCATCCCCAAGGCGCTACCTGCCTCAATCAACACCTTCTTCATGTTACTAACCTTAAGCCCGCCTTTGGTCACCAGAATTTTTCCTTTCGGAAGCTTATGGATCACATAGTCCCCGAAGGAGTGCGTGTCCTTATCAGCCCCTTGCAGAGAAAAGCCTTGTCCTAAGCGCGATTTTAATGAATTATTCTCCTTTATTAGGTTCAGGATAACATCATCAACCGTCATTCCAAAGTCATTCACGTATTCTTTTAGGCTATCAACCGTTGTTTTCTTAAGCCTTAATTCAGAAATATTACTCATGTCATCATTCCTCCATCACTTCACAATGAAGTAAAAATACAACAAAAATACAAATAGTACAAAAAATTTTAGTTCTGAAGGGTAAGGGCTGAATTTAGGGAAAATGATGACCATGCCAGCTAGTCAGGTTTAACATAGGACTACTTGCCCGCGCCCCCTGAGAGTCCCTTAGCGCCATTCTGCGACGAGCAGGCCGTCTCCCACGGCTATATAGTGTAAAAACGGCTATGAAGATTACGGCGCATCTGAATTGTTATGCGGTGAGATTCATTGTCTGCTGATTAGTGCTCGCAGATGTTAGAAACGTCCGCTTCAGGCACACAGCGGTCCGTTTCACCCTTCAGGTTTAATGGATACGGCCGCTGCAAGCGAAGGGCCTTCATTGCTAAAGCACAGAAAGCTTCTGGTTGAGCCTGTCGCGTAATGTTAAATTTCCTGAAACGAACCACGTTAAGACAGGGAGCTGACAATGCTTAAGGCGCTTGTTACAGGAAAATTGAGTCTGGCGAAGACATTCTGGGGATGGGGATTTGGCGGAACCGCGCTGATTGTGGCCATCAGTAAGGCAGGCGTCTATGCGGGCCAGTACTGGCTACTCCCGGTGAGTCACGTACTGCAGGCCCTGCTTTCACTCGCGGTGCTGTCCGGACTAACGTTCATCCTGAAAGAGAAGCACACCATTCCGGGAGTTGTGCTCGGGGGCGTGGCTTTTGCCATTTTTCTTGCGCACTTCATCCTGAGCGCAATATTTGCCGTGCGCTTCTCTTCATGGATTTTTTTCTGAATACCGGCAGGTCTTCCGTTGAGATGGAATAAAAACCGCCCAGTACTGAACTGACTGACCTTCAGATGGGTGAACTACTTGCGTAACCCCCAGTCTGGCCTCCCAGAAGACTAGCGGCAAGCGTAAGCGGTAAGATTTCTGTACACCATGTCGTATCCGGGCAGCAAAGAGGATGGCATATCAACTCCCACTAACCACGTCAGTTTCATCTGGCCAGTCTTTGCTAAGAGGATGCTTAAAATAATGTTCATTCAGCTTTTCAGTTATCGTGGTAAGGCGATCTTGCGGCGCGATTTCAAGTATCTGCAGGCCGTCTTTCCAGTCGACTTTAATGCGATTGTTTTTATCCCGAAACGCTTTTAACTTTTCTTCAGCCTCCGGTGTATAAGTCGAGGATGTCCAGTACTCAAGCGTCAGCTTACGGTCTCTATATACATCGCTGTTCTTATAAAACTTGCGGATGCGCTGTACCCGCTCGAACCATTTGTCAATCAACGGGGAGCAGGTCAGAGATAGTCCATGAGGCCGCATTGCCGGAGGACGACTTAACCTTAACTGGCATAAAGTCAGTAAGGCTGTAGGAGATATACATAACCAGGGGGCCGAGCTTATCGATATTTTATAAACCCGAATTCTTGATTAGGTGAGTCTTTAGGCGGTCAGTTCTTATCCCATAGAAGCCAGAAAGTAACGGCTATGATTGTGATCGCAAATATTGCTGTTGAACCCCACGCGTAAGCAGGCCAGTAATTGACAGCAAGCACTCCGAAACCGAGGATGAGCATTGCCGGAATAAGGGTGCTTGCAAAGTATGTCAGTTGCGTGCGCAACCATCTTTTAAAAAAATTAATCATCTGATAATCCGTACAATATCGTCAGCTATGTCCTTGTCTGATCTCGAGGAATTAAGCCTGTGCGCGTTTCGGCTGATAACCGGTTCAACGATAAAATATAGCATCTCCAGTTTTGCAGCGTAGAGAGCGGAGTAGTATCTTGGATTTTGGTATTTAAGTCGGTTTGCAGCGTCTGCCGCCAGTTGCACATATCCGTAATAGCTCACAAGAGTTATGCCTGCAGCGGAAAGTTTTGCGAAGTTTGTAGTCGCGCCCATTCTGATGCCAATACTGTAGCTGGCAGCCATCACGATAGAATAGGTTAGCGCCTGGTTTGTTAACGACCCCGAAGCTATCGTAACTCCCATACCGATAAGTATCTTCCTGATGCGGGTTATGCGGTCTGACGTCAAACCCTCAAGCAACTGGTTGACGTATATCTCAAGCATTTTTTTGACAACGTGGTGCTCTTTGACCAACTGGCTAATGGCTTCTAAAAACCGGACATCTTCGGTTTTCTGAGCAGTACATACGTCCTGATAGTTTTCAGTGAAGCAGGATGTATAAAACGCGAGACGTCTGGCTCCAAGCTGAATGCGGTTTGCCTGTGCCAACACCTCATCTTTTACACCACTCAGAGCCTTATCGAGACGTACTCCGAAAAGACTGTCTGCCTGCATACTGTTGATGATATCTGTGTTGCTGATCATTTGGTCTCAGGTCCGTGATTTGTCAATTAAATAACGTCAATAAGACGTATTTTAACCGGAAGGAAAAACCCATGCTTAGCATGGAGGGTCCATTAACTGCTCAATCGCAAAAATTATAGCGGGTTCAACCTCAACATTCCGCTCCAGTTTTGCCCTGAGCAAAAGCATAAGGGCATCTTTGATTTCTTCGCGGCTGATTACGTCAAAGGTCTTCGCTGTATTCCGGGTTGAGGTAGCCGCTCAGGCCCCGTTCGCCAGTGTCTTAGGAGAGGGCAGCTAAGATAGATATGTTAAGATAGCCGGGTTTACATGGGACCCGAGTGATCGGGATGATTTATGGAAATATCAGTGTCACTGGAAGAACTCGGCCATCGCATCTGCATTTTGGGCCACTCCAACAGTGCTAAATCCACGCTGGCCAGCGCGATAGCAGCCAAAACATCTCTGCCTTTAATCCATCCGGACCAACTCCATCACCAGCCGGGTACAAAATGATCCCCAAAAAACCAGAAGATTTTCATCGATTACATGCCGAAGCCGTGAACACAGAAAAATGGGTGATGGATGGCAATTACACGAAGTGCTTACAACAGCGACTTGCGCGTGCTACTGGGCTGATACTGCTGGATGTTTCGATGCCTCTGGCACTGCTGCGATATATAAAGCGGTGCTATTCGTCGATTCCCAGAATCGGTGGTCTTTATACCGGAAAGGACAGCGTGACCCGGGAAATGCTCAAATACATCACGCTGACTGCGCCGAAAAACCAGCTCCGCCACAGAGAACTTTTCTGCCACAGCACTCTTCCAAAAGTGATGCTGAAGTCATCCCGTGATATCAGCACCTGCTGTCAGCAATGGAAGCTGGAATTACTCCGCTGAAAGTAATACACAGCAGTGCGCCTCGTCTTTTGCAGGACCCCGGCTAAAAACGATGTAAGCACACGGCAGCAACTGTACACCATTTCTGTGCTTCACCGGCATCCGGTGACTTTTTACGCCGGCCGTGGTACTTAATGTTGAGCCGGACGGTGAGTGACATTTCCCCCCGGGACGTGCAACGCTGCCCGTGTTGACGATTATCCTTCTCACTTTCCTTATCAACAGTCGTCACATCATAATGGGCGCGGCACTCACCCCTTATCTAAGGCATCTGCCTCGGCGTAAGGTTTTGCCGGCGCTGTTCTTTATGGCTGATGGAGGATGGGCGGTGAGTCGTTAGTTTAGCGGTAACTCGCGAATAAGTGGGTTACATGCGGGACTGCGTAATACGCTGCTGCATCCAGCTTTCCAATTCGCTTTTGAGCCAGCGGGAGCTACGCCCGAGCTTGATGGGTTTGGGGAAAGCACCATCCTGAATAAGTTTGTAGAACCACTTATCCGTCATTTTGGTGTAGGTGGTGATGAATGCCATATCGACAAGCTCGTCGTTATGCAGGAAGGGTAAGTTATTCTGAGTTGTCATAATGACGGTCTCCATATGTAACGCTGAGAGGTATGGAGATGTGCCGTACAGGTCTGATTGACCGTTGGCACTTTCTCCTTCTCAACATCCACATGTGAGTAATAAAATACTTTCTTGCTGCTTACCCCTGAGAACAACCCAGATTACGCCTGCCGTCTGAGTGATCTTTGCTAAATTCTTTTGCCAGATACATTGCTCTTTCGGTTAATGCTTCGTAATCAGTGTCAAACTGAGGTTTATTACGATTTAAAGAATAATACCCCCCAGCAGGAATATGGATAAGCCCATGATAGTCTTTTTCATGGTAATTACGTTTAATTGCTCGGATCCAGGCGTTAATCACGATTTGATAAATGCTATAAAAACTTATTAATGGTTCTGTTCGTCTTTTACCAGGCCAGGGATAGGCATCCTTGTTGAGCAGCAAAAGGACGTGATAGTGGTGTTTTGTTTCATCCTGATTGAGTTCTCGCACCCACACGAACCTTACCTTACAGGTCAGCGTTGTCTTACCTGCTTTTCTCTTGCGCTTAACGTCCTCTTTAATCTGGGATTTCACTGAGGCGATAAAGTTGGAAATAACATCGGGAGCATCGTAATAGCGTGTAGGGCAGTCCATCCTGTCTTCTTCATCGGGGAAGTGAAGGTCAAATCTGACAGCCATCACACGGGGATAGTCTGCCAGGGCATTATCTAACGTTTCGCTGATCCTTTTGGCATAGTATTCATTAGGCGTGCATTTATCTGATTTCTTCTTGTTCATTACGTTGAGTCCTTCGCTGACTGAGTTCAGTTCATCGGATCTCTGGTAATTTTTTACTGAATGTCAGCCTCTCTTGTACTGACAGTGCTCAAGTGCATACAGGTAGTTATGTCGTACTAATAGCTCTATTCATACCCCTATATCTTTAGATGACTTGATGTCCATTATTAACAATACGGAGACAAGGGCGAGTGGATAAAGGTAGTTTGCAATAATAGAAGGATTCGCCAAAATCAGGCCTCGACGAGCCTGTAAACCTGCTGAAATTACTCCCGAGTTATCCTTGAAGTTTTCGAGGAGTTTAGCTCGTATTCCTCTTGCGCTTATACGTTGTCTGGAGTGGTTCACCACACTAGCTTATCCCCGGCAGGCGCACTTCCCCCGGGACCATTCTGGTTCGGCACCAGACCTACATAAACAGCGAACTCACGCCCTGATTTGAATGCTGATGCTTCTTCCATGGTGGCAACTTACGCTGTAGCAATTAACGGCCCCACGCCGGGAATTTCCATCAGGCGCTTACAGGTTTCACTCTGCTGCTCTTCTGTTTTGACTGCAATCTCCTTAAGAATAACTAGAGTTACACCTGCAAAGAGGATTTCATATATTTATATGATTGCTAAGGTATAAATTAAAAATAGGTCACTTGCATGTAGGTTGATTAAATATTTTATATAAACTAAAAGTAGGTCATAATCATGCGGTGACATCGTTTTTTGGCCAGCATGTAGCGATGACCATTTTGGGTGAGGTAAGCTTAAGCAGTTACCGGAGAAGTATTACTTTTGATGCTGTTGCTGTGGAGAGAGGTACGAAAAAATGGGTTATAAATACAAAGCGACGATGTATTACTCTGATGATGAAACTGACAGGTTTTTGAGGGAAAAAGCCGCAAAGCCAAATGGAAAGAAAAGCGCTTCACACTATCTTTATTCGCTGGTAACACGTGAAAGAGAAAATGCAGCATCTGTTGAATTGAACCAGGAAGAAGTCGATGTGGTGCGGATTTATCCTGAGTACACCAGGGTAACAAGGATTGGGGTTAGCGGGCTGATTTCCTTTACAGCTCTGCCTGCATTTTCACTTGAGAGTAAAGCAGCTCAAAAGAGACTTGATCACAAAGATTTGATGAAGGAAATGGATGGTAAGATCCATCTCGATATCACTTCGAAATTCAACAATCATAAGAATGATTTTAACCATGATGGGAGTTTCCTGGTTGTGATTAAAACAGATGTTACCTGTTTCTATAACCGTACCGTCTCAGAGGCTGGATATTGCGAGGGGAATTTTTTAGCAAACTGTACCATCATCCATGTCACTCGGTCTGAATGGGCGAGGTGGGGGGGTAAATATGATTTCGAGAATATCAAATATATAAAATTCAGAGACCTTTCAAAATCCAGAGTAAGAAAGAATATGGGATTATGCCAACTGGCAGAAATAGCACCCTCGGGTACTGTCGGTGCATATTTCATCCCTGTACGAACAACTGCCAAAGCCTTCCCATCAGACAAGTTTCCTGTCCCTTTGCTTAAAGTAGTTGATATCAACTTCAATGAAGACAGAGTCAGACTGAAGCCAATGAATGACACACATAAAAAAAGACATTTCGGATAGGCCAGCATCTGAGGTTTTTAGCTGTACATGTTTTCAGGCCTATATTATCTCCATGAGAACGGCAGCAGATTTTTCTGCCGTTTTGTAATTTCAAATCATGGAGGTTAATGTGCCAGATAAAACCGAACAAGGCATCTCTGCCTTGACACAACCACAGTCCTTTCTCCCTGAAAGCCTCTCCCTTGCCATTCTCAAGAATATAAATCAGTGCATTCATTACGAACCAACGATTGGCATTATGGGTAAAAGCGGAGTGGGTAAATCCAGCCTCTGCAATACCTTATTCAATCCGCCACCCGCCAACGTCAGCGCAGTCAAGGGATGCACCCGGCAGGTACAGCGTTATCAAATGAGCCTTGCTCCTCATGCTCTGCTCTTTGTCGACTTTCCGGGAATAGGTGAAACGCCAGAACTTGACCGCATTTATACACGGTTATATCAACACTGGCTGGGTAAACTGGACTTGATTATCTGGGTGCTTAAAGCTGACGACCGGGCCTGGAATGATGATATTCGTTGCTACAGACAAATGATTTCGCAAGGAGCAGATCCTGCGCGCTTTCTTTTTGTCCTCAATCAGGCCGATAAAATTGAACCCTGCCGGGAATGGGATTTAGAAAGCCGCCAGCCTTCTATAAGGCAGCAGCAGAATCTGCAGGAGAAGGTAACCCAGGTGAATGCCGTATTTTCTCCCGTTCATCCTGTTTTAGCAGTTTCTGCTTCTGAAGGCTTCAATATATCTCAATGGGTCGAAACTCTGATCACCATTCTACCCTACAAAGCCAGCAGTGCGGTCACCCGTCAGCTTGAGCCTGTCTATCGGACGGAGAAGGTTACGACCACTGCACAGGAAGGTTTTACCCGAGTTGTAGGCGATATCTTCGACGAAAGCGTGGATGCCCTGCTGGAGTCACACACAATAAGAACGTGGTTAAAACAGGTCCGTAGTCGGCTAGTCTCTCTGGCCAGATTATTCTGGCATCGCTTCTTTTAAATCTCATCTAAATCAAGCTACCCGTTCGATCTGTTTCGCCGATCAAATATTGCATCTAAATAGCATTTGGCTATCAATTAATTTATAATGATCGTTTTTATCGATAGATATAAACGATCAATTCTGGTTTATTGATCTTCACTAACGATTATCCCTCCTCTTTGCATCCCGATACGATCCCTGGCTGGGGATGTCATTTAATCCCGGAAATTTCTAATAAATTGTTAATAAAGGAATATTTTTATGCTGAAACCTTATCCGTTTCTCAAGCCGGACGCCTATGCCTGGTGCTTGTCCATTGGCCTTCCGGTTATCTGGATACCCTTCGCCATTTTCCTCCCTAAAGAGATTGCACTTGGCTTGTATATCGTTCTCTCCCTTATTTGGGTATTGCTCGACCGGCTGAACCTGATGAAACAGGGGATCACTCCCCCTTCAATGGGGTGGTTCTTGCTACCGATGGTTTATCTCCGTCAACGTGATGAGCGTCAGGGTAAGCCCTGGCGCTTGTTGCAGGTCTGGTTGCTTTGCACAGTGCTGTCATTCGTGGCGATAAATCAGTTTAAGAAAACCCCGGGTACAGAAAATCTGGCGCAGAGTGCCTGCGCCGTAGTGACGAAAATCCTGCATAAAGAGGGGAGTGATGAGCGCTGTATCCGCGTGACGGAAATGCATGAAGAGGTCAGCGGTCGTTTCTGGCAGGCGCAGGCATTGCTGAATACCGGTGTAAAGGAGCCCGTGACCATTGAGG
>Ga0157358_1000496_pt1 | contig 16346 bp, 13 predicted proteins | sample AttcapACBM2_FD_111484 | JGI IMG/M metagenome (GOLD analysis project Ga0157358, IMG submission 111484) | Fungus gardens microbial communities from leaf cutter ant in Botucatu, State of São Paulo, Brazil - Atta capiguara ACBM2 | ecosystem: Host-associated > Fungi > Mycelium > Unclassified ... | reverse complement strand
TTGAACTCAATCTCTGGTGTTCAACAGCGACACACCAATTAGTACTCACTCTCACTTGGACTTTCTTCCCTTTATCTGAAGTTGCGACCACATAGCAGACAGATGGCATAGCACATAAGCTGAAGCCAAGATTGTTCCACAAGTCTGCTCATCTCTGAGGTTCATTCTGCAGACTTCCACTCCGGTGTGAACCGTGCCTGACAGTAGAAGACCAGATTAGAAAGTAGATGTAGAAAAGAACAATGAGAATCAGACTTTAATTAAAGAACAATAAATTTGAAATTTAACTGAAGTAGTAATAGAAGAACCTAAAGTAAAAATACTAGAAAAATATAATAGCTAGAAGTAAGAACAAAGAGGTAGTTAAAGTAGTAGAAGAGATGAAGAAGGCAGGAGTTAAGGTATTGTGAGGAAATGAATAGCAGATCAAAGGGTATTTAATACTAAAGAAGTGTTAGAGCAATTGGGTGAAAGAGCATAGCACTTCAAACCTTCAGGAAATCCTAAGTTTATTGTCTGAGAAATAATAAACTACACACTCATCTCCAGAAAATCCTAAGAGAACAAAATAAGGATTCCTGAAGATGAAGACTACTCTATATATCAACAGATCTATTCTAATATGTCAGAATTCCAATTACATAAGCAAGGAATGATAATACTTAAGTAATAAGAAATAGTTTAAAATAGAGTAACCAAAATAAAAGAAAGCCAGAGTACTCAGCAGGTACTTCAAGAGTGCAGTAAATCAGATGGGTGGATGTATAGATGATATTAGAAGACTTTGGAAGACCACAGAGTATTGCAGAAGAGCAAAGAAGTGTGGAAAGATAAGTTTAATAACATATCCAGATAGCTAGAAGTATTGGTATGCAGTCTAAAGTGGTCTAGAACATAAGAAATCAGGAAAGTGGATGAGTATGGATGTGGGAAAAAGTTACAGATCATGGATCAGCCAAAAAACATAGAAGAGAAAGAGCTCAGAAAAACTAGTCCTCTTATAAGAAGAAAAAGATTTATGTACTGAAGAATGAGAAGTTAAGAGTAGAAATAATCTGGTTGTATCATGATGTATCAGTAGTAGGACATGAAGAAAGGTGGGAGATGACAGAATTGGTAGCTAAGAGTAATGAAAGATGTAAAAAATATATATATAGAAGGTTGTGATATGTACTAGAGAATAAAGAATAGAATAGAGACAGTATTAGAGAAACCATAGACACACTTGACAGTTAACTTCATAACTAAGTTGCTATCAGTAGCTGGGAAAGATGTGATTCTAGTAGTCTGCAATAGGTCTTCTAAGATGGTGCATTTTGTGGCAAGAATAGAAGAAACATTAGCAAAAAAGCTGGTACAGTTGTTTAGAGAGTATATGTAGAAGTTGCATAAGTTACTGGAAAGTGTGGTATTAGATAGAAGGCTATAGTTTGCAATAAAGTTGATAAGGGTTTGGAACAAAATGTTAGAGATTGAAACTAAATTGTCAATGTTTTTCCATCTATAAATAGATGGATAAACATAATAAATGAACCAGGAGTTGAAACAGTATCTCCAGTTCTTTATAAATTACAAACAAAAAGACTGGCTAGAATAGCTAGTATTGGCAGAATTTGTAGTCAATAACAAAGTATACTCAACAACTAAAGTATCTCTGTTTATAGTGAACTATGGTAGAGAATTAAGAATAGTAGCAGATATTAAGAGAAAGAAAAAGTAGAGAAGGCTATGGAGTTTGCAGAGAGAATAAGAAAGATACAAGAGAAAGCTGGGGTAGCATTGAGAAAGGCTTAAAAAGAAAAGAAAAGACAGGTAGATAGGAAGAAAAAGGAAGTAGAAGAATAAAAGAAAGATAATAAAGTAATATTGAGCATGAAAGATTTAGTATTCAAAAAAAAACTAGTAAAGAAATTATGAGTTCAGAGTTTATGAGGAAGAACAAGTTTTAAAAAAAGAAGCAGTGTGTTATGATCTTAGATCCTTAGGGTTGGATAAAAGAACAACTCTTGTATTAGAGAAACACAAGAGAACTCGATAGAGAGCTTTTTACAAAATAGTCTACCTTATATACTTTTACAGATGGTCTGTGCTAGCTACTGTGCACCCTACCCTAAATGACTATGTGGTGTCCATGTTGTATGACGTTACTTTGTTTTAGAACTTTCTACTTCCTTCTCTTAAGTCCTGTGATCAATGTTGTGACCACATCATCAGATGTGACAGATGTGACAGTGTGACCAATCACTTCTAACCCTAACCCCAGAGTTCTAAAAATAGAAAAATGAAAGATAAATCAAAAAGAAAATAAACTGAGAAAAGAAAATAAGGAAAAACTAAGTCCATAACCTTCAATCTTGACACAGTAGATCAATATGTGAGTTTATATATCATTGATGAAGTAGTTTCTACTAATGCAGTTCAATTACAAATGCCTACTTCAATTAAAATTCACCTGGTTGTGAATGTCAGTCAAGTAGTATGATATAAGGACCAAGTAGGGAAGTAGAAGAAATAAAACTAGTAAAAGTAGAGAGAGTTGAAGAATGAGAAGTAGAAAAAATCTTAAATAATGGGAAAATATAAGGAGTAGTGAAGTATGGTATATTAAAAGAAGTTTACAGTAGGTTATGATATTTAGAAAAAAGACAAGAACTTAGAAAATGTGAAAGAATTGATAACAGAATTTGAGAAAAGAATAAATGCAGAAATGAGACAACAGAAGAAGTTAGATATAGTGGAAGAAAGAGATCTTAGAAAAGGGGAGTTATTTGAAAAATATATAGCAAAGATGTTATACAAGTAGAATGATGAAAAATTTGAGAAAGAATATTTGAAGAAGTTAGAGAGAAACTGGCAAAAATGGAAGTCAGTTTCTTTAGAGGAGAAATCTTAAAGAGGAGGGTAATGTCAAAGTCAAAAATGATAGATTCTATTTATTTATTTTTTAGACTTAGAGTTAGGAGTTAGTGTGATATCATATATGACTGTTACAAATTGTCACATAATGTGATATGATATTACACATCTGTCACAAGTCACAGTCACATGATCACATACTACAAAATAACATCATAGAAAGTTCTAGAACAATAATGTCATATAGTATATACTATACATATTAACCTTAAGAAAAACATATGGCCTTTAGAGTAGACTAGGTTTAGTGTAGCATGGACCAACAGTCTAGTATATATAAGATAAACACTTCTGTACTTAGAACTCCATCAAGTTCTCTTATGTAATCTCTATACAAAATTCTTTTCTTATCTTAAATACTTTGAAGTTTGAATTATAACATTAAAACTTGATCCTCTTACTCCAAGACTGCCCAATACAGGGCCTTCTCAATCTTTTACTCTTATTCTCTCATTATTCTTGATAGGAAGCAACACCACTCTTTTGTTAAAAAAATAACCAGACTCTAGGCTTAAGAGGTATACTAGTCAGGTAGAAGAAGCTTGATTGTTTGCATCAAAGCCCACTAGTACCTAGTAGACATATTATCTTTTATAGATATTAGCTCCATACTGCTAGTCTATTTGTGGTTAGTTTATACAGGAGAATGGTGGAGGTTCTTAAAACACCATCTAGAATAAAGATTCCCTTCTTAGAAATATTTGTTTACAATTTGATTAGAGCAGTAGTTAGTAGTCTAGGTAGTCAGTAAATAGTGTAAGGTGAGACTTGGAGAAGGCCTACTAATACTTACCAAGATTGAGTTGAGTTCTGAATATGAGTCTAAAGAGAAAACTAGCACTGGTTCTATTCTACCTCTTTATACTTCATTACCTCCTAACTACCACCAACTCCAATTGATTCACTTCTAACCTATTTCAACATGAGTTAATATAACTTACAACAAATAATCTGACAGTAACAAGAATAGCTTGTAATAATATAAATACAAATCCAAGCATTGTTAGCAGGAGAAGAAGTAGCACAGAGAGAAGTAGTAGTAGAAGTTCTTTGACCCAACACCAGATTAAATATAGAAGTAGCTAAGCCACAAACATTCAATGGAGAGGCAAATAAGATGTTTGGTTTTTTGATAGCATACAGACTATATATTAGGATAAGGATGAGAGAAGTATGAGTAAAAAAAATAAGTATAGTAGATACTGTTATATATGCAAGACAGATTAGCAGACATTTGGAGAAAAATGTAATGGAAGATTTGGAAAAAGAATTATTAAATTAGGAAGCAGTAGGAGAATTTTTGGCAGATCTAAAAGAAAAGTTTAGAGAGGAGAATAACGAAATAATGAAAATAACAGAACTAAAGAAGATGGAGCAGGAAAATAGAATGATGGAAGAATTTGTGTAAGAGTTTAGGAGAGCAGTAAGAGGTAGTGAATATAAAAGAAGACTATTAATAAAGGAATTCAAAAAGGGTATAAATGGAGTAATCCAGCAGAGATTTATAAAGTCAGAATGTTAACCCAGGAGTATTGAGCAGTGGTATAAGAGAGCAACAAATTTGGATAGATATTAGAGAAAGAGTAGAAGAGAAGAGAAAAGATTAAAAAGCAGGAGAAAGACAGAAGTTTCAGCACTAAGACAGAATATAGCAACAAATATTGTAGGAGCACAAAGGTAACAATTGCCTTTAGCCTTAGGTCTGGCCAAGAAAATAGGATATTTAGCAACAGATACTAGTAAAGCTTGTACTAATAAAGGAAATTGAAAGAACAAATGTAGCTGTAGTAAACCTGAACCAATAGATAGTGTTTGCAGTATGGCAAGACTTATATGCCATGGATATATATTAAGAGAGGAATTTTTATAGTTGTGGAGGTTTTGATCATATTGCAAGAAATTGTAGGAATTGGGAGATAGTAAGATAAGATACAGGAATAATTCAAACAATGGCAATAATAATTTAAATAGAAAAGAGAGTCTAATAGTCCTCAATTAGACTCTAGTAATAATAGGTTTGCAATACTCAGTAAAGTAATAGATAATACATCTTGCTATAATCTAAACAATAGAGATATATTGAGTTTTACAATTGAAGACTCAAAGTATTAAGTCAACAAAAGAACCTTGTATTAGAGTTAATACAAGAGAACTCAATAGAGTTCCAAGTATAAAAGTGTTTACCTCATATATGCTAGACTATTGGTCTATGCTATACTAAACATAGCCTACTCTAAAAACTATGTATTTTCCTTAAAGTCAACATTTATCTTAGAACCTTCTACAATATTCTTTATGATACATGATCATGTGACCATAAACTTGTGACAGATATGTAACAGTTTGTAATAATCACATATAATATCATACTAATCCTAAGTCTGAAAAATAAAATAAAATAAGAAAATAGAAATAAATAGAGTTTATCATTTTCAATTTTGACAGTAGGAATCCATTCAAATTTGTCTTTGATGTCTTCATACTCTAACTAAATCACCTTATAGAAAAGTTTGCATACCTATTAGTAATTAATTTTGGAGTTTATTATTTGCAAGATTTTGTACTCAGATTTCCTATCAATTATGACCAGTGTGGAGGCTGGTTATGTTCTCTTGAGGAAAATATTGGGTATAGCAGGTTTGAGCATAGACACATAGAAAACTGAATGAACAAAGTATATAAACTCTGAAAGATGAAGAGTAAATGATAAAATACCAGGTTGAAAGATAATTCTATAGGGTCCAAGATATTTTGTGGATAATTTCTTTGAGAGCTAAGTGGTCCTAAAGAATTGAGCCTTAACAAAAACTTTATCACCTACTTTAAAATCAAGTGTGGAGAAATATCATATATTAACAGACTTTTGATAATACTATTAGGCTATAGTGATTTTAGCTTTGAGAGTATTCTGTAACTTACTAAGATCTATAGCAAAGTCATAAGCTTGGAAAGAAGCAATATTGTGCTCAGGATAAATGGAAATATTCAGATGATATTTCTTATTAGCAATGAATGGAGAGATACTAGTAGTAACACTAAGAGTATTGTTGTAAGAAAAATTTGCAAGCAGCAAGAGTTCAGACCAGTTTTCTTACTAGTAATTACAATATATACAGAGATATTACTCAAATGTCTAGTTCATATATTTGGTTTGTCCATTACCTTTGGAATAATAACCTGAAGTAAAGTAAAGTAAAGTAAAGCCACATATCCAAAGCAATATCTAAAGAACAAGAAAAGTTCAACACAAACTCTAAGTCTCTGTTGGAGATGACATGGAAAAGAACACCATGTTTTGAGAATACATGAAGAACAAACAGATGTGATGGTGTTATAGGTAAGAATAAAAATTATTTGCTTGGTGAGCTAGTCAACAATGACCAAAATAATATTAAACTCAGAGAATGACAGAAGTTTCTCAATGAAGTCTATAGAAATGAAATTCTACAATCATTTAGGGATAGAAAGTTGCTTAAGGGATCTATAAGGCTTGTGATGCTAAAGTTTGGATTGTTTACAAGTAATACAGAATTTGCTAAATTGTTATACATCAGCACAGAAACTAGACCAGAAATAATCATGGCAAACTAGTTCTAGTGTGTTGTTCTGACCAAAGTAGTCAGCAAGAATGTAATCATGATTATACTAGAGAACATATGTATAGAAATTACTAGTAGATGGTACATAGATTCTGTTATCAAGATGGAGAAAACTGTTGGAGTCTATAGACCATTGGCTCTCTGTGGAGATGTGTTTTGTAGCAGTTGGATTACTAGAAAGGGCCAAACAAATATCTTGATACATAGTATTAAGATTAACAATTATAGCTGTATGAAAGAAAAAAAATAGTAGCTTAAATGGAGACCATGACTTGTCCTTGAGTAAAAATGTATTTGAAGCTATGAGAGTTGACTGTAGTGTAGCTAGTATTTCCCCCTTTAGGATAGATATTCTATTATTTGGTAAAAGTATTCAGTTTAGTGCCAAAATGATCAGGATGGAACCTGATAACAAAGTTGAATTGAAAAAGAGATACTCAAACCACTGAACTTGCTTCTAGGTCAATACTTTGGTAGTAGAAAAATACTCAAGATTTTTATAATTTATAACAATATCAATAGAAAAGGCTAGATCTTCTAAATAGTATTGTCAAATTTTGAAAGCTTTAAAAATAGCAAGTAATTTCTTGTTATGTGTGTCATAATTCAACTCTGCTGTAATAAAAGTGTGGGAGTAAAAGACAACTAGATGAACTTTATTCTCTTCATTTACAATTGAAAAGATTGTAGTAAGAGCATAGTCTGAAGTATTAGTTTTCACAATAAGTTACATGTTAGAGATCCAGTGTGTGAAAATGGATACAGAGATGAATACCTTCTTAAGTGAGTTGAAAGCATCATAATAAGAAGAATTGAACTTTTAAGCAATGTTCTTCTTGGTAAGGCATGTTAATGGAATAATAATGTTTAAGTAGTTGAAGATAAACTAGTGATAAAAATTTACAAAACCTAAGAAGAAATGTTCTTGACTTTCTTTAGTTCTAGCCAGTCTTGAATAATCTTTACTTTGTTGTTGGATATAATAAGGCCAGAAGAAGAAAAGATGTATCCTAGATACTCTACTGACTTAAAGTGGAATTTATATTTCTCTACTTTAACATAAAGCCCTATCTTGCAGAGATACTTGAGTACTTCCTTAATATGTCAGCAATATTCAGACATGCTGTTTGAGTAGATAAGTATATCATCTAGATAGATCATAATACAGACATCCAAAAGATTAGAAAAGAGGTTATTTATAAATTGCTGAAAGACTATAAAAGCATTGATGAGACTAAAGAGCATTACAGACCACTCAAATAATCTATAATGTGTCCTGAAAGCAGTCTTCCATTCATCACCATTGGCAATATGAACTAGATGGTAAGTATAGCAAAGATCTATCTTTGTATATACTTGGACTTTCAAGATGAGTTAAGCAGATTAGAAATAAGCAGAAATGGATAATAATCCTTTTTGGAGATAATTGAGACCACAAAAGTTAATACAAAGATATAGTGAACTGTATTTTTTCTTGACAAATAGGACTAGTATACCATGTAAAAATAAGATTAGTCAGATAAAACCCATGTTGAGGCTTTTTTCAATGAATTTTTTTAGAGCCTTTTATTAGATGTCAAAAGAGAGTATATAAAGCTAACTAGAGATTGAGCACCCTCTTCCAAGTTGATTTGGAGGTTATAAGAACAATGAAGAACAAGGACTTTAGCTTTTACTTTACTGAAGATATCAGTGAATTTATAATACTTGGAAAGGACATTGGAAAAGTCAGGAGTTTCTGAAATTTGTACAGAGTTGGCCTGAATGTCTGAAGAGCAAAAACATAGTTGAAATTTACTAAAGCCTAGAAGTTTTGATGTGTGAAGGAATACCATAGTACCAATGATAGTAATATTAGGTTACTCAGAAATAGACACACAGATCTCAGATGCAGATATAAGAACTATGGGGTCTGATGATTATAGAGAAGTATCAGGAGATGACAGAAATGCCAATGATGTGTTGGCTGCAATACAAAAGGAAGCAAGATTTTTCTGTAAAGATGAATATAATTTTATTGATTCATTTACCCAGTCAATCATTAGATTGTGTTAGGCAATCCAGTTGTATCCAAGGACCAAAGAGCAAAAAAAATCTAGTAAAGTAATATAAAAGTCCAGAGTCATATAATTACTGGTAGGAAAGATTATAGGCAACATAGCAATTTCAGAGATGTTGATATTTGATAAACCATCAAACAAGTGGAGAATAACTGGCAGAGTTATGAATATCTTTAAGTGGTAAGTATCCATAAATTTTGAGTCTATAAAATAGTGGGTAGACCTAGAGTCAATGAGAGCTTGAAACAGAGCTTTATTAAGATAATCCTAACTAAGGATCAAAGGAGAAGTAAAGAAGACAAAAATTGAATGAAGATTAGAAAGAGTGGATATGTTGAGTTAGATAGAACTTGTTATTACACACACAGCTTTCAGTCTGTATAGAGTTCTAGAAGTTACTCTTTATTTTTCTGAGTGTTTCTTGATAGCAGCTACAGAAGGATTAGTAGCTGTTAAAACACTACAGCCTTTAAGGGTAACCATAGTCTGCTTCTTGAAACAGGAGTTCAGCTTATAATCTTCTGTACTATAATAGAGGCATAGATTGTTTTTGAGATAATTCTTCTGCTTATTGTTGATTAACTTGCTATTGTTGGCCAACTTGGAAAAGAAGTCTACCTATAGAGAATTAGATTGTTTTTTTAGGAGTGGAAAACAAAGAGTTGGAAGGAAATGATTTGGTAAATGAGACTACCAGAGATATATTTGCTTTGTTCTGGGAGACTAGAGTGTTGTTAGCAGCAGAAGTCTTATCTTGCTTCTGGTAGTGAGACTCAAGTACTAAAGCATACATATTCTAGAATAAGATGGATTTATCTTGTTCCTAAATCAAAATAGGATTTAGAATCCAATTTGGGAGCATCTGGTAATAATAATGGTACAGTATACTATTTTCCCAATCTAATTAGAAGGCATAGTATATAAAATCCATATTATAAGTAGAAACCTTATTGCCAAGCTTCATGTAGAGATTGTCTAGCATATTGGTTGCTTTGTCAGTAGAGTCTAAAAGTTCAAAGTATTAACATAATTTGTTAACAAAAAGATCCCAATTGGAGAGCTAGTCTTGTAAAATATTCTGATCTTCTTAGTTGAGGTCTATCTTAAACCAGTTCTAGACAACTCCAGTAAGGTAGGTTATTACAAAGTTGATTTTTGCAACATCTATGTTAAATTGCATAGAGTTTACACAGAAGTAGAGATAACATTGGAAAAAAATTATTAAGCTTGTTTAGCTTAGTACCACTGAAAGTATTAGAGATTTAGGCTTTAGTTCTCTTTAGATTAAAATTAAGACTGAAAGTTTGATTAATATTAAGTATATTTACAATATAACCAAGTATGTTAGCCAATTGTTTATTTGTTGAATTATTGCTATACTGAGGTTTTGACTGTGAGCAAGCAGAAGAATTAGATGTTAGATATGCAAAGCCTGGATGCTAGCTTTTTATTTAAAGTCCCTTTCTCTTTTTCTTTCTTCTTTTATTTTTATTTTCTTTATCTGGATCTAGGGTTAGGGTTAGAGTGATATCACAATCACACTATTACATATTAGTCACATCAGATGACACAGTCACAGTAATGGTCACAAGTCACAAGGTCACAGAGAAAGGTATAAAAGATTCTGAAAAGATGATATCATACAATGTATATTATACATGTTGACCTTAAGATGAACATATAGTCATTTATGGTAGGTTAGAGAAGTAGTAGCATGGACCATCATAGTTTAGTATATAAGATAGATGATCCTGTACAGAGTTCTCTATCAAGCTCTCTTATGTTAACCCAATATAAGGTTTATTTACTTGACCAACTCTAAGGTCTTGAGTTTGTAATATTAGGTCTATTAGTAACAAGATTAGTAACAGAAGCATCCTTCCAATTAGAATTGTTGTCTGTAGGGATAATACTTAGGCTAAGAACAGGCAAAACTATTCAGGTAGATTAAATAGTATAAGTTAGGAACCTTAGAGATAATCAGTCCTGTTAATAAATATATCTTGAGTATCATAGAGTGTTTGGAGGATACACTCCAGCTAAATTATCACTCAAGTATAATATAGTATTGAAAGATATCCTAAGGAGTGAGATTGAAGTTAATTCTAAGTAGATTAAAAAGTTATAGCAAGAGAAAGCCATCAAACTTTGAAGCATGATTCAAAAAAATTTACAGGCTGAAACTTAAGAGAACTCAATAGAGTTCTCAGTATAAACTAGTCTATATATATATAAATTTACCCTATATTAAAACTTATATGTTAACTTATTCTAGTAAATTCTATGTCATTTTCTTGGTCATGTTGTTATGTGACTATGACTGTAATATATGTTATAGTTATAAATTGTGATATTACAACTCTTGACTAAGTCTAAATAAGAAAAATAAAATAAAACAAATAAAAGCCAAGTCTAATTTTTAGAACTCTGACATTACTCTCTCTTGAAGGTTTTTTTTCTAGAAAAACAGACTTCTACCTTTACTAATTCTTCTCCAACTTCTTTAGATATTTTTTCTCAAACCTTTTATTGTTCCAACTATCTAAAATCTTTGCTGTATACTTTTCTAGTAACTTCTTTCTTTTAAAATCTCTTTTTTTACCATTTCTAATTTCTCCTGCCTTCTAATCTTTGTACTTATTCTCTCTTAATCTCTATTACTAGTTCTTTTGCATTTTCTAAGTTCTCCTTTTTTTCATATATTATACTCTACCATGAATTCCTTCTAATAAACAAGATATTTCATGTATTTTTACACTATTCTCTTATTGAAAATTTTTTCCACCTCTCATTTTTCTACTTTATTAACTTCTATTGGTATTATATATCAAAGTTCAACTCCAAGTATTAATATTTTTATAATTGACTTACTCTCATCTTAAAGTTCATAAGTAACTTATCTTCTATGGCAAAATTTCTTACTACAAAACTCTATGAGTACTTGGTCTTTTATGGTAGAATTTACTTCAATTTAAATCTCAAACCCTGTTAGTGTCTTAAAGTAGATTATTTTGATCAAATATCTATCCAGCTTAGAGCTAGATATATATACTAACCTCACTTGACATGGAAAACTACTAGACTATGTAGTAATAGCACCACTTAAGTTTCCAAGTATTTTAGACACTTCTTCTAGTATTTAAGGACTGATGGATACTCTGTAATCTTTAGTCTGATAATTAACTATAATCTCAAATACCTTTGATACTAAACCTCAGTGTCAGTAGTAACATACTTATTTCTATTAGTATTCACTATCTCAAACTTTGTTTTTTATTGTCTAAAGTTTCAACCAAGCAATAAATAGACAACACAATATATAAGCTGAAGCCAAGACTGTTTATAAAAGTCTGCAGCCCTGCTTTCTCAGATAAGTTTTTATACTTGTTCAAACTCTGTCTAAATTCCATGGACTTTTGCCTTAAGTATAAACCACACTAGTTTTAGTTCTTTTACTTTTTGTCTCTTGAATAAATCTCTATACTTTACTACTCTATTTGTATTTACTACTAGATGAATTCTTATTGATTCTGGTAATTTTAATTTAATCACATCAACTAATACAATTTCTTCTTTTATATAAGACCTTATAAATTGTTAACTTTTTTGCTAGTCTTTCTTGAAACATTAAGTATTTTGTACTTAGTATTACTTTATCTCTATTTTTCCTCTCTTCTGCTTTCCATCTCTTATTTGCTTGCTTTTTTATCTCTTCTTGTGTTATCTTTAATATTGCTCTTGCTCTCTCTTATATTTTTCTCATTCTTTTCACAAATTCTGTTACTCTTTTTATCTTTTCTTTTCTTCTAATATCTGTTCTCATTTACAACTCTCTTTTATTATTTGTTATGAATAGTAAAATCTTAGTTGCTGTTTAAACTTTATTGTTAACTACAAATTCTGCTATAACAAGCTATTCAAGCTAATTCTTTTGTATGTGATATAAGGAGATCTTTTATTTCACAAAACCCTAATACTTTAACACTATTAAAGTCCATGGAGTTTTTTTCCTTTTCTAGAATGCAAAATACTGCCACCAACTTTATAGAGTTTGTCTAATTGACTTTACTACTATCTACTACTAATTTCCATTTGTAAGGGGACCCAACTTTTTATTATGTCTAGTCAAGCAAAGACTCTCAATTCTGAATATATAGACTTCTCTATAGGCTTTTCTGCTTTACAGTACTAATAAACTCTGCTACAAAACCTATGGACTTTACCACTATTAGCTCCAAACTTTACATTTGTATGTTATCTTTCTGGAGAACTTTCTGAATTTTTATTTGTTATTTCTTTATCACTATCAAATATACCTTGTCTTATTAGGTGATGTTCTAGATACTTTGACCTAGATTTCTAATTATTTGTATATTATTATTCTGATATTAGCTTAGCATTATTCTACTAGATTGTAATAGACTATAGAATATTTAATAATAGCTATATTTAGAAAATCTTATCCTATTCTCTTAGATTTTCCTGAAGATAAGTAGTATTTGATTACTAGCTTTTATAATAAATGTTTAGACTTTTCTGAAGATAAACTTCATGTAACTCTATGAACTTTACTTAGTCATCTTAAGACTATTAAGTCTAGTCTAGTCTATTATTGCTACTCTTCTCTGTCTGTCACTAATAATAACCTTTTTTTTCCAGGCCAATATTCTAGATATTTCCATTAGGAACACTACTAGTTTAGAGGGTAAGATATTATAGTAGTAAATCTCTCCTACTATGTTGATTAAACCTTGCTCTTCTACTATTAAGATCATGAGCTCATATTCTATACCTAGTAGACATGGACTGCTACTATGTATTATATAATAAATTATTTAAAAAAAACACTACTAGTTATACTGTTTTCATCATTTCTCACAAAGTAAGCTGATTTGGGAAATTAGAGTGTAGAGTATAAGTATATAGGATGTCTGTCATCTTCAGGAATTTTATTCTGTTTTTTTAGGTTTTTCTGGAAATAAGCTATATAATGTTCTATGTCAAGTCTAACCATTCTAAAGACTATTCTCTGTGGCAGTGATATCTTCTAATTAAATTTTAGTAAAAGCCTGTTCTCTATAATAACCATTCTTTCTACAATATATTCCTATAGCAGTAATACAATCATCCTCCAACTCTTCAAATACTTAGTCTTTTATGATGTTAATACTCCTATTAAGCTTGGCCTTCTATACTGGAGTTTCTCTATCTAATCTCTTTCAGTGTCTTATTACTAAAACATCTGCTTGGAATCATACTATGAAATCTCTGAGCATCTTTTATATATTATTTTTATATATAAGACTAGTTATATTTTAATTTGCTAGTTTTATAATTAAATAATTTTAAGTGAACTTAATCTCTAGTGTTCAATAGTAATACACTACATTACTTCTTTCTCTTATACTACTATCTTGTATAGTAGTACTCAAAAGAAAATTAGTAAATACATTATTTTCCACCTCAACTTTCACTTCATAACCAGTACAAATGGCTAACTTACTATCTGTAATGAATATGAATATCAATAAAGATATCATCAGATGAAGATTCACTTCCTCTAACAAGAATAGTTCTAGAGAGTTATCAATCCTCTCTTAAGTATTATCTAGGACCTATTATAAAAAAATGGAGGCTATGAACGATCTCAATAATGACAAATTTTAGAATCTTATCAATAGTTCATAACTGTTATACTTCAATAATATAGGGGTAAAAAGCTCTTTATCGAGTTCTCTTGTGTTATCCAATACAAGGTTACCTCTTAATTCAACTTTAAGGGTTTTGAGTTATAACATTAGAACTTGATTCCTATTCTTGGAACTGCTTAATACTAGCCTTCCCTTACTTACTCTATATCCATCCTCGACCAAAAGATAGTATAACCTTTTAGTCAAGAAGAGATTGCTGGGCCCTAGGCATAAAGGGTATACCAATCAGGAGGGGAAATCCTGATCGTTTGTTAATATCAAAGTCCACTGATATCCTTCAAACGTACTACCTTTTGTAGACATATTTTTTATATTTTTCTTGTATCAGCCTTGTGCTACAGGTTCCCTTGTAATTTGTCTATGCAGAGGAACAGCAGTCATTCTTAAAACATCACTTAGAGTAGAAAGTCCTCCTTAGGATAAAAGTAAACATATATTATCAAGGTCATAGAGAGAGGACAGAGATTGATGTAATAGAAGAACAGAAGTAGACAGTGATTTTGGAGATGCCATGGCTAGCATGCTACAATCCCGAGATAGATTGGAGGATAGGAGAAGTGAAGATGACAAGATGCCTAGAAGAATGCAGTAAGCAGTGGAGGCCAGTTCAGGGGAAATCAGGTTGGGAGAAACAGAAGGAAAAAGAAGCAAAAGAGGAAGCAGAAAAGAAACAAGAGGAAAAAGAGAAGAAGAGGAAGCAGAAGAAAGAAAAAATGGTAGAAGTTAAGAAAGTAGCAGAGAAATAGGAGATTTGGAATGATGAAGAAGAAACAGCAAGATCAGAGACAGAAGCAAGAAAGTTGGTGCCAGAAAAGTTTCACCAATAGATAAAAGTCTTTAGAAAGAAACAATCTGAGAGAATGCCAACAAGAAAGGTGTGGGATCATGTGATAGAGGTGAAGGAAGAATTTGTGCCAAGAAAAGGGAAGGTGTACCCATTGTTAAGGAAGAAAAGAGAGGAGGTTAGAGAGTTTATAAAAGAACAGCTGAGGAAGAGATATATCCAGCCATCAAAATCATCACAAATAGTGCCAGTATTCTTTGTGGGGAAGAAGGATGGAAAGAAATGGATGGTGCAAGACTATAGGTATTTAAATGAGTAGACAATAAAAAACAATTATCCACTTCCTCTAATATCAGATGTTTTGGAGAACATTGGGACAAAGAAGATCTTCACAAAGATGGACCTTAGGTGGGAATACAATAATGTGAGGATAAAGGAAGAAGATGAGTGGAAGGCAGCATTCACTACACCAGAGGGATCATTTGAACCAACAGTGATGTTTTTTGGGTTGACCAACTCACTAGCAATATTTCAGGCAATGATGAATGAGTTACTGAGAGATCTGATCAACACAGGAAAGATGGCAGTGTTTATAGATAACATTATAATAGGGATGGAAATAGAAAAGGGACATGACAAGATAGTAGTAGAGGTAATTAGGAGGTTGGAGAAAAATGACTTGTATGTGAAGCCAGAGAAATGCAAGTGGAAAGTGCGGAAAGTAGGATTTTTGGGGGTTATAATAGGACCAGAAGGGATTAAGATAGAAAAAGAGAAGGTGAAGAGAGTATTGGAGTGGCCAACACCAAAGTGTGTCAAGGACGTTCAAAAGTTCTTAGAATTGGTGAATTACTATCATCGATTCATACAAGGCTTTGCGTCTATTGCAAGACTGTTGCATGACACAGTAAGGAAAGATAGGAAGTAGGAGTGGACAGAGAAGCAGGAAAAAGTATTTGAGAAATTAAAGAAAAGATTTACGCAGGAACCAGTGTTAGCCACACCAGATCTGGATAAGAGAATAAGGATGGAAGTGAATGCTTCAGATTATGCAATAGGAGGAGTATTGTCAATGGAGGGAGAAGATGGAAAGTGGAGACCGGTCGCCTTCCTCTTTAAATCCTTAAATGAGACAGAGAGGAATTATGAAATACATGACAAGGAGATTTTGACAATTATCAGGGGATTAGAAAGCTGGGGACACTTGTTAGAAGGAGTGCAATTCAAGTTTGAGATCTGAACAGATCATAAAAACTTGGAATATTTCATAAAAGCA
>Ga0157358_1000495_pt1 | contig 16350 bp, 20 predicted proteins | sample AttcapACBM2_FD_111484 | JGI IMG/M metagenome (GOLD analysis project Ga0157358, IMG submission 111484) | Fungus gardens microbial communities from leaf cutter ant in Botucatu, State of São Paulo, Brazil - Atta capiguara ACBM2 | ecosystem: Host-associated > Fungi > Mycelium > Unclassified ... | reverse complement strand
GTAAGAGACATTTTCCGTTAGTGTGTATGAAACGCCATTCTGGATATGGAGAAGAGCAAATTCGATCGCTTCTTTTGTCGCCTTCGACAGTGACGTAAACCATTTAGTGAAACGTGCACGAAAGTCATCATCTGTTTCAGCATTCTTTCCACCTGTGAATGCCCCGGCATTAGTTACCGCATCAACAAACGCTACAGTCCCGACTATGACTGTTACCGTGCCCGCCATAACATTTCCGTCGGCACCTGCACGGGTTGCCCTGACAGGAACCTTAACTGAAACAACATGGGCAGGAATTACGTAACCTTTCTGACCGGAATCAAATGTATTGATCCTGCTGTCGCTGATAACGGTATATATCTGCGTGCCATCCATCGTTCTGACCTTTGTGCCTGTCAGTATCAGAGCCGGATGCGTCGCCGTAAACCGGCTGAAGGTCACCATGCCAGAGGCCTGAACTGCACTGAGGCGAGAGAATCCAAAATCAGCCATCCAGCTATCGAGATCCTCACCGGAGCAGGTTGAAGCACGTGTTGTCACCAGCAGTCTTACGATAAGTTGTTGAAGCCAGCTCGCCACACCCGCGTTAGATTCAGCCAGTGAGCGTAGAATACTGCCGATAGAAAAATCCACCAGCTTCGCCGACCGTGCCTGAATGGCGATAATCTGTTCATTAACGAGTTCAGTGAAAGATTTTATATTGAGTGATGACATCGCCTTACCTTGTAACGTCGAAATGAAGCATTTCCGGTGAACCGGTTTTAGAATCTGTATAAGCAAGAGATACACTCACACCATTCTGTATGAGAAAAAGTTTCACTTCAGGCGGTGGATGACTGGCAACCGCGTCTTCAAGCAGCATCTGTCCGGTGATGAGCGTTTTCCATTCTCCGGGCTGAACAGCCTCTCCCACTTTTTTTCCCACACCGGCACCGTACTCAGGATGAAAAATGTAGTCCCCGGGATTTGTCATAAGTCGCCGCAGGATGCGTTGTTTGACGTATTCGCTCCCGGAGGCCGGGCGCAGATCGCCCGTGGAGGAAGCATCAAGGTCTCCTCCGATAAAATGATAAAGGTCGTGCATTGATTACCCTGGCGGTGTGGCATCTAGATGTTGTTCAGGTGGCGCGGTAAAACTGCCCTGTCCTGTTTCGAGATGGGTGTGACCGTTATAAACGGTTCGGATACGGTGTATCGAGCCATAGCGACCGTCATTATCGAAAATGTCTTTTTTGACTTTCAGACTGGCATCAATCAGCACGTCACCACCGGAAAAGTGATGTGAAGGCGCGTCGTATGTGATTTTCTTTGCCGAACTTAACAGCACTTCTCCGCTGTTCAGGAATTTCAACAGCGATCCGCTTTTGTGAAGCAGCCAGAACTCCCCGGAAGGTGGTCCTGGACAACGGTCTTCATCGTTGTAAAACTGCCCCGCCGCCATCCCGGTGCCCATTACGCCCGAATCGAAATCGATTTGCGCTACCGCTCCGACCATTGGTCCCGCAGCAAAACCCCAGCCGTTACCCACCCATGGCGAACTGAGGGGTATCCAGCCAGTTTCCTCTCCCGTTGGCTGGAGCTGGACTTTGACGGCATAACTTTTCGGGTCATATGCAGTAACAATGCCCTGCCGTGAACCGCTTTTGTTTGCAGTGCTCTGCCGCGCGGTAGCCGCCATAATATTCAGCAAAGTCTTCACTGAACGACGTCCAGAGTCGGGCTGTGGTTTCTCCCTGACAACTGCATGGTATAACCTGCTACCCAGCTCAGTGTGCGTCTGACCTGGTCACAATGGTAAACCTGATCAAATGGGCTCCTGGTCCCCTCGATACGAACAGGCATATCAGCATTAAGCAGATTGTCACCTGCTGTAGAACCGCTGAACGTCATTTCATGCTGAACAATCTGCTGATATACAGACCGGGCTAGCATATTCGCAGCATCTGGCGTCAAGCCATTACGAATGATGCGGTAGACCTGTGTTTCAGCTGTCGCTTTGCCTGGCACAACACCTTTTGCCGTTGTGGGATATGACACCATAAACTTTTTATTTTTGAGTTTTGAATTCCAGCTCATGACTTCGACTGTCACCCCCCTCGTAATAGACAGTGCGCGTGAAAAGGACAGATCACATGAGACATTGCACTGTGGATACGCATGCACGCCAGGCGGCTGCCAGCGGATGACGTAGCTTTTCACCTCCGCGGAAGCACGTTTCGGTTCAAAATGGAGACTGTCATCCCTCACAAATACCGCGAAGTTCTCAATGGCCGCCAGCGTGGTAATGAGGTCCCAGTCAGTCTGCTCGCCGGTCAGATGCGCTGTATCGATCTGAAAATATTCTCCTACTCGCTGTGTCGTAGCCGTTATTACCGGCTTCAGGTTATGACGCTTCGCCAGCATTCTGGCAATCTGTGAGCTTGTGTAATTTTTAAAGCTCTCTCCTGTGGTCCTGGCATCAATCAGCCTTGCCGTGAAATCGCGCCCTGTGGCCTGAATTTCAAAACGCGCCGGTTCGTAATGCCAGGTATCAATGTTGCCGGTGATATGCTTTCTCTCATCTACGCCAGCCTGTGTGGTGATCGACACAAAAAGCTCAACCCGGATTGTCGTCTGAACTGCCCACCAGTTCAGCATCTGCATTGCCGCTGGCAGTGCCGAAGCGGCCAGTGTGAGATCGAACGTATCTGCCCCCCTGAAAGCATTGCTCTCTATGCTGAATGACACAAACGGCACATCAGTGCCGTTCAGACGACAACGCCCACTGACATGGCGGGCGCTGGATTTAATCAGTGAGTTATTGACGCCCATTATTAACCTACCGGGCTGACAGGGATATTCAGGGTCTGAATACCTTTAAGTTGTGGATCATCGAGTCCATTTGCATCGGCAATACTGGTCCATAATGATGCGTCCCCATATTGCTGTGCCGCAACCTGATAAAGGTTGCCGCCTGAAACCGTTACTGCCCTCACGCCATTAGCAGCCAGTCCAGAGTTAACATTTTTGTTCAATCTGCTCAGGACGTCCTGAAGACTATATAAAGCGGGGATGTGTGTTGTGTGGTCAGCCTGCATGAGCAGATTACTGATGGTTTTTGAAACCGGATTACCCGGTACCAGTCCGCCGAGTGAAGTGATCCTTCCCGCAGCATCTTCCAGGACTGCCAGCTCATGCTGTACGAGATTCCGGACTGCTATCAGAGGCCGCACAACAGCCTGAACCTGCACAACCGTAGCATGCGCAAAGTCCCTGACCTCACTGACGGCATGTTGAAGTTTTCTGAGTGTCTGAGTGACGGCATCAACGTTGATGATTTTTGCAAGTCCCAGCGCACGACCAATGTCGCTGTCGATCAGTCCTCGCAGTGCACCTGTCAGCACATCCACTTTCTCTGGCGTACCCTCATTGCGCAAAACGGCTAACTCTATCGAGTAAGGGCGCCGCCAGACATATTCATAGACCGGGTTAAAAGCCGTAATCACGACAGTGAAGCGGTATTCGTCCAGCGTGAGCATCAGGGGATGCCCAGCATCACGCATGCGTTCAAGCGCACTGACGCGATCGCTTGCCCGTGGGCCAGTAATAATGCCAGACCATGTGAAAGGCTCATATTCGGTGCCAAGCACATCAATGATGCGTCGGCCGCCTATCAGCTGATGCTGCACTGTATTCTGTTTTCCGCGGACGGCAATGCTTTCAGGAACTTCAAACTCCAGGAACTCAAAATCGCCCAGCATCAGGCGGGTTACCGTCGGATCAATACCCTGTGCGAATTGCCTGAAAGAGTTCAGAAGTGACATAAGGTAAATGCCTGATCGAAGAATGAATATCAGATGACGAGAAAATCCAGATGAAGCACAGCTTAAAAAAGTCTGCCTGGAACAGGCCGGACAGACTATGAACAGAAGTCACGTGATGACTTTAGATAAATCATGAAAACATACTGGTGCTATTGAATGCTGACTTAGCCTTCTGTCATGACAGCCAGATGAGCTTTTTCTGATGCATGGACCATGGCAAGGTTTACGGCCTCTTCGAGCACTTCATAAGTGACGTCGCCGATAAACACCTTGTTCCCGATGATGGTGACAGGCGTCCCCGAACAGTGAAGATTTTTCATCAGTAATTTGTTCATATCGATAATTCTCTGCGTATCGGGCCGGTATTTAATACGCTGCATCCCGGCTGTACTGAATGCTGAGTAAATACGAGAATCCTGAGCCATTTCGCCATATGCCATTAAAGCATGATGGAAAGCATGAAATTTTTCAGGCTGTTCTATCCAGACAGTAAGCGCCATGCGTGTCACTGCGGTTGAGACTTCGGGGCCATATGCAATCAGTTTGTAGCTAATGGCAAGCTGAGGATATGCCCTCAGAAGCCTCTCCAGGTGACCGTCCAGAATTCTGCATTGAATGCAGTCATAGTTGATAAAACTGATAATTTTCAGCGCAGGCTCTTCGGCTCCCACTTCTGGTGAGAGAGGATCGTACAGAAGTTTAGTTTTCATAAGCGGATCAGACTGCAAAAGTTGTAAAGAGGCTTCATCCTGTCCGCATGTGCTGATCGGGTAATGTTGAGTATCAGTTGAAGCGATTGCAGGTACTGATCCAATTAGCATCAGCAATAGAAGGAATTCATCGAGCATACGTTTTACTCCACAGAATTAGTCACATAAATGCAGGCGATTGCTGTCAGATGGGATGGGTAAAGTAAAAATCAGCAAACTCAGCATGACTAATGTGGCATTCATAATTCTGTAAACCTGAACTATGGATGGAACTTTGACGTTGCGAACATATCAATATGGGGCCGCAATGGACTGAACTCAGTTAAATTCCCTCAGGGCGGTGAGAGATTTCCCGCCTGTCCAGGATAAACCATCAGCATTGAAGGATCGAAAGCACTTATTGATGCAGGTGCCCTTGTCGCCTCTTTACTGATGCCGTTCATGACAGTGGCAATCAGCACCTGCCGTCCTTCATGTGTCATCAGAAGATTTACAGGTTGCTCAGTTTTATTGGCTGTTACTGGTGGTACAGGCGGATATCTGCCTGTTTTACGATAAAACTGTTCCCGTTCACGCTGGTTATCAAAATCTGACTGAGAAGGAACCCATGGTTTGTAACTCACGCCATTATCTCTGGCGTTCTGGCGGGCAAGCCTTTCACGCTCTTTCATCTCTTCACTCTGCGATACGGTACTCCCAGGATAGAGAGCCGCCAGCGTGACAGCGGAAATAAGAGCAGGCAGACCGGTAAGCGCGGCTGCCAGACCGGTCAGACCCGTTGTGGCACTTCGCCCAACCAGAAGGTCAATGCCCCAGCCCGCCAGCTTCAGTGGTGCCAGAAGTGCGCCTGCCGCATGCTTCATGAGCCAGAATCCGCCGCTGATACCTGCGAGCCCCGTAACAGCCAGTGCAGCCTGCCCGGCAAACTTCGCCATCTCCGGATGCCTGTGTGCGATATCTGCCATCTGTTGCAGAGAATGCGTGAGCGTATCCAGCCCCTGCGTGAACGTGTCCAGCAGGCCGCCATCCCTGCCCATCACCAGCTGCAGGTTTTCCCACTTTTTCTGAAAGTCGATTTTCTTACCGTTATAGGTGCCGCCGACCGCACCATAAGCGTCATTCAGTCCCCGTGCGATGCCATAGGCGTCGGTACGGTGATGGATAGTCTCAAGCTGTTTGTCGATGAGGTTAAACATCTTGCCACCGGTCCGCCCGAATATCAGGGCATTCTCACGCTGCTTCTGTTCGTCTGTGTAATTATTGCGGCGGTAGATGGGCAGGATGACATTTTCATAATATTCAACCGGCGACTGGCTGAAGAGCTGAGCATTGACTAGCGGGTTGCCCCGGAAACGTTTTACGCCACCCAGGCTGTTGAGCTCAATTTTGCCGGCATCCCATATGCCCATTTTCATCAGCTCATGCGCGACCTGATTCGGCAGTTTGATAATGTCGTTTAACCGGTTGTAGGCGGTCATCAGTGCATCACCCGCTGAACTGCCCTTCAGCTCGCCGATAATCGGCTCAAGCTCGGCAAACAGGGCTTTATTACTCAGGCCGAACGCAGCAGTGCCGGCTTTGGCCATAAACTGACGGTACTGAGTGAAATCGACATTGCCCCCGGAGGACTGGATGGCGCGGAACGCAGCGTCCATCAGTTGATTAAACCGCTCAGGGCTTTTCAGGCCACCCGCGGTCTCGGTGAAACGCAGCATATCCATCTGCTTCGCAACCGTGGCTTCGCGCTGGTGCTCATCCAGTCCGCGTGAGGCAAAGGTGATACGCGCCAGCACGGGGGCTGCAAGTTTCGCCGCGCGCAGCTGCTCCTCTACAGACTTCATGCCGGACTCGCTGAATACCCCCTGCGCCTCAACCAGATACTTCAGCATGTCAGTGGCTGATGAACCACGAACCCGCGTGGTTTCGGCAAAATGCAGTGCTTCCTCTGTTGCCGCCTGACCCATGCCGAACTGTCTGAATTTCTCAGTCATGGTCTGGTACCGGGCAGCCTCGTCAACAAAGCCCTTCAGCATCCTGAAGCCCAGATAGCCGGTGGCCAGATTGGTCATACCCTCTGAATACGAGCCTCCGCCAGGGGGCCGGCCATTACCGCCGCCGTGACCAGAACCGCCACCACCCCATCCACCTGGAAGGACGCCGTTATTCCAGCCATGCCACCAGCCACTGTTTCCTGCAGGAGGAGGCAGCGCAGGCCCTCCGCCATGGTTCCCATATCCACCGCTGCCCCCTGCAGCCGCGGCACCCGCAGCCAGAACGGGCAGTGTCATGGCTGCACAGTAGCTGCCCGCCAGCAGTGGCACATTGCGGGAGGCCCGGTTGATACGCTGTGTCTGGTCAGCAATCTCGCGGATGGCACCGGCATACTCACGCGCGCCGCGTGATGCGCCGGAAAACTCATTATTAAGGGAGCGATTGAGCGCCCGCAGCGCAGATGTCGCCTCGCGGGCCGCACGGGTCAGTGCTTTAATGTTCCGGGTGATGGTGACGAACTTCTTATTCAGTTCAATCGCATCACGGCTCACCTGCAGCAGGTTGCGTGTAATCTGGTCATCCAGCGCCAGCCGCACGGCTACGCGGTAAGCCTGAACATCCATGGAAACCTCGTTTTACGGGTATAAAAAACCCGCCGCGGCGAGTCTGTTTGCGGAGCGCAACATATAAAAGGGATACTGAACTTTAACGTTGAACTGTCGATAATTGGCCTAATGCCAATTAAAGGAGCCTCAGCCTATGGATAAGCTCTCCCGGTTATTTGAAAAATCCCAAGATGTTCAGTCGCTTTATAAATCAACTACAGACGCTCAACTCAATTTTATCGCTACAAGATGCAATCGCGACGAAGTTGCGGCTATCCACATCAGGCTGAAGCAATTTCGCTCTGAACTGGCAGCTTGCCCCGAATGGGACGGTGACACTCAAGACCAGATATGGGATGCGATCGAGACACATAAACGTCTACTTGTGCAGATTGATTTGCTAGAGAAGCCATAAACAGCGCTCATTCTCACTGAATAATTAAGGCTGACTGCCGATACCTAAGGCATATAACTAAGGAGAATTTTCAATGGAAAAGCCCAACCCCCTCGCAGCACTGTCCTTAATCATCTGGTTTCTGATGTTCATACCCTGCTTTCGCATGGCTCAGAAAGCTGGGTTTGGCTGGAAGATGGCGCTATTGCTCTCTTGCCCAGGTATCCATTTCATCATGCTCTACTTTTTCGCTTACAAGAAGTGGCCGACTTCGCCTTATCGATAATCACTGTTAGTGGACTTAGCGTAACGATATACAAGACATTAAAAACCCGCCTAATGGCGGGTTCTGTTTATCATGATTTTCAATGGTGAGAACTAAGCGGCTTTAGGCCCAAACTTCACAGTAAACTCCTGCTTTACCTGAATATCAAAATCAGTGAAAAGTGCTACGGGTTTAACTCCACGCCCCTGCTTTTCGAGACGAACAAATCCTCGTGAGCTAAGGGTTTTTAGAGTTACAGAAAGATTACTTTTCTGGCGCCCAGACATCTCAGCTAGCTCTGTGATTGACTCTGGCTTTTGATCTTCCATCAGTCGCAGAAGTTCAATATTCTCATTACTCAGGACTTGAGCCAGTGAGTTTACAGATGTAAACCACACTTTTGGCTCTCCCGGCTCAGGTTTGTACTCGCCTTTTACGATAGCAAGCATCCTTTGACGGATGTGCTCTTCAGGCATCACACCAATAAGAGCTTTCATATTTTAACCTCGGTTTTCTCGTTGCGCGATGACTTCATCTGACTTTACGAAGAAGTCTTCAATAAGCTGCGCTGCAGACACAAACTCGTAAGGATACCCTTTATCATGTGGGGTACGATGCATGTGGTCATAGACCATCCGTCCTGAGTAACAGCCTTTTTTAGGCAGTTTTATCCCATGGGCGTTGTCTATACCAAAGACACGAGTGTTGTATTTGTCATGTAGCGTTAAGCTATAACGTATCCCATGAGGAATGAAAGATGTTGGCTTAACTTCCCAGACCTCAACTTTCCACCAATACCCATCATCCCGGTATACTGTTGATCCATGTAGTGAAAGTAAATAGTCTAAACCGTCATCTTTTTCCATAAGGGCTTCCGTTAATGTTATGACCTAATCATAACTATAAATGCAGCGATGTCAAACGAAGCCGAACTAACTCGAACGAATACGAACGAATTAGCACATACGATAACCTTCTTAGCTCTGTAGCCTTCAGTAAACTTTAAATCCATTCGAAAGGGTCTGCTCAATCGCCTCCATAAGAGGGTCTATCTTTCTCAGGTACGCAGGTCCAATGAAAGGCCGCGGCGGTATGCGGTCTGTTCCAACCTCCTGCCAGAGCCCGATTTCACTCTTGGTCCCAACGATGGCTGCCAGACCCACAACTTCACTTTGGATGGAGTCTCTTAGCTCGCCTGAACGCAGCAGCGGCTCGTCTTCGCTGTACCCCTGACGTACTCGGTCGGCCTTAGTCGATTCTGCCAGCGGTGCCCATGCGTCAAAGGGCCCGTAAGCGGGCTGGTACACACCGATTTCTTCCTTCGCTGTTTCCTCAATCTCTTTTACGATGACGCGGAAACCGGCTTCAAGCCCGGTGGCGATACTGGCTGACGCAGATGACAACTCGCGCGCAAACTGTTCAAGGTCCATCACTTACCCTCCTCCCACCTGCGTGTGCACCAGTTGTAGGTACCACCCTCAAGCTCGCCAATGACAACACCCATGGCAATGCGCTCATGGGGCATCAGCTCTGTCAGGTCAGGAAAAATCACGCTGAACGGAACCCCGGCCTTCATCAGCCAGCACTGGTTTATAAACCCGGGGTTCTTCGCTAGTTTTTTGCGGCGGTCTCCGTAGCCTCATCTTCGTCGTCTTTCGACCTGGCACGAAGTAAGGCACTCACCGCTTTAAGCCCGCTTTTGCCCAGGATGGCAAGCATGCTTTCAATCTGCTTCGGATTCTGTGGTAACGGGTATTCCTCACCGTCGATGTCAGCTACAGCTGCAGCCGGAAAAGCATACATGTTCATGTACATCACGTTGATGGCCATTTCCGGGCCCACCGCAACCGTCAGCCGGGATTCCTGCACCGGGTCCAGCTCACGCAGGGTTATAACACGCCCACTGGCATCCCGGACCTGGTCTGATCTCACCGGCGATTTCGCTACTGCGGGCGGCTTTTCATGCACTCTGACCTGCACCATTGATTACTCCTCAGTTCACTTTTTTACGGCGGTTCGCCGTCCATGACAGGGTCTGGTTCACGGTCTTTTCACCCTGCTTGTTACCGGCATCGGTGAGGTGAAACGACACGCCCTCGTACCGATATACACTGACAGTGCCGTTGGCTTCGGTAATGGTTTCGGTGATGGTGCCACGGGGCTGATCGATGCCGTTGTAATAGTTGTCTTCCCACTTCGCCCAGAAGTCATCAAGGGTGGCATCCATACGTTCTGCAGCGATGGTGCCGTTCCAGCCGACGGGGATCTGCAATTCGTCGGTAATGCCATTGAGCGGTGTGATTTTATGGGTTGAGACCTGCGGTTTTGAGTCAAAGCTCATGATTTTGGGAATGCGCAGTTTCCCCGTGGGGGTATTGATATCGATAGCAATATCACGCCCGACGGTGTAGCCCAGGGTTGGCATGGTTTATCTCCGGAATGAGTAATAAGGCAGAATTCAGCGCGACAGGCTGTCCGAAACTGAGATGGACACGCTGCCACCTCCTTCCAGGTTAACCAGGAAATAGCGGACCACGTTCAGGTACTTCACCTGCACATCGGCTGTCATATAGCCCAGTGCGATACGGTCATCCGGATTGTTGCTGGCATCAAGGCGCACAGCAAAGGCTGGTCCACTATTCGGATCGCCAATCATCTTCAGTGACTCAAGATCCGACAGGAAAGACTCAAGCGTACTTTTCGTCTCACGACGTAAATCAGCGGTATGGTTCTGACCAATGACATCACCAAAACTTTTCGCAATGGTAAGTGAGAGGAAATTGGTCATGCGGGTGTAAGTGTCATCGTTCTGGGTCGGATTCGAAGACGTATTGCGCCCGGAGCGCATGCCGAAATAATTGCCTCCCGGACAGGGATTGGTGATGACGTCCAGGCGAGCAGAGTTAATGGCTCCAATTTCTGCAACTGAATAAGAGCGCCCTGCGAGTTGTCGTTCGGTAGCAATAATGCCGGGAATACGTTTGTTCAGTGTGGAGATGTGAGGTGCTCGGGCAGCAATATTCGCGGCTTCAAACGTGGCGGGGGCTATCATACGGTTGATACCATTCGAGGTATCCTTCCAGTAGGGCCAGTCACCTACAATCAGTTTAAGATGCCAGTCATCAACACCCGATTTATTCAGTGCCTCTGAAAGTGCTTTGCTGTCGGTTGAAGCCGAGCCCTGGCTGATAGCATACGCCCCTTCAGAAAGTGCGAAAGAGGCCATAGCGGGCCAGCAATCACTAGTCGTTACATCAATAAGATTGATAACCTGCGAACCGGAGCCGCGTAATGCGTACATCCCGGTACGGATTGAGACCGTGCCGTCCGAGCCCAATAACGTTTTCTCTGAAACAGCTACTGATGGATTATTTTTGTCGCTACTGGTGGCATCTTCAATGCCATCAGTCCCGCCTGTAAGCTGAACGGGTTTTACAACATCTGCAGTTTTTTCTTTCTTAGAATTGTTATCAGTATCCTGATTATCGGCTTCAGACACTGTTGCCACTGGAGCTGTCCCCAGCGACGCACGCACCAGTTGGCTTGGTCCCCGGATATTCATCTGTCCGTGGTTTACCGCATGAGCCATAGCCTCCCATAGCGCATCACCTTCCCCCTGAATGTTATCGAAGACTTCAGCACTGATGCCAGGAAGACTGATTGTCAGCTTTTTCGAATTGACTGCCGTTCCGCTATTAATACCGGCGACAATCTGATTTCCTCGCGTCCCGCTGTAAATTGCAGTCAGCAGCAGGGCTTGCTTACCATCCTTTTTAAACAGCCGTCCACTGGCTGCCTTATCCTTACCGTTGGTGACACGCACACAGTTCAGATTCGAGGCTCCCAGCTGTAGGGAAATAGCAGCTGCCGTAGCCAGATCGTACTTTTGATCTTTTGGCGGCCCCAGATAAAAAGCCATGTCGTTATCTGAGTTAATACGGAAGGCGCTGTTAACCGGTCCCCAGTCAGCTACTCCCACCAGCCCCAATCCATCTGTGGGCACGCCATTAATGTACCGGGCGCGGGGTGGGATCACCTGAACGTATAGGTCTGGTGCTGTGAGTGCAGATGTGTTGAGGTCGCCGGCAGAATAAATCGGCATAGGAGAGACTCCGGATGAGTAAAAAGATGCTGAAAAAGTGATTACCGCGAGGTCTGCTGCTGCCCGTTCAAAGTGACAACTGTATTTATCACGCCGGGTGCAGTGATGGTCTGCGTTGTGGCGTAATTCACGCTGAAAACCAAGTCACGTCGGTAGACATGCCAGTTCTCGGATCTGTCTGAATCAAACTGTCGGGCATAGAGCAACTGTGCAGGCGCGCCATCTTTCAGGTCAATATGACACTTCGCAGAAAGAGCGGTATCAATCGCAGTGCCGATGCGGCCTCTGAGCTCCGGCGTGGGTGCCCACACCGTAACCTGAAAATCCTTCAACTGTCTTCTCAGCTCCCGAACTGCCGTTCCTGTGGTTGTTGCGTAAACGCTGATCTGATTTACCACCAGGACGCACAGCTTACTGAGTACAGTGAATGTTCCGGGCAATTCTGAGGAGAGCTTTTCAATGACTTTTTCAGCCGTGGTGCCCGTCTGGAAATGGAAAAAATATGTTCTGTCATCGAGGCTGACACGCACGTTAACAGGCGCAGAGGCAATACCGTCAACATTGATTAAGCTGCCATTCACTCTGAACTGAAGCGTCGGTTTACCCTTGCTAATAGTCTGACCGGGTCTGCCCAGCGCAGTGTTGATCTTACGCTCAGTCGGAAGAGGCCAGACGGAGATGTGAACACCGCCATTATCGATATCATGCTGCAATGCTTCAGGAACAGGCCAGCCCGGATAGATTTTTACTGAAGCGTTTACAATACCGGGCAGGCGGCAGCCGCCGGGATAAATCACATCAGAAATACGCCTGGCCAGGTAACGAACGACATCATCCGTACTGGCCATTTTAAATAGTCACCTGAAGCGCCGTCAGTCGCCAGCCCATGTCAGTCAGCTCCGAGCCGCTGATTACATAACGAAGGCCTGATTCATCGGTCACAAAGTCTCCGGCATGGACAGACACGTCCCGGAATGCGGGCATCAGAATGTTGTGCCATGCACTTCGGGTCTCGCCCGGTAACTTCAGCGGGCTGTGCTCACCGCCACGACTCAGCAGAACACTCGCTGGCCAGCCGGACATAATGAGCTTCTCATTCGCTGCAGTGGTGCCACCATATTCCTGAAGTCCGGCCTCAATACCGGGCTGAGCTGGACGACGGATACTGACAAGATGCTCACCCTTAACGCACACGATGGGCTGCAATAACGGCATGGCTGCCACGTAAAAGGTTCCCTCGCCTGAAATAAGCATATCCCCCGCCTTAAACCCGGCCGCATCAAAGATGCCAAGCCGCACCGCCTGTCCGAATCTGGCTGCCCTCATGTAACCGTAATCGGTAACGAAAGAGGCACATATCTGCCGCAGTGGTTGTGCTTCAAGTGGATTGAAAGGTGATATTGCACGGAAATGCCGGGCTGGACTCCCCAGCCTTTTTGCGGCCTTACCGTTGCCCTGGTTCACCTTCGCGGACAGCATGTGCGCGTCCATTTTCAGTTCCTGATTACACGTGTGGCACCATTGCTAAGGGACGGACCCGGTGGAATACCCAGGAGACCACAGAGCTGATGCCGCCACTGATTGTAAAGGCGGGTGCGGTCTGACACTTCCGACCGGTTACGGTGCCAGACAGCAGCTTTATCTGTATCCAGATTGTCTGCTGCACGGGCGATGCCATTTTCCAGGCTTGCCAGTGTCACCAGATAGCTCGCGACAATTGCTTCCTCCTCAGCCCGCAGCGTCTTCAGCCGATGTGCCAGTGTCTGGTACCGGCCTGAAGTTACCTGCGCGTAAGCCAGATCACTCCGATCGTCTGGCGACGTGTCTCCCACCATGGGATAGCCCATGTAGCGGCGTGCGTCTGCCTGCTGCTGAGGAGTAAGCATATGTTGCCTTTTCTGGAAGGTTTAAGATGAAACGATTGCATGTGGTCAGGCAAGGAGCACAGCACTGTGTTCCGGTTTGATGTTCTGACAGCCCCATGCTGCGGCGATTTCATAGCGCACCCGGCGATACTGTTTGTACATGGAGACTTCAAACGACATGTTAGTGCGCGGGTCGGTGATCATGATGCGATCATCAGCCATGTCCCCTTCCTCCGGCAGCGCCGGGGCACGGGTAGCCAGAATGATGGCAGAGCGACTGAATGCGAAATTGGCCGTAAACTTACTCACCACCTTCAACTCAGCCCCTTTCGAAATCTCATCACGCACGCCTGGCGCGAAGATGTGGATGCCTTTTTCAGGCTCTACCTGAGCGATAATGTATTTATGATGTCCGGCAATCAGCACATCTCCGGCAGAGGCCTGGGCAGCGGTGACGGCGGCGGGAATGAAATGTGCTCCGGGAGCAATTTTTTCGTCGCCAGCCAGTTTCAATGTTGTCCCGGCCTGACCATTAACTGAAGCAACACCCGCAGACTCACGGAGCGTAAAACCATGCAACTCAAGCAGAGTTCCTTGCGCGCGCAAAGCTGTGGTACCCGCTTCATTGGCTTTGGTCAGCTGTGCCATTGTGCGCAGTGCCGCGCCGGCAGTCGTATCGATGACACATTGCAAATCACTCAGAGGAGCACCGTTATCAGTCAGAATTTTACGCACCTGCGCTGTATCCGTCAGGGTATCTTTAAAAGGAGTTTTACCTGCTTCACCCGCGGCACGGGATGCGCGGCGGAAGAGCTGGCCCAGGTCAGCTTCAATTTCATAGACCAGCGTGCGCATCGCCTGAGTGACCTGGTCGCGGCGAATGCCGTGATAGCCCGGGCCGGATTTGATGCCCTTCTGTTGTTCGCCTTCCCAGCGGAACGGCACCATGCGTGATTTCGTGATGGCCAGAGGCACATTACCAATATCCTGATCACCATCATCGGGTGGAAGCTGACCCGGTTTCACATCCTCAGCCTGTGAGGCAGGTGTCAGCGGAATGCGGATTGGCTGGTTCAGGGCTGCACGTTCAGCCGAAGCGTCCAGTGTGATGGACGGAATAAACCCGCACAGTTCGCGGGACACAATGTCCAGTGACTGGTACAGGTCTGGTATAAGTTGAGTCAGGGTATTAGCCATTCAGGGATATCCTGTTAATCGATAATCTGTACACCCGCGCATGCTCTTTCACTCTGCTCATAAGGGCTGAGGGATTCAAACTGTTCACGGGTGAGCGTGTTGGGGCTGGTGTTACCATTACCGCCAACGGAACCGCCGCCTGATGCACCGGTACCTTTGAGGATCTGGTCTTTGTACGGGTAGTGCTCAACGAGAATGCTCAGCGCCTCATCAAACCCGGCCGCTTCGCCGGGCTTCAGAGCACTGAAGATTTTGTTTCCTTCGCGGTCAAACGCCGTGACAGCGTCACCCACCACCTGAAAGTTGCTCCCGAAGCGGGCTTCAACCAGGTCCGCGGGGATACTCATCCTGTCGGCGATGAATTTTGAGCGGGCGAAGCTGCCGCCAATTTTCTCGGTCGTAAGCTTCTGGCTCAGGTCATCGCGCTCTTTCACGATGGGCGCATATTTCTCTTCCAGGGCGCGCACGGCTTCAGAGCGAACCTTTTCGACTTCCCCGGCATCCACCAGCGTTTTGTCTTCCAGGTTCTTCACGGTTTCCAGCGCAGTAAGCGCCGCAGCCGGATCGTCGATGCCTTCAAAAATCTTCAGCTGCATCTCCGCGCTCTCTGCACGCTCCCGGTGCGATTTCGCCTCACCATTCAGCCGTGAAATAGTCTGCAGCGTGCCGGGTGCATCAAAGGCAACTTCTTTGCCGTCATCCTGCACGTATACAGGTTTGCCATCGTTTACGACCACCTGGCCGTTCTCGTCGAGTTTCAGTTTCATAGGGTCATCCAACCGGTTAAGAGCCATCCGGCTCGTGGCGCCGCGCTGCATCCGCAGCTGCTGGCAATAAAAAAGGCCCTGCGCATGCACGGGCCTGAAAATGATTATTTCGGGATTGTTGCCACCGGCCTTTCTGTAGTGGGAGGTGGCATGGCGCGAATACGGACCTGCTCGTCTGCCCAGCGGAGCTCACTGTTAATGAGCCCGCGGCGCTGTATCTCGTTGAAAAGAGTCTCGTCAGACAGCGCTCGCGTTTCATACATGCTGATGAGGAAGTCTGTTGATGCTTCCGCCAGCGTGGTGGCCCCGAAGTCACTAAAGATAGTCACGTGACCACCCTCAGCTTCGCCTGTCCATTCGGCCATATATTGCAGTGCCAGACGGGCAGCATCAGTGAGGTCGCATACCATACGCTGCAGGGCACTGGTACTCGCCTCATTGTCGGTCAGTGTCTGAACCACGGTACGGTGGCCAGGCTTGATCACCAGCAGCTCCGCCCCGATCTGACGCATTTTTTCTTCCAGGTCAATGATGTCTGTACGACCGGCTTCGATGGCTTTACCACTGTGCTCAACGTAACGCAGGTCGGCCTCATCTTCTTCCGACATGATTGCTGACGCGGCACCTACCGAGATGGGGCCATCCCCCAG
>Ga0157358_1000494_pt1 | contig 16380 bp, 11 predicted proteins | sample AttcapACBM2_FD_111484 | JGI IMG/M metagenome (GOLD analysis project Ga0157358, IMG submission 111484) | Fungus gardens microbial communities from leaf cutter ant in Botucatu, State of São Paulo, Brazil - Atta capiguara ACBM2 | ecosystem: Host-associated > Fungi > Mycelium > Unclassified ... | reverse complement strand
GTTTTGCTCATCTCTTTTGTAGACGATGGTCTCATCATTGCACAGAACAAATCTATTGACATCTCAAACTCACATCTCTTTTGTAGTTACAATGTATTATCCAGTCTTTTTACCAAGTTTGGACTTATCATTGAACATTCAAAAACTGAAACCTTCCATTTCAACAGATCTCATGGAATGTTCAATCCCCCACCTCTCAACCTCTCATCAATTGGAGGACCTATTCTCCAACCCAAAAACTCATGGAAATATTTGGGGTTCATCTTCAACCAGAAGCTCACATTCCACCAACATGTTGACTTCTACTCAAACAAAGCAATCTCTACAATCAAGTGTATGAGACTTCTCAGGAACTTATCGCGAGGAATCAACCCGACTCAAAAATGCCTCTTATACAGATGCTGCATTCTACCCATCGCTCTATATGGATTCCAGCTATGGTTCTACAACAAAGCACCATTATTGTACCCCATGAAAGTCCTCAGAAAAATGCAGAGAAGAGCTGCCATCTGGATACTGGGAGCTTTCAAAACTTCATCTACAGACAGTCTAGAAGCCATCACTGGACTTATTCCCATCAAATTTCATCTCCAAAAGCTTGCAAGCAGGTCTCAATTACATGCTGCTGCCCTTTCAAAGAATCACCTTATCAGAACTCTCATGGATGATCCTCTAAATTTGCACATCAAGCCTTCCCCCCACTCCATCAATATACTCACTGAGCACCAGAAATCCATTACCAAAGGTCATCTCATTGATTCAAACAATAAATTGTTTGGAATATTTCTATCTTTCTCTCCTCTCAACCTGGAACTTATCCTGGGTTCTAGAATAGTTGACGTCTTTTCAGATCTATTTTCATTCAATGTAGCCAATAAAGAGGAAAATGATAAATTGCACTTTCAACAAGTTAACGATATAACTCTACAATCATCCTCTTTACCTCACATGGCAATCGTTGTAACTGACGCTAGCATCAAAAATGACATTGCCACATTGGTCTCACACATTCACATTCATAATCACTCTTTGATCAAGATGGTTCATCATGTGGCCTTTGTCACTAGTACAGAAGTTGAACTCTTCACCATTAGATGCGGCATTAACCAGGCATACAGCAAAGAAAATGTTTCCAAAATCATTGTTGTCATTGACTCCATTCATGCAGCTAAGAAATTATTTGACGATAAGTCCAACCTGTATCAAATCCATACAACAGCTATTCTTCGTGAACTTCGACAATTCTTTTCCACTTGCCAAGAAAATTCTATTGAATTCTGAGAATGCCCAAGTCGTCTTAATTGGAGACTCCACTGGTTAGTTAACAAAGAGTCAAAGTTGTTCAACCCTCAACCTTTATTCCTGAGCAAAATATCTTGGGATTACTGCAAGAAATCCAATAGCAACAACATTATCAATCAATGGAAAATGACTTTCCAAGCATTGGATGGAAAAGGTAGAAACTTCCTTGATCTCATCAACGACAACTATGAAATCATTGAACCATCCTACATCAAAGGAAGTCCTTGGCTCCAAGCCTTTGGTCTCTCTAATTTGTTATGTGCTCACACTATAAGAGCTATTACAAATCATGCCCCAATAGGAGAATATCATTTATGATTTTTCCCAAATGAAGAGTTCAAGTGTCCATGTAGACTTTACCCTATTGAGACAAGAAAGCACATTCTTCATGAATATACAAGACATAATAGGTATTGGAACTCTAGAAGAGATTCACTCAGTCACTTTGTCATATTTTTGAGTGCTAACCCCAAAGCTTTCGCTTTTATTGACAGTCCCCTTCCTGTTGCCCTAAGTTGAAATTGGAACGGCTTTTTCTCTCTCTTTTCTCTCTTTTATTTTTCGTTATATAATCTTTTCAATTTGTCCTCTTTTCCCCTCTATCTATCTCTCTCTCTCATTAGTTTTCTTTTCATCATGTAGTCTACATCTTTTGTATGTGGTTACGAAGTAGCTACCATGGTCTGCCACTGCGCTTCATATAACAAATTGTTGATTTAAAAAAAAAAAAAGTGCTTTCCAACATAACTTTGATTATGGGAATTTGTTTAGTCATTTCTAAGATAATAGCCAATGAAACTTGTATTTACTGATGGTCTGATATCTCAGTAATCTGTTGTCACTTCTGTACATTTCATATATGTGTGAATAGCCCTCATTTAGGGCTTTCTAGTACAACTTAGTTTGTAAAAATTGGTCCACTAGTTGTAGAGATACAAGCTGAATGAAGTTTGTAACATTACTTAGCTGTTTACTGCAATTATAACTGTTGTAGCAACTACGAGTCTACTTTATTATTTATCTATATTGTAATTATATAACCATATATATTATTATGTGCTTTGTAACATCATATCATGTGATATATGTCATAGTATATACTATTCTAAGTTTCTATAATTTATTTTGAATTTATTTTTATTTTTATTATTTTTCTTGATTTTTGTTATAGAAGTATATGACAAAACTTGTGATCACAATCACTTGTTGAGAAAGAGTGTGAAAGTCACTAGAACAAATGATATTTACAGACATGGCTATAATATATTAACCTTATATAAGGCTTATAGAGGAAGCATGGACATAAACTACCAGGTAATGTTATTTATTGATAGCACAGACCATGTAGGTCTTATATATCTATATATATAGTATACCAATAAATTAAGGACCTACTAAACAAGTTGAACCATAAGTTGAACCATTAAGTTTCTCACTTGGCGGTAGTTGATACAACAATATTCCTTTATCATTGAAAAAAGTAAAGTAAAATCAGGAAAAAGAAAATACAAGGACATACCATGACAACAACATCAAACCAAGTTTAGTAAGTGGCTACCAGTTGTGCAATACTTGTCTGCTTTTTTCAACATTTGTATCAAAAATTCAATTATAGCTGTCTGAGTAGCTATAATACATTCCTTCTCTCTCTTCAACCACCATCTTGTATGGGAACATCTATAAGGGACAATAGGAATATATTGTTTCAAACTTCAGCTTCAACAATTATGGCTTCAAACATGGCTTCAGAATTTGATGATATTGATATGATTGATAACCCTGTTGTCAACTCTATTATTTTCAACAATGGTGATGAGAATAATAAGGTAAGAGGTCAGTCTATTACGCATAGTATGCCTAGTTCCAGATCTTTGTTGAGTTTCTCAGACAAAAGTATTGAGGAGCATGTGGCAAGGGTCCAAAGAGAAAGTGATAGCATGGATCAAGATAATCCTACTGTCCTGACTGACAGTCCCCAGATTGAATATGAATCTCCTAGAGAGAAAGATGCTTGTGTCAGTAAGGTAGCTGACTCCAACTCCAACATAAAGAAGCAATGTGGTCAAAGTATTGCACTGGCCCTCAACAATTCAACTGCAGAAGATAATGGCAATGTATTCAATGTCCAATTGAATTATGATGTAAATCAGGCTCTGGACCTGGAGTCATGAGATGGAGATTTTAGAGAAATCTTACTTCATGGTTCTATAGAGCATTTAGCTTTGGACATCAAGAACATCAAAGATTCATTACTAAGGATGCAAAATTATATCCTTAGTAAATCTATTGAAAGTGACAAGGCCAATGACATCAAGGACCTTGAAGGAGTCAGTAAAGCAGCATGAGGTTTTATTTCAGTATTCTATGAATCTCATTAGAACAGTTTAATGGTTGATGGTATCAACAGGTCTTTTAGGAACAATGTTAAAATCAAAATTTAGTCCTCAGGCTAATAAGAAATCATCAACTCCAAAAGGTAAAAACACTAGTAACTCTTCTTATGTATTCTCTCTTCCTCCCCCTATTCCAGCGAAATTGGCCAAGAAAGTCAATGAAATCTCTAAGTATTTCAGAAAAAATGCTTTATCTAATCAAAAAGAAATCTTATGCTCAAGTATCAGCAAACAACTCTAACTCATCTAATATTGTCAGAGATACTCTTAAACTCAAGGAAGTGTTTTCAAAGCTGCAAAACAAAAAAATTGAAATAGTACAGAAAATTATCAATGGAAGTGAAAAGCCAAAACCCAAACTCAACATGACCACCAAGGGACTCTCTTGCAAACAGGTCATTGTCCCAATGAACATCAACAATGCAAACTGACTTATCAAGGACATGAGCACTCATGTTATCAACATTAACAGAACTTTGAAAGGTATTAAATTGAATGTCATGGCTAACTTTATTCATATAGACAACAAAGGTATTGTTATTGTGACTAATAATATAGCTAGTCCATTGGATTTACAAGCTATCAAAAAGTACATCAAAAATGCTACATATAGCAAACCCAATCAAGTTCAATCTCCAAGACTCCCACAATTAAAGTCCTACTTGAAGATAATTAGTGTTCCATATCTCTTGGAACTTACCAACATGTACATTATGCTAGAAGATATCAAGAAGATTCTGAAAAGCAACCATATATTTAATGATATTGTTCTGGCATCCAAATCTAAGATCATTAAAGTTTCTCCAAAGTTGGACATGGCTATTATTTGGATTGACATATGGGATACACAAAGTAGGTCTAAGGCTAAAGACCTTATTAACTGAAGATTTAATGTAGGTAGCTTCATCACTATCATTTATGGTGCCAATATGAACCCAGAAGTTCCACAGTGTAAGAACTGTTGAAAATGGGGTCATTTAGCTGGCGTTTGCAGAATTCAAGAGGCTAAATACATGAAGTGTAATAGTCCACATCAGATTACCTACCACCATGAATTTGCATGGTGTTGCAAAGCTAATGACAAAATTAACCCACATAGGTTAGAAACAAAGAAAGGTGAACTATGCCCTCATACCTTTAGGTGCTTAAACTGTAAAAGGGAACATCAGGTAAATTCAACAGACTGTTCTTTCTGGAAACACTGCTTCAACAAGGAGTGGCACTCAAAGAAATACATAAAAATTTGAGAAAACCAAAAAATATCAATTCATTCAATCATAAATGGTAATGAAGTATGATTTGTAAAAACATAGAACTTTTTTCACAGAACATATGAAAAAATTCTTTACTTATCAAAACCATTCTTAAAGTCAACAATAACTTCAATATTATCTTTATCCAAGAACCATCTTGGACCATGATTCAATCTATCCCTAGCTCAAATAGTTGCAAGGGAGATACTATTGTTAGTATTATTAATCACCCAAATTGGCTAACATTCACTAGATCTTCTGCAAATGAAAGCAACTACCCTAGAGTGGTTGCTTATATCAACATTAGACTCTTTTCTTTTCATTTTTCTCTGCAAAAAGATATCATTGACCATAAAGACATTCTTCTAATCTCTTTCTTCAATAACAATGACAGTTTCTAGCTAATGAACATTTATTCAGATTCTTCTTATTTGGCTTTAAAGTACCTCAAGGATACTGAAGTCAATGTTCAAAATATGCTCATTATGACAGGAGATTTCAACATTTGGGATAGTTTATGGGACCCTACCTTTCTGCATCACTCAAATATTAGCAATGATCTTCTTATTATTGCAGATTCCTTTGATTTAAGCTTGTCAACTCCTACTAACCAATTTCCAACAAGGTATACAGACAATCTAAGCAACTCAAATTTGGTCTTAGACTTGAAATGTTCCTTCAAAGTGGTTTGGATGAACTCGGCAATCATATAATTCATCTGGATTGGCATCTTACTTCCAACCATATGCTATTAACTATTGTAATCCCTACTGTTGAGGAAAACATCAACTCAGTCAAAAGATCAATCATTAAGGGTAGCAAAGAAGAGAAGTCATTCATCAAGGAAGTTATTGCATCCTTTAGGTCTTTGAACACATCAAACTTGTCAAATATACCCAGTTTGGAGAAAATTATAGGTGATTTTGCTGATATTGTAGCTGAATCTTATGAGAAATATACCAAAAACATTAACATCACAAAGCACTCAAAGAGCTTGTGGGATAGAAACTGTAGCAGTGCCTTGGAAAAATACAGGAATATGAAAAATCTTAAGAACTGGAAATTGTTCTGTCACACTGTCAAGAATACAAAAAGATCTTTCTTTGATTCTAAAATTCAAGAAATAGCAAATAAGAAGCAAGAACCTTGGGAACTCATGAACTGGGTCAACAAGCAAAGACTTTCTGCTATCAAAATGTTTAAATACAATGGCCTACCATGTCTTGAGATTAATGACCTCTAGTAAGCATTATATTTTTTCTTTAATATAGCTTAATCCCACATCATAGATGAAAGTGTTCTCTCAGAAATTGAACATTTTTCATCCTCTCTTTGGATTCATTTTTCAGAAGAAGAATTTATGAGTGCAATTGCCAAATATAGCAACAAGTTGGCTCTTAGTCCTGACAAATTAACTTGGAGACACATAGGACTTATTGTCAAAGACATGATGTGCTTAAAGAATATCATTGATATCACAAATGCGTGCTTTGAAGTCAGGCACTGGCCTCCTCACTTCAAATCTTCAACCACTATTATTATCCCTAAACCTAACAAACTGTCTTACAATTCACCCAAGTCATTCAGACCAATCATTTTATTAAATACTTTAGGGAAATTAATTGAGAAAGTCATTGGTGATAGGCTTTAATTTCACATATTGTCTAATAGCTTTATTCATCAAAGTCAACTAGAAGGTCTCAAATCCAAGTCAACTACAGATGCTAGCTTAGCTCTTACCCATTTTATTCATATGGGATGGGTTAAAAACCTCACTACTAGTGCCTTTGCCTTTGATATTGTGCAATTTTTCCATTGCTCAACCATAAGTTGCTCTTGCTAATCCTAGGAAAAACAAGATTCAATCATTGCATTATAATGTTTCTTTCAAATTATCTCATTAACAGAAAAACTTAATATTATTGGAACAATTTTTCTTCTGATTTCTTCAATATTAACATAGGGGTAGACCAAGGTTCAGCCCTATCTCTTATTTCATTGGCTCTCTACCTCATGCCACTTCTTTATATTTTAGAAAAACATTTAAAAAATCTAAATTTACAAATTTCTATTCTTTCTTTTGTTGATGATGGACTTCTTATCACTCAGAACAAGTCTTTCAATATTTCAAACTCTCAGCTTTTTTGTAGTTACAATGTTGCTTTCAATCTTCTTTCTCAATTTGGTCTTTGAATAAAACATTCAAAAACTGAAGTTTTTCATTTTTCAAGGTCAAGAAGCAATGTTAATCCCCTTCCTCTAGACCTTTCTTTGCTTGGTGGCCCAATTCTATATTCTAAAAGCACTTGGAAATATTTGAGCTTTATTTTCGATAGAAAACTCACCTTTTGCAACTATATAGACTTTTATTCTAACAAAGCTATATTGACCATCAAATGCATGAAGATTCTTAGCAATTCAACAAGAGAACTAAACCCCAATCAGAAAAGGTTGCTCTATAGAAGTTGTACTTTACTAATTGCACTTTATAGGTTTTAGTTATAGCATTTCCATAGAGCTCCTCTTTCATACCCTCTGAAAATACTAGGAAAACTGCAAAGAAGAGCTGCAATTTGGATACTAGAGGCATTCAAGACTTCCCCTTCTCTTGGTATTGAAGCCATAGCAGGGTTAATGCCTATCAACCTACACTTATAGAAACTCAGCAGTAGATCACAACTTCATGCACATTCTCTTTCACCAAATCATATCTTTTACTTGCTTATAGAAGCTAAACCAAATATTACTTTACCTCATCATCCCTCGCCACTCAATTCCTTAACAAAATAACAATATGAACTTATTAAGAGCCACATAGTAGATATGGACAATTGATTCAATGAAGTATTTCCTTTGTTTGATTCTTTAAATCCTGAATTTTCTCCTGGAAATAGAATTATTGACATTTTTGCTAGTTGTTTCTCTTTTCACATTTTTTCAAAATGTAACCTTAACAAGTATATTCAACAACTCAACAATTTGGCCATAAAAACTTCAGATATTCCTTCCATAGCACTTGTTATCTCAAATATTAGCATCAAGAATAATGTTGCTACATCTATCTCATATATCCATATTCATAATAAGCCAATTACTAAAACACTGCATCATGCTGTAAATGTCACTAGTACTGAAGCAGAATTATTTGCCATTAGATGCAGTATAAACCAAGCCACCTGCTATAATGAAATCTCAAAGATCATTGTCGTTACCAACTCTATCCATGCTGCAAGGAAAATATTCAATTCTTTATTGTATCCATTCCAAAAACAATCAGCTGATGTTCTTAAGGAACTTCAAATGTTTTTCTCTCTCCATCAGAAGAATTCTATTAAGTTTTGGGAATGCCCTAGTTGTTGTAATTGGTCCCTTCACAAAGCAGTCAATACTAAATCCAAATCATTTCACCCAACTCCATTGTTCCCAAGCAAATTATCTTGGGACTTCAGCAAAAAGCAGGAATGTGATGACCTTGTTAATAGGTGGAAGATGACATTTCAAGCATCGGATTCAAAGGGTAAACACTTCCTTGACCTTGTAGATGGTGATGAAAACACTTTAGAGCCATCTTATATCAAAGGCAGTTCATGGCTCAAATACTTTGGTCATTCCAACACATTATGTGCAAGAGCATCGAGAGCAATCACTAATCACACTCCAATTGGTGAATACCAACTTAGATTCTTTCCTAGGGAAGAATTTAGGTGTCTATGCAGGCTTTATCCCATTGAGACTAGACACCATATCTTATATGAGTGCAAGAGATTTAATGGATATTGGAATCTGAGACGAGATTCGATTGGTCACTTCATTTTATTCCTTGAACTAAACCCAAATGCATTTGCTTTTTCTTCAACCATTTATTAATCATCTTTGAATTGATTTCTTAGATATTTAGTATTCTTTTTATCTTTGTTTATATAGTACTCTTTTTCTTTTCATCTTTTCCTTTTTCCTTCTGTAGTTTGAGTTTTCATGTACATAGTTACGAAGTAGCTACCATGGTCTGCCTTCGCGCCCCGTGTAATAAATTGTTGATTTAAAAAAAAAAAAGAGAGTAGCTATAACAGTCCAACAAAACAACTACAGCGGTGGTGGTGTCAACCCAACAATACACTTGATAGCAACTCTCCCTGCTGGATATCTACTTTTCTGAATGGTTTTACAACCATCGGTAGCTGTCTTCCTTCTTTGAACCGGTTTGATATATATGGGTAAGTCAGAATACTGATCAAGATAGCAATGAGCAGAGTGGTAGAATCATGGTATATATATATATAACTTACATATTGCCGCGCTTGATTTTATCTTCAGTGGGAATAAAGACGAAGTGAGTAAGCAGGATGTAGAGAATCGTTTTCATCTCTGTCATGGAGAATTGCATGCCCATGCAAGCCTCAGCATAGAAGTCAGGATATGTCTCTGTCTCTAGTGGTGCAATGTCGAAGGCTTACTCGAGGCCCAGCTGAAAATGAGAGAGTATGAGGGAGTAGGCCAGGTAATGCCTGAGCTGTCTCAGGTAATGCATCCCAGCGATCAGGACTAAGAAAACACGAGTTGTCAGATGCTAATGAAAACGAGACAACAAGACTGACTGGAATCCCCAAGCGTCTTCGCCCCAAATCTCCTTGTCCAGATTGAAACCCTCTATAGCGACATGGACAAAGGTTCCTTTCGGTACTCTAACGCTTCTCTTCCCCTTCATTATATTTCCGTGGCGATCATGGACGGGATACATGGTTGGCACTTGGTCATCTTTTGTCGTAACGCGAAGAAAGGAATGTGCTGGAGGGAATAGTCGTAAAGATTCTCTGATAACGTTATGAAAGTAGGGCAAATTCGAGATACTGTTAGACAAAGAGTGGATCTCTTCTTCTGTCAATTTCGGTATAGAGACGGCCGGAACAACAGAGAGAAGTTCATCCCGTAGGCGAGTCTGAAGGTCGGGGTTCTGGGCAAGGAGGTAAAGTGTCCATGTGAGACCGACCGAGGTGGTATCTGTGCCCGCGAACAAGAATGTATTAATATTGTGAAAGATATCATCGTCCGAGAGACGATCTTCAGGAGCCAAGTCTTTTGCAGCATTAGACTTCACTGAAGTGATACTCAGCTTTGAAACAGAGGAGCCTCGTAAGGGTTCACTCACGTAAACGACTAAGGAAGTCATTCCCTTCAAAAGTCTTACCATTGGCAACAGCATCCTCAATCTTGCGTTTCTTCTCTCGGATCAGTCTATCCGTGACATGTCGAATAGTTGATTGATAGCGTTTAATGGATTTCTGATGTTCATTCGGCTGTATAACCCATATGAACAGATAATCACATTCAGATGAGGTGTGACTGACAATGATCTTGGTCATCCATGGACAATATAATGAAACCAGTACATCCCAGACACTGCTTGGAAGGATTGCGAGGTCCCAGAGGTCTCTTTGCATGAGTAATAATTCGTTAAGCTCGTCCTGATTCGCATTGAGATCGCAATCTAAGGCTGTTTTGAATAAGCTCCAGTCAAAATAAACGCCAAATAATTTGACCTGCATGCCCCATGACTTCAAGAGTGGCCCTCTTCATTTCTTCATATACGTCCACCGTCACATGTTCCTCACATGTTTTTGTACCTCCACAAATTAAACCCATCCACCTTTCTTTCAGCTGGTTGCCCTTGTTAAAGAAGAGAGGTAGAAGCCCTCGAAGATACTGCCTGGAGAATGTGGGTGCAATAACACGCCGCTGATGTTTGTAGATGCTTCCCTCCGCTGAGATCAGACCATTTCCTAGGATGTTTGAAATATGACCGCGTATTTGCCATGGTTTTTCGTATATCGTCGGATTTGTCAGGACATGTCGAATAGACCAAGGATCCAATGTCAAAAAACGGATGTCCCCCTAGAACACAAAACTGGGTATGAGGTAGTCATCAACACGTGGGAAGTCAACCCACTGGAGTTGGCCCCCAGATGCGCATTGATCGCCCATATCTCTGCACGTATATATTATGTACTCGGGAAGAGTACGAAGGACTTGAAGGGTTGAAGATAACAAGGGCGAGTCAAAGTACTCATTGAACTCACTTATCGATTTTTACACTTCCCTTCCAGACATATGGGGGACCTGCAATTTGCTGTAGTGGGTTGAATTTGGGAGCTATTAACACTTTGTAACAGATACATCCGACCAAAAGACCCAATATGAGTAGAAACAATGACATTTAATAAGATGGAAGAGGAGAGGAGAGGAGCCAACGAGTGGAATGGAAGCGGAGTATTTATTGTGTAGTTCCAAATCGGCCAGTCTATTGTCATCTATTGTCAAGCCAGCGTGGAACTGGCCAGTCGGTCACACCAACGTGGCATCATCAACGGTCTCTGGGCAGCCGACACACAAAACTCAATACCATTTGACACAGCTTATGATTCTGTCAAGGCAACCTCGGATAAGATGAAGACCAGATGGCAGGTTTCACAGTTATCAAGTAATTGCCACTTGATGCCTATACGATTGTATCATTGAGAATGGTGCTGTTTTGGCAGACTCTGACAACTAAGAATCTTCTCAAGTATCTAGGGAATGTTAGTTTGGCTGACTTAATACTCATATTAGTTGCCTGTACATTCCTTATGTTCACACTATGAGAAGAAGTGCTACATGTCATTTGTAATTCACTAAAAAATCAAAAAATTATTACACAGAGTACATAGATAGGCCATGGTAGTAAGAAATATTATCTTGGAAGCAAAAAGTGTGTAGATTACCTTGCAGAAAATCAGTAATATCACTAACAGCATTATTATCTCTGATTGTGCTTGTTTATAAGGACATGCATTCATTTCCAGGCATATGTTTTCTTCTTGAGAAAAGAAGCAGCAATAATATTCTCCTATAAGTGTATGATTTGTAAATAAGTCTGGTGACTTATACACATAAGAAGTTAGAATGTCTGATATATCCATACTCATCACATACTGATCTAGGCTCATTTAGTCTCTCTCAGATAATGCCTTTCCTCTGATCTGCACTCCCTAACCTTATCTGGTGTGGATCAATACTTTTTATTCTATGCTTGATCACTTCTCAGACATCCTATCAAGATCTTTATGAAACTGAGCACACATTTGATAATACCACATACTTAGTGTAATTGCTTATAATCTCTATTTCTTGAATGCTATCTTGGGCATAGTATACTAATAGATATACTGCAATCTTTTATCCTGAAATCAACTAAAATCACTATCAAGATCTAGTATTATCAGCAACATATCTTACTTTCTAATATTGTAGTTGTCATATACCTATCCAAACAGATCTGATTCATCTGGCTCTATCATAAATAATGCTTATCTAACATCTAATCTGCTCAAAATATCTGTGAAAGAGGATATCTTCCTTCTAATTGGCATATACTCTTCTAGTACAGATTTACCTAGTTCTATTTTATATCTAATCACTCCATAACTAATCACATGACTCCCTTATAATCTTCATGAAATTTAAGACTCTATTTTGAGAACTTGAATATATCCAGAGTAGTTATCTATCTTCTCCAATTCTTGAATAGTTTTAATTACTGAGTACTAGTATTTAAGACACATAGATACTCTATAACTTCTCATCTTGAAAATCAACTAGTGTAGTATACTATTCTGGATTCCCATGCTGGGAACTCTAAATTTCCTCATGTTCTACTTTCCATTAGTATTCTCTATTATATTCCAATCTAGTCACATCTGTTCTAACCCATAGATAATGCTCCCTTACTCATCTACACTTTCAAACCTCTTTTAGTACAGATCACACTTTATTCCACCTCAAACATTCTTGCTAGACTCTTCAACAGCTTCATGAATCTTTATTCTAATATCTAAGGACTATCCACTATCTAGAACCAGAGTAACTCACTTACAGTCTTTATTTCTAAATAACTATCCTAGATAGCATACCTAGTATATAAGCCAGTAGTTACACTATAAATCCTTATTCTAAAAATCAATCAAAACTAACACTATCTTTTAATGTTAGCAATGAATATCTCATTATCATCTAGTAGTCTCATTCCCCAGTTATCTTCAAAAGCTTTTCCAAAATATGTGACTAGTACAACTAGTAGAGATGCAGCATATAAGTTGAAGCTGAAGATCATTTTAATACACATATCTGCATATCCAGATGATATATACTTGCCAATCTGACTTCTTGTTACATACTAACCATTTACATCTGACATTTATTCCAGATAATATTATTTCATCCATACTCTTTTACTCTCTTCTAATATAGATCATACTCCATTCCAATTACCCATAAACCTAAGAATGAAAGCCTCTTTATTCCACATCAATTCTACAGAGTTTCAAACAACAACTTTTGTAGTGCCTGACAATTCAGAGTATATACAATAGTATTATTATTAGAAAAGACACTTCTTGTATTTAAGAATAATAGATGCTATGTAGTTCTTTAGTCTAATAATTAACTTAGATTAGTACCACACTTGTCCTAAGTTCTTATCTAAGTTTTTTCTTTTGAAAATATAACTACATAATGAAGTTAAGCTAGATACAACATTTTTTATTAAAGCCAAGATTGTTTATCTGTATAGCACCACTTCTGAGCCACTTTTACCTTTATATCTACCAAGTTGTATTATTTGTTCCATCTTCTATACTGTATTTATAAATATTTCTAGTAAATGTAAATTGTTTCTAACACTTTTGAGAGCTCACTAATAGGTTTTGAATAACAAAGTGTAAACTGTCTCTAATATTCTCTTTCTAGATATATCCATCACAATATATAGAGATATAGTACATCTATTAAAGCCAAAATTATCTGTGATTTGCATCTATATATCATAGATAATATTCCCATGCTTTATTTAACATTTTTTGTAATTTTTCCATAGATAGTTTCCTCTTCTAGACATGTTCCTTACCTAATAATAGTATACTTTAACTTTGAACTCTTATATTTTATAGATAATAAATAATTATATGATATGTCACATAATATACAATTCTATATATAAGAAGAGAAAATAATAATATTTATTAGTAGACATAACTATAATATATTGTTCTTATAATAGACATATGTAGTTTAGATTTCTAAGAACTACTTCTAAGTTACTACTAAGTTCTAGTCTTGAGTTGTTATAACTTCTATGTTATGAGATAAGGAAGCATAAGAGGGAAGATATTTCCTTATATATTAGTGGAAAACATTATTATATTAGTTTATGATAATACAAAGGCACATAACACAGAGGTCACATGACATGTCACATGATATAATATCATAGAGCCTAGAATAGTCTAGAAGGGTCTATAGTCTAGAATAATCAAGAGTAGTCAATGATATCAAGGAGCATGTTAAATATATTGCTATTATATAGTATATATATGGTGCATGTATAGATGACACATGGACATTAGGGTAGGCGTACACAGTAGAAGTATAGTCATAGCACAGACCATATGTAACTTATATAAATAGGGTAGCAATACAGTAGGAACTCCTTATTGAGTTCTCTTGTGAACCGCACTATCTTAATTCCTACTGAGTAAGTTATTGCTAGTAGATTCCACTACAAGTCATCATAACTAGGTGGTTGCCACAACATTATAGTTACTATAACAATGAAAGATTGACTATAAGTAGTACAAACTATATCTAAGCCCTTATCTAAACATTTCTTATTATTTATAAAATGTTTATATAGAATAACAACACAAGTCAGTAAGACAGTATCTAAAGTAAGAGTCTTCTTCTCAAAAGCAATAGTTATGAATTTTTTTAGAATAGTAGTTGGAAAGTAGTTAGTATACTAAAGCTAGAAAAGCTTTTTGATCTAAACTAGTATTAAGGGGAACATACTTTAACTTTAGTTTCTTTATCTCACTTATAATTTGTTAAAGACAGTTCATACTTGAGAGTTAAAGATTATAAGGTTAGTTAAAGTTCTTATTATAAAAACTAATCAAAGTCTGAGATATTGTAGTCTTTTCAAAACAATCTTAGCTTTAGCTTATGTATTGTACTATTTATATATCATTTAGTCATAACTTTAGAGGTTAAAGCAAAGTTTAACAGAGAGAGTACTATTAAAAATAAGTGTATCAATTTTAACATTGAAGATTAGTGTTAATAGTATGGAGACTATTGTCATATACAAGTCCACCTGTCTGGAAATAACGTCCCTGCAGTGAAACCATCTCCGAACCATACAAGCCCACCTTTCTCGCAACATGTCTCATGGCGGTGCTGCAACCCTCCGGATATTCTGTCTTCCATGGCAGAGATACTCCTATTAGACTCGGTCTTCCATGACAGAGTTACTCCTGTCAGTGTCTCAACACTGAAACCTCTGCTCGGGGAAATAGAGGTTTTCCCACTGAAACCCTGAGCATCTCCTATACTATCAGTTTGTATATAAGACTAGTAGTTACACTGTAATTTGCTAGTCTGATAATCAACAAAGATAATCTCTTATTGAACTCGATCTCCGGTGTTCAACGGCGACACACCAATCAGTACTCACATCCACTTGGACTTTCTTCCTTTCATCTGAAGTTGCGACCACGCGGCAGACAGACAGTGCAGCACATAAGCTGAAGCCAAGGTTGTTCCACAAGTCTGCTCATCTCCGAGTCCATTCCTGCAGACTTCCACCCTGGTGTGAACCACACCTGACAGTATTATCAGACTCTCAAGTCTGCTGTCGCTTCTGAGCAGTTCCATCTGCAACCCACTTCATGCTTCAAGGTCCAAATGGCCTCTTCTTGCCGTAATTCTTCAACTCCGGTCCCACCACTTGGGACACCCTTCAACATGATCTCACATTTCAGCGACCAGTTGGCTTATCTGCCAAATGCACCACGATGCTCAAGACAAATCCACCAAAGAGGCTGTTCATCTCCGAGGTCTCTCTCCAGTACAATCCAACCTACCCAGACAGTTTTGCCTGTCCCTGGCCCAAGTATCGTCCCTGCAGACAATGATCCTAATTGGGAGGATGCTCCCACTACTAATCCTATTACTAACAATAATATAGCTAATAGACCCACATCCTCTACTCACTCATGGTCAAAACCCCATCGGAGTGATAATACTAATGAACAATTGGCCAAAGTACTCGGTTGACTTGCTCACACTCTCAACACTAATCAGACTCCTGGACTTAATTCTAATTCAAGGGGAACTAAAGCCCGCATCCCCGACACTTTCAGCAGCACTGAGCCTGACAAGCTTAATAATTTCCTGTTTCAATGCAGGCTATATTTCCACACTAATCCGGCGCAATTCGACACGGACATTGCGAAAATCAACTTTGCAATGACCTACCTTACTGGAGTAGCCCAGGACTGGTTTGAGGTGGGCCTCAACCAAGAAGACCAGGGCATCCTTCAAGACTGGCTCTCCGACTGGAACCT
>Ga0157358_1000493_pt1 | contig 16385 bp, 9 predicted proteins | sample AttcapACBM2_FD_111484 | JGI IMG/M metagenome (GOLD analysis project Ga0157358, IMG submission 111484) | Fungus gardens microbial communities from leaf cutter ant in Botucatu, State of São Paulo, Brazil - Atta capiguara ACBM2 | ecosystem: Host-associated > Fungi > Mycelium > Unclassified ... | reverse complement strand
TCATGTGACTGCGATGTCACGTGCCTCTTCATCATCCACAAAGAAAAGAAAAGAAAAAGAAAACAAAATCCCTATAAAGTCAGAAAATAAAAGAAAAGAAAATAAAAATTGTTCATGTCCCAAGCATCCCATAACACCAAACTTCATAGTGACAGAGGTCAGGCAGAAAAGAGGTTATACTAGGGTGCAACAAAAACTATGCAACACTAGCTCTTAACTGTATACTAAAGAGTTCAAAGAAGATGATACCAGTATTAGAAATTGAGAGAAGAGATAGAAACAATAGTATAAAAGAAATAAGCATTAACATCCACTTGTGAATGCTTTTCCTGGCTAACACACTCCTAAATAGTGAACCTTACACTGTATAACAAGCTTCTTTGGAAAATATAGTAAATAAATTGCAAAGCTCCTTAAAAGCCTCCAACAATACTATTTATCCCAGGTGATACACTTTGAAGGCATCTCTCAAGTTGAACCTCATAACTAATGATACTAACTGATACTCATCTTGCTAGCCTTTCCCAGGCTGCTAGAACTCTCCATAACTTGTCCAAAAGTAATAAAAGATACTAACAATGCTTACTTGAGAAAATAGCAATTAAACTGCTTATGAGTAGGGGAATTCAGATTAGGATTATCTCTTTTTCTCCTCTCCACTCATGGCTTATGTATTAGTTTAAAAATATGGAGAATAGAACCAAAGAATGGATACTGAAACCATAAGAAAGACCTCTGAGTTCTTAAAAGCATATGGTCCTTTCTCTATTTACAACCTGACATTACCCCAATAGTCTTTTTTTGCTCTCATGTACTGATTATATTCCTCTTTAGTCATTTTTACTAGCTATCCTTACTTGTGAGACTATTATTAGCTTCTTTGGTTTCCAGCCCATTGTGTTCCTGTCTTAGTCTATTATCCAAATGTTTGTGACTATACTAATAATACTCTTGAGTTCTCTTATTTTGTAACTAGTCTTTTTCAAGTGTGATAATGTCCCTAAAGACCTTGTCTTCTTGAGATCTAATTTGATTAATGGCTACTATGTTGTTTCTGGAGTGGGTTTCCACTTGAGAATGCCTGAGATGTTATCTAGAAGTATTAAGTCTTCTCACTAAAGCTCTTAAATAGCTCTTCAAGCTGTAATCTTTAAAACCTCAGTACTGTTCCTCTTTGGTTATTACTGTTACAAGCTTCTTCTCTTTTTTAGTAGTTCTTCTAGACATTTCTACTTAGGTTTCTAACCACTTGGTCATTATTATTCCCTAGTTATATTAACACTATTCTGCTAGATTGGAATGTATTTGTAGTAGTATTGAGGATAGTTGTTGTCCCCAGAAGTCCTTATTCTGTTTTCTTAGGACTTCCTGGAGGTGAGCACCTCTGTACTTTATTGAGTAAATATATTTCTTAAGACTTTTTAAGGTTGTAATCTCTTCTGTATAACTACAGTCTTCACTCAGTTGCTCTAATAGTAAAACAGAATTATTCTCTTTTGGGATCTTAACAAGGAACTCTAAAAGTTCATATTCTAAGGTAGTGCTTAGGTAATAATATCAGTGGTGATCTTATCTACATCTCTTGATCTATTGCTATATGTCTATTTATCCCTTTTCCCTTTGTTAATTATTATGCTTAGATCTTATTAGATAATCATGTCTAATAGTCTGTATTGTAAGTACTGTACCATGTTACAGACTACCTTCTATAGTATATATAGGAGCTTGTATGAGTAAATCTACTCTTACCTGAATATTAGCCTAGCTTCTGGGACACTTATCTAGCTTAATAAGTGAGATCTTCTCACATTAACATATTAAAAGTCTAGTAGTCTTGGATTACCTACTTCATGTCTCAATCTTTCTCCTCTTTTCTTACTTCTCATATAATAGTGTCCAAACTGATCATTTCATAAACTCTGTTCCCACTAACAAGGCTTTAGGCAATCTTTAGCACAATAAATTTGAAAGAAGTAGCCAAGCATTAGCATGTCTTAAAAATATTTACTAATAACATTCTTGCTAACCTTATAATCTAATTTAGAGACCTGTGAACCTCTATATCAAACTATGCCCCTATAACAGCAGATTTTCTCTCTCTCTCCATATTAAAACCTTCATCCCCTACTAACTCTCCTATACCTTGAAACCCTTTCTATCACTCTAGGCCTCACATACCATCTCTACTGGACTTCAACAGTGATTGGCAGGTTAACAGACTCTTTTTAAGCTTCCATTCTCTATACATTTATTTATCTACTAAATAGTTTTCTTCTAACCAGGACAAGATTTTTTGGATATTATCCTTCTTCAGGAGTAATTGTGTCTCTAAATAGTTAGAAGAGATTTTTTATAAGGAGTCAACCATAGGTATCTTTTCTATTAATATCTAGCCCAAGTTTGAATAGCTCTTTCAAGAGCACTTATTCTCCATCAATGTCACCACTGAAACCATTAACAAATTAGAGGGGATGATATATTAAAGAAGCTATATAGTAGAGAACTACTTAGACAAGTTTTAATTCTTTATATTAGAAGCCAATTATACTGATTTATATACTCTAGTAGTCAAGTTCCACAAAAGCTTCTACAATACAATCTAGAACCAGATCATGACCATACTTGTGAGTAGGCTAAATGATACAAACTCCACAGTTTGATTCAAAGCTATACAACATATAGACTAGGCCCAGTAAGTAAACAAAGTCTTTCAATTAACTCAGTAGACTATTCTAATCTTTTTCCAACCTTCAATCACTACAGGGTTCCTTAGTTCTTCTTATTCCTAGACAGCCTCTTCTGCTATATTATTACTCTTGTGTCAAGCACTGACAGCTATCCTTCTAGATGTGCCTATAGATATGGATGTTGCCTATAAACTTTGTTTTATTCTGATCAAAGGATGCTACTACTGTGAGAATTTGAACCATATAGTCTACAATTGCTTAGTAAAGTTGGATGTTCAACAGTTAACTCTAAGCAACAGAAGAAGTTAATAGAAAACCTAAATGTATTAAAGAATATTGAAGTGACCTAGTAGCTAGAGCTCACAGAGCTGGAAGAATTTAGTAAGAACACTTATAAGAATACACTAACAATGACAGTAATATTCTTGATGCACCTATTTGTTCATTTGCTATCTCCATAGTTCTTGCTAAACATCCCAAGTGGGAAAAGACTTCTATCATGCTCTATTATCAATGCTCTTGATATCTATAGAATCTTTCTTATACTTCCCATTTCTCTGAAAACTACTGATACTATTGAGTCTGTATATATATGTTTTAGTCAACTCTGGCACTACCAGAATCTTTATCAACTGAAGTTTTGTAGAGAAACACTAATTGAATACTTATAAGCTCTCAAGATCTATGTCTATATACAATATAGATAGCACTCCTAATGAGGATAGCTAGATATCCAAGATTGTCAACATAGTACTATGATACCAGTTACATTCTAAATAGACTTTCATTACTATTTCTAGCCTAGGCAAACAAGACTTCATTCTTGGCTTCACTTGGCTCAAAGTATATAATCTCAAGGTTAACTGGCAAAGAAGAGAGGTCATAATGATGGAATGTTCAGCATGCTGTTCAGGTTATCAGGGCATCCAAAAGACTGAGAAACACCAGATATGAGTTTTAAAGATCTGTTAGTCTGGTCTTTTTTCCAGATAAGTAAAAGACTTCAAAGATGAAGAGAATTTCCAGTGAATCCTGATATAGTATGAAGAAGAGCTAGGTGATTGTTATTATCTGATATAACTACTTCCCAAACTCTCTAATCTTGATATCTGTGGCCACTACTCCCTCTTAGTATCTTTTCAAAGGCTTGCTTTCATAAGAACTATGTCCAAGAGAAAGCTTCTGTACTTCCTCCACATATACAACAGTTTGAGTCTGTTTTCACAAAGTAAGATTTTAATATCCTTTCTAACTATCACAAATGAGATTATGCCATCAAACTAATCCCTGTCACAGATTCTATATTATCAAAGATATATCTTCTATCTCCTACAGAGCAGTCTGAACTAGACAGGTTTATTGCAGAAAATCTCCAAACTGGTCAGATAAAACTCTTCAAGTCTTTCATAACTATTCCAGTATTTTTTATCAAGAAAAAGAATGGGTTTCTCTTCTTAATATAGAATTATAGAAACCTCAACACACTCACAATTAAAAATAAGTATCTGCTTCCCTTAATCTCCAAACTGGTTGCTAAGCTCCAAAATGCATAGTATTTTACCAAGTTAGATATGTGCTGGGGCCCTAACAATATTAAGCCTAAAAATGAGTAGAAGACAGTCTTTTGCATGAACTGTAGCCTTTTTAAATCTCTAGTAATGTTCTTTAGTATGACAAATAGCTCTGCCACTTTCTAAACCATGATGAATAACATTTTTTGGAATCTTATAGTAAAAGGCATCATAATAGTATATCTGGATAATATTATAATCTTTATCTGGACATTAGATGAGTATTACATGGTAGTCTGTAGAGTTCTAGAGATCTTGGCCAAACATAAGCTGTATCTTTGTCTAGAAAAGTATGAGTTTGACAGATCATACATTAAGTATCTAAGTCTAGTCATTTTAGAGAATCAAGTCAAAATAGACCCTATAAAAGTGGCCAGAGTTCATGGTTGGCTTATACTAGCAAATTATATAGAGTTGCAAATATTCCTTGGTTTCACTAACTTTTATTGAAGGTTCATCTGAGGCTTTTCTGATATAGCTAGACTCCTTTTCAATGTCACCAATGGTAACAGTATATAGATCTGAAGCTCCTCACAGAAAGCAGCCTTTATAGCATTGAAAGATGCTATCACTGTGGTCTCTGTGCTGACTTTCTCAGATACTTCTGTCCTCTTTTGTATTAAAGCTGACAGCTCTGATTTTGTAACAAGAGCTATGTTATTACAGGCCTTGAAAGAAGATGGTAAGTGATATCTAGTCACCTTTCTCAGCAGGTCCATATTACTAGTAGAATGCAACTATAAAATACATAACAAGAAGATACTTGTAATCATCTGTATGTTTAAGAAATGGCATCACTTTTTAGAAGGAGCCCTAGCCCCAGTTGAGATTTGGATGGACTATAAAAACCTCAAGTACTTCATGATCACCAAAAAGCTCAACCAAAGACAGACTTAGTAGTCACTGTACTTAGCAAGATTTAACTTCATTGTCCTGGATGATTTATAAGGAAGTCTAATACACTTTCACAATAAAGCAATTATAACACTAAGTCTCAGAATAACTAAGATGTAGTACTGCTAAAGTTAGAGTTTCTCACAGTTTAAATATTGGAAGGAGTAGCAATTGAAGGTAAAGAAAAGAAGCTTCTGAAGGATATTAGATGTAAAAATTGGCTTAGTAGACAGAATGAACCTATGGTAAGAGTAGCAACAAGATTCAGATAATCTGTAGCAAAGTTGCTATACTCTTTGGAGTGGTCTGAGGATGAGAGTTTACTATTGTATTGTGGCAAGATCTATGTTCCAAATATCACAGACCTCCACATAAGAGTAGTTGTCTTGCATTACAACTCAAAAGTAGCTGGACATCTAGATAGATAGAAAACTCTAAAACTAGTATCTTAGAATTACTGGTGGTGGCTGCAAATGTCAAGGTATATACTATATCCACTTCTACTGTCTAATGTAAGATGGGAAACTATAAGTATAGACTTTATTATGAAACTCCCAGAGTTCACAGGCTTTGATGTAGTAATGACAATCATAGATTCAGTGTTCAAGAAAACTCATTTCATCCCTATATATATGACAATTACTGTGGAGGATGCTATGAGGCTTTTCTTATATAATATCTGGAAGCTACATGACCTTCTTACTTGTGTTATCTCAGATAAAAGACTATAGTTTGTTATCTGCTTTACTAATGAATTATACTACCTACTGGAGATTGAAATTACATCTTCTATAGCTTGGCATCCTTAATTAGATAGATAAACAGAGTATGTCAACCAGAAGTTGGACCAATACCTCTGGCTGTTTGTGAATGAGAGGCAAAGTAACTGGTATGATCTTCTGTTCATAGTAGAGTTCCAATATAATAATCATGTCTATACTTCCACTTAGCTATATCTATTCCTTTTAAACATAAATTGTCTTCTCTATATGGGTTTTGAGCCTCACTAGCAGAAGTCAAATATAGAAGGGGTCATGAAGTTAGCACTGGAAGAAGCAAAGTTGGCCATGAGAACATAAAGCTCTATTATAATTACCATCAGACTCCAGCTCTAGTCTTTAAATCTTGTAACAAGATATATCTTGACTTCACAGACATCTACACTACATACCTCTCTACAAAACTGTCTCACTGATATCTCAGACCTTATGTAGTGAAAAAGCAAGACATATGACATATTGCTTGAAGTTTTCATCTTTGATAAGATGACTACACCTAGTATTCAACATCATTAAACTAACTTCTATGCCTGAAGATATTATTCTCAGTGGACATACAAACCCTTCTCCTAACTCCATTCTTATAAACAGATAAGAAGAATGGGAAGTTGAGAAGATCTTGAACAGCTGCTAGCATTAGTAAAGATATCAGTATATTATATACTAAGTCCACCTATTCTAAAGATTGTCTTTGTAGCAGTGATTTCTGAATCCTTTGAGTACTCAGTCTTCCATAGCAAAGATATTTCTATTGAACTCAGCCTTTTATAGTGAAGTTCTCCTATTGATCTCTTTTAGTGTTTTGTCACTGAAACCTTTACTCAGAGCTGTACTCTGAAACCCCTGTGTTATAACTTAAGACCTTGAGTAAAAACAAAAGATAACTCTTATATTGAGTAACACAAGAGAACTCAATAGAATTCTAAGTACAAACTAACCTATCTTATATACTATAGGCCATGGTCCATATGCACACTGTAACTAACCTATCCTAAAGTCCATGCGCTCTCCATAAGACTAACATGCTATTGCTATGATATTATCTATTCTAGAATCTTTTATAACCTTCTCTATATCATATAATTATATAACTTGTGAATATGACATATGTGACCACCTTGTGACAGTTGTCACAATTTGTCACGCTTTGTGACTTGTGTGACCATCATATGTAACATCACATCACACTCTTTGTCTAAGTTCAAAATAATGAAAATAAAAAATGAAAACCAAAATAAAAGAAAAATGAGAAAAATAAAATAAAATAAAACTAAGTCCAATGTTCACAACTCTGACACCCCAAGTATCTTGTATCAATCTTCTTGTATAAAAGACTAGTAAACTAATCTAATAATCAAATATTTAAGTGAATATAATTTCTAGTGTTCAATAGCAATATACTACTATCAGCACTCATCCTCTTCAGACTTTAGTCCATCTTCTGAAGTTGTGATTACATAATGGATAGATGGTGCAGTACATAAGTTGAAGCCAAGATCATTCTGGAAAGTTTGTATCACTAAGCTCTTAGTATGGAGTTCTCATACTTTATATATCCTCAAGCCAATTTTATGTGATTTTATCTCCAGGTGTGAACAAGGCCTGATAGTATTATCAGACTACCAAGTCTGTCATTACTTCTGAGCAGTTATGTTTGCTAAAAATCCTTTGTTATAGTTTTGTCTATAAATTACTTAACTTTCAAATTATACTTCAACAAGTCAAATAGTTTTCTTCTGCCATAACTCTTCAACATACTCAGTGTCAACTCTGGTTCCACCACTTGGAACACTCTTCAATACTATGTATTGTCTTAGTAAACATCTTACTAGGACATATCTTCTAAATATACTGTAGTAATTAAAATAAATCCATTAGAGAGGCTGATCATCCCATTAGTCTCTAACTTATACTATCCAATCTACTTGGACAGTCTTGCCTATTCCTAGTCTAAGTATTATTTCCACAGACAACAATTCTAATTAAGAGAATACTCCTGTTACTAATCCTACTAGTCATTTTAATAATTCTCACTACTTTTCTACTTGTTCACAGTCAAAATCCCAGTACAGCAATAATTCTACTAATAAACAACTAGCTAATATCCTCAGTTATATTGCTAACTTACTTAATGCTAATCAGACCTTCAGTCTTAATACTAATTCAAGAAGAACTAAAGCTTGCATCCTCAATATATTTAATAGTACTGAGTCTGACAAGCTTAACAATTTCTTGATAACCTATCTTTTTGGAGTAGCTTTAGACTAGTTTGAGGTAAGCCTTAACTAGAAAAACCAGGGTATTCTTCAAGACTAGTTCTCAGATTAGAACTTATTTGTCAATGAACTACATTAATATTTTGGTTTCTTGAACCCTGTTAATGAAGTGACAAATATGTTGGATAATCTCTACATGAAGCTCAGCAATAAGATTTTCACTTATAATGTGGATTTCATGTACTATATCTCCCAATTAGGTTGAAGGAATAGTGTTCTGTACTACTGCTATTACTAGAAGCTTCTTAATTGAATCTAGAATCCAATTTCTACCTAGAAATAAGACAAGCCTACCTCATCCTAGGATATGTATGTTTTAATAATGATTATTGATCACCACTCTTGGGAGTGTGACTGTTATTATGCTAGAAAATACTTTTTTGTGAAAATACATACTCTTATTGAGTTTTTAAGCATTTTAGATCTATTAAAGACTTTAGTGAGAAGACTTGATACTTATCAAGAAAGTATTAGGATAGGTGGTATCAGAGCAGAACTTGCTTTAAATGGATATCTACAATTAGCCATATAGAAAGGTGTTAGATCAAGTATAGAAACTTATTCAGGAATGGATATAATATTTATAAGGTTGGACAAAGTATCTGGATTGTAGGTTAAGTTTGGAGGCTTATCTATAAATAGGTGATATGATATTAGATAATGATTTTATACCAGAAAACACTTTTCTGCAAAAATAAGTAATCTTATAAGGTTTTTAAGCAGATAAGTCCTCTTTAAAGGTATTAGTAAGAAGATCTTACACTCTTAGATAACACCTCAGGTTCTACTAAGTAGACACTAGTTTGAGAAGCAGTGTGGTAGCTGTTAATCAAACCAGATCTTGAGATGAAGGGATCTTTAGAAACAAGAAATATCACTTGCAAATGATTGGCTACAAAGTATGTATACTTGTAAAAGTGTTTTACCAGATTATAAATATTTGGATGGTCAAATAAGGTAGGAACACATTAGATCAGAAACTGATAGAGTCCAAAGTGGTGGAGTGAGTAAGGATAGCTATGGAAATAGTAAAGGAGAAATGGAATAGGCTTTCACAAGTAGAAATCAATCATTAGATTGATGTTGGGTTGCAAATAAAGAAATAGCCATGTTCTCACAAGACCTTAGAGAGCTTTATCATGGTTTCAGTTTCTATTCTCTAGATCTATTCTTTATATTTTTAGACTAATACATAAGTTACAAGTGGAGGAGAGTAAGAGAGAGAACTCTCATCTAAATATTCTCACTCAAAAGTAGTTTAACCTCTATTTTATTAAGTAAGCATCACTAGTATTTACTACCACTTTCAGATGAGTTTTGGAGAGTTCTAGCAGTCTGGGAAAGGCTGGCAAGGTAAGTATCAGTTGGTATCTTCAGTTATAAAGTTTGACTTGAGAGATGCCTTTGAGATGCATTATCTAGGATAGATAGTGTTATTAGAGGCTCTTAAGGAACTTTGCAATCTATTTATTATATTTTCCAAAGAAACTTGTTACATAGTGTAAAGTTTACTGTTTAGGAGTGTGTTAGCAAGGAAAAGTATTCACAAGTGGATGTTACTTGTATATTCCTTCTAATATCTTTTCTAACTTTATCCTTTCACATTCATGAAAACTCTTTTAAGGGTTTTATGTGTTCTAATCTTATTCTATATTATTGTTTCTACACCTTCTATTGATTTTTAAAGCTGATATCACCTCCTTTGAATCCTTTAGTATACATTTAAGGGCTAGTGTTGCATAGTTCTTGTTACACCCTAGCATAATCTCTTTTTTTGCTTGACTTCTATCAATGACCTTGACCTCAACTTGTATGTTGTGTCCACTATCTATTATATGGTTGTAACTTCAAGTGACAAGGTTTCAAAAAAGACTAACTAATAGCTTAGTTGGAGGAGTAAGAGAAGGAGTTATAAGATTTTGGGATAGTTACTTGGTTGAGTCTTAGTCAATTTCCAGACTGAAGACTACAGAATATCTACTTGGTCTTATATACTGAGTCTGTAGTTAGAACTGTGGCTAGGAACTAGTAGTATAAAGAATAACTAAGGAGATGTTATAGAGACAGTTTCTAAGATATAGAATAACTAGAAGTCAGTGACAAGTTACTAGGAGATGAAATACAAGAAACTGATCTATATGTGAATGATCATGGATATAAAAGTATACTTAGGTGCAGTTAGAGTCCTAACTGGAAGTCAGGAAGTGGAAGTCTCAGAAGTCAGTCTATGATAATACTCCTAGATGATATCTCTAGTTCTTTTGAGTAGAAACCCACTTGAGAGATAGTGTGGTAGCCATTAATCAAACTAGATCTCAGGAGATGAGTTCTTTAGGAATATGAAATGTCACAGCACTTATGAAGATACAATTGGTATTGCCATGAACATTCAGATGGTAGGATAAGACAGGAATATGACTGATTGGAAGCTAGAAGAGTCAGAAATAGACTTGTGAATAGGAACAGCTAATGGAAATGATTAAAGAGAAAGTGAACTAGTATTTGCAAGCAGGAAAAGACCATTAGGCTGGTATTATGTAAAGAATAGAGAGAAGGCCATGTGCTTCCAAGACTTCAGAAGACCTTTTCAGCTGTTTAGGTTACATTCCATAGTTTTATTTTATATTCTTAGACTAATACATAAGCTACAAGAAGAGAGAAGAAAAAATGTCAATCCCCTATCTGAATTTTCCTACTCATAAGCAGTTTAATCACTATTTTCTCAAGTAAACACTGTTAGTACCTACTTTCACTTTTGGACAAGTTTTGGAGAGTTCTAGCAGCCTGGGAAAGGCTAGTGAGATAAGTATCAGTTGGTATCATCAGTTGTAAGGTTCAACTTGAGGAGTGTCTTCAGAGTACATTACCTGGGATGAATAGTATTGTTAGAGGCTTAAGGAGCTTTGCAATCTATTCACTAAATTTTCCAAAGGAGCTTGTTACACAGTATAAGGTTTACTATTTAAGAGTATGTTAACAAGGGAAATCATTTGCAAGCAGATACTATTCATATATATTATTGTTTCTATCTCTTTTCTTAATTTCTGATACTGATATTATTCCCTTTGAATTCTTTAGCATGCAGTTAAGAGCTAGTATTATATAGTTCTTGTTGTATCTTAGCATAATCTCTTTTCTGCCTTATATCTGTTATTACAAATACTATTATATAAGATAGGTAGAAAAGAAGGCTTGTGCTGCTGGGAATACTATATACTCTTAAAATAAGGCAAATATATCTCCAGTGGCCTCATCTACCAAATCATTACCTTCTAAGGCATCCAACTCATCATTATTTACTCCCAAGAAACAGTCTAATTCCCTGTAGATAAACTTCTCTTTTAAGCTATCTAATAATGGCAAGTTGACCAGCAATGAGTGCAAAAAGCACATTAAAAACAATCTTTACCTTTATTATGATGTAAGAGACCATAAGTTGAACTCTTGTCCCAAGAAGCAAACTATGGTCACTTCTAAAGACTGTAGTGCTTTAGTGGCTGCTGATACTCTTGTAGCTACTTCCAAGAAATTCTTAGAAAAATAAAGAGTGACCTCTAGGACTCCATACAGACTAAGGGCTATGTTAAACTTCTCTATGCAACAATGAGTCCTATCTAATTCAATACATTTGGTTTTTCTGATTCCCACTCTCTCTTTGTTTCTCTTACTTTTCTCTTGATCCTTGGTTATGATTATCTTAATAAAACCCTGTTTTGAGCTCTTGTTGACTCTAGGTCTACTTATTATTTTATAAACTCAAAATTTGTGAATATTTACAACCTAAAGATATCTGTAATCCCACCAGTTGCTCTTTGCTTGTTTAATGAACCATCAAAAAGTATTATTTCTAAAATTGCTATCTTGTCTGTAATCTTTCTCACTAGTGATTGTATAAGTCTAGACTTCTATATAACTCTGCTTGGTTCTTCCTGCTCTTTTGTCCTTGAATATAACTGACTTGTCCAATACAATCCATTAATTGACTAGATAAATGGGTTAATAAACTTCTGTCTATCTTTGTAGAAAGATCTTGGCTCCTCTTATGTTGTAGCTAACATACTATTGGCATCTTTATCATCTCTTGACATTTCTCTGCAATTATTGGACTCCACAGTTTCCACACTTGTATCTGAGACCTCTATGTTTACCTCTAAACAACCTAACATCACTATCATTGGTGTTACAACATTCTTACACACATCTAAGCTTTCAACTCAACTCTGTTTTTGCTCTTTAGATGTTTAGGCCAACTTCATACAACTTGCAGAGGCTTCTAACCTCTTAAATGTCCCTTCTGAGTATTATAAATTTGCTGATGTCTTTAGCAAAGCTAAAGCTAAAGTTCTTACTCCTCATCATATTTATGACCTCAAGATCAACTTGGAACAGGGTGCTCAACCTCCAGTCAGCTCTATATACTCTCTTTCAGCATTCAAACAAGAAGCTCTCAAGGAATTCATTGAGAAAAACCTTAACATAGGTTTCATTTGACTAACCTTATCTTCATATAGTATGCTGGTCTTATTTGTTAAGAAGAAACACTATGCCTCTGTGTTGACTTCCACAGTTTCAACCACATTACCAAAAAGGATTGTTATCCACTTTCTCTCATCTCTGATCTACTAAACTCATCTTGCAAAGTTCAGATATATACTAAGATAGATTTTTGTTATGCTTACCACTTGGTTGGCATTGCCAATAGTGATGAATGGAAGACTGCTTTCAAGATACATTATAAATCATTTAAGTGGTCTGTAATATCATTTGGTCTTACCAATACTCTTACAGCATTTTAGTAATTCATGAATGATCTCTTTTCCAATATTTTGGATGTTTGTATTGTAATATATCTGAATGATATACTCATCTACTCCAACAACATGTCCAAATATTACCAGCATGTCAAGAAAGTACTCAAATGTCTGTATAAGACTAGTCTTTATGCCAAAGCAAAGAAATGTGAGTTCTATTCCAAGTTGGTGTAGTATTTAGAATACATCCTTTTTTCTTCTGGTCTTACCATGTCCAACAACAAAGTAAAGATTATTCAAGACTGGCCAGAACCCAAGAAGGTCAAGGATATTCCGTCTTTCTTATGTTTTGCTAATTTCTATTGCTGGTTTATTTTCAACTACTCAGACATTGTCATTCCATTGACTTGTCTTATCCAAAAGAATGTCCCTTGGTAGTAGAAGTTTAACTCCTCTTGTCATGATGCTTTCAACTCCTTAAAAAAAGCATTCATCTTTGCTCCCATTCTATATACTGGATCTCTAATGCTCAACTCATTATGGAAACCAATGTCTTTAACTATGCTCTCACTGTAATTCTTTCTATTGTAAATGAAGAAAATAAAGTTCATCCAGTTATCTTTCATACCTGCACTCTTACCATAGCAAAGTTGAAATATGATACTCATGACAATAAACTTCTTACTATTTTTGAAGCTTTTAATATTTTGCAACACTATCTAGAGAGTCTAGCCTTCTCCATCAATGTTTTTATAAAAAACTTTGAGTATTTTTTCTACTACTAAGATGTTGACCTGGAAATAAGCATAGTAGTCCAAATACTTCTCAAAGTTTAATCTTGTTATCAGATTTTGCTCTAGTTATCTTAGCACTAAACTAGATGCTTTTACTAAATAATGGGATGTTTATTCTAAAAAGAGAAATACTGACTACACAACAATTAACTCTCATAACTTCAAACTCATCTTCACTTAAGAAAAACTTGTAGCCTCTATACAAGATACAGTCCTTTCTTTTTCTTTTCTTCATACAGCTATAGTCATTAATCTTGACACCCTACACTAAGACATTTGTTTGGCTCTTTTCAATAACTCTATATCACATACCCTCCAACATCCACACTTTTCCAGTGCAGATAACACTCTATTTCCAATTACCATTAATCTGAGGACTAAATATTCTGTATTCCTTATCAATTTCATAAAATCTAAATAAAGACCCCATAGTGTTCAACCATCCAGAGTATATACAGTAGTAGAATATTATTAGATTTTCACTTCTATATTTAAGAGTATAGCTACTTTGTACCATTCTCTAGTCTGATAATCAACTTGAACTGTGCCATACTTATACCCTTCCATCTGAGTTCCCATTATCCAAAGTTACAATCATGTGATATATAGGCTAGGCACATTGAAGCCAAGGTCATTTTATCCATACAGTATTACTTCTGTCTCTTTCCTACAACTTGATTTACTAAGTCACTCTTCCATCCTGTCTTCTATAATACTATCATGGATAATACAGCAAGTGTGATTTGCCTCTAACATTCTAGCACTACAAAACATATCTCTACAGATAGCTAATAGTATATAAATCCTAATGGTTCTCTTTATATTGATGGCAGAATTTACATATCATTTATTGGTATTAGGCATGGTTCATACTTGAAGACAAAAGTCTACAGAGTTAGTTTGGAGGAACATAGAATGTGGAACTCTATGTAATGAGCTCAGTAATAAAGACTTGTCAGAATGACTTTGGCCTCAACTTATGTATTGTGCCTCTTATGAGCCTCATAGTCATAATTTCAGAGAATGGCCTTGTAAGGAGTTATAAGAAGAGGAGTAAAGTATGTTACCATTGACACCAGAGATTTAGCATCAACTTTAGTTGATTATCAGGCTAGCTATTACAAAGTAATTACTAGCCTTAAATACATAAAGTAACAAAAGGAGTAATTAAAACAGATCTCCAAGCAGATGTTTTAGTAGTGAAATACTAAATAGGAGTTCAGATTGGAGATCTATATAAAGTCTGAGTAATTTTGCAGAGTTTGGAGAAGATAATTAGGCAATGGAAACAGATAAAGATGACTATAGATTTTGACTCAAATAAAGCCAAATAACCATGTGGATTTAATGGAATTAAGTTTATTATAAAGTACCAAACCACCAATAAAGTTTTGGACACAAATAAAGCCAAATAACTAGAGAGATTTGATGTTATATTAAAGCTGGACATGTCTTGGACATATTTTAGAGTTTGGAATATGACAATTGGTAATATTTATACATAAGTCATCTAGTACAATCATGATTATATTTTTGCTGGCCATTTCAGTTAGAACAAAGTACTAAAACTTGTTTATCCTAGCACAGTCTTCATACTGATGTATAACAATTCTATAAGTCCTATGTCACTTGTATGTAATCCAAACCTCAGTGTCATAAGCCCTACAGATCTCTCAAGCAGCTTCCTATTCTTAAATAGCTATGGAATCCTATTTCTATGGACTTTATCAAAAAACTTCTGTTATTCTCCAAGTTAGATACTATCTTGGTTATTGTTGACTAGCTCACCAAACAAGTAATTTTTATCTCTACCCACAACATAATTATATCTGCAGACCTAGCACATTTGTTTGTCCTCTATATATTCTCAAAACATAGTATCTCTTCTTATGTCACCTCAAACAGAGATTCAAAGTTTGTATCAAAATTTTTGTACTCTTTAAGCACTACTCTGGACATGTAGCTTCACTTCACTTCAGGCTACCACTCTGAAGATAATAGACAAATTGAATGCACAAACCAGACATTCAAGCAATATCTCCATATATATTGTAACTACCAGCAAGATAACTGGTCTGAACTTCTGCTACTTGTAGAGTTTTCTTACAACAACACTCCTAGTACCACCACTAGTGTCTCTCTATTCTTTTCTAATAAGAGATATCATCCAAACATCTCTGTTCACCCTAAATGTGATATTATATTCTCTCAAGCCTATAACTTTGCTGTAAATCTTGATAAATTACAGAGTACTTTCAAAGCTAAGATCACTGTGGTCTAATAGCACTATTAGAAGTCCACTGATGTGCAATGTTCCCCTGCACCTGATTTCAAAGTAGATAATAAAGTCTTTGTTAAAACTTGATTTTTTAGGACCACCTGGCTCTTGAAGAAACTATCTGAAAAATATCTTAGACTCTACAAAATCATTTCTTAGTCTGATACTCTATTGTTCATCCTCCATCTTCCAAAGTTTATGCACTCTGTGCATCTAGTCTTTTATATCTCCATGCTCCAACTTGCTACTTCCAATACTTTTCCTAAGAAAACACAACTGGTCCTTATACTAGTAATAATCAATAGGAAACTTGAGTATAAAATCTTGTGAATAGTGGACTCCAAAATCAATTGCT
>Ga0157358_1000492_pt1 | contig 16391 bp, 6 predicted proteins | sample AttcapACBM2_FD_111484 | JGI IMG/M metagenome (GOLD analysis project Ga0157358, IMG submission 111484) | Fungus gardens microbial communities from leaf cutter ant in Botucatu, State of São Paulo, Brazil - Atta capiguara ACBM2 | ecosystem: Host-associated > Fungi > Mycelium > Unclassified ... | reverse complement strand
TCCTTGTCGAGTTCTCTTGTGAATTCCCACATTATACTTCTCCTTTGAGGTTTACTCGTTAGTGAGATCATTGGACCTTGAGTGTCTAGTGGTTGCTACAACACAATGTCTAATATTAAAGGTAAAAAGTAGTTATTCTTTACAGTCCATTTATTTAAGTACTTATAGTCTTATACCATATGCTCCTTGCCATTCTTCTTACCTACAGAGAATACTAGCATTATCTGGGGTGACTTAGAGAGTCTGATGTATCCTTTGTATAGCTGTTTCCATGTGAACTTCTTCACTTTCTCCCTCTTATTTCAAGATAAAAGATAGACCTTTCCCTTTTTTAGTGCAAATATCTCCTTCAAGTCTATTGTATAGTCCCATGTTTTTCTAGTGGTCATTTTTTTACTCACATTTTTGCCAAAAATGTGAGTCCACTTGTAAAACTGTTTAGAGACTAGCTTCTTTATCTTCTCTTTTAATCTTCTTTCTTCTTTTAGATTTCCTATTCTTCTACTAATTTCTTTACTTTTATTATTCTCTTTGCCTTTTGTTTTTTTGTGGTTTTCTTCTCCCTTTCTTTATTCTATTGCTCTACCTCTTTCTTTTTTTTCCTTGCTCTTCTCTCACTTCTTCCTCCTTTTGTTTCTCCCATCCTATTTTTCCTGTACTTTCCTCTATTGCTTTCTACACTTCTCCAGACATTTTATTATCTTTACTGTTGTAGCAACCAATACCAGTAATAGGAAAGGCACACAAATGTACATAGGACCAGTATATCTCTGTCACTCTCATATCAGGATTTACAAGAGAAACTCAACAGAGTTCTTACTATTACAATATATATTATATATACTAATACATCATGGTCTATGCTCTGCACTAGTCACCCTACCCTAAAGCTACATATGTCATCCATGAGTCCACCATACTTTAACCATAAGACAAACATGCTATAGCTATCCCTTCTGTCATTATCATACTAGAATCTTCTACTACCTTCTAGACCTATAATGTTACCTCATATGACATAGTCACATGAATCCACCACATGATCCTCCATTGCTAAATAAAAGAAACTAAAAGAAACTAAAACTAAAAGAAAATTATAAAAAAAGAAATAAACTCTATAAAATCGAAATAAAACCATATTAAAAGGAATTAAGTCTAGAAGTGTATCATAACATTTACTTCTTTTATTCTCCAGTTGATTTCTGGATTATGGCAAGCTAACTATGACATCTCTAAGATCATATTCCACTTCTGCTTTTTAATCACATTGAGCTCCATTCTATTCTTGTGTCTCTTGTAAGAAATATCCACCTCTATAACATGTTCTATTGGCCTCTCCTTTTTAAATTTACCATCTACATTTCTAATGTATATAGGTCTTTCTATTTTTTTAGCCTAAATTCTTGCTTTCTAGTGAATACTGAGCTCATGACAACATCTGTGGCACTACTATCTAAGAGTACCTCCACCATTACTCCTTCCTATATATTAATTCTCTCTAATGTAAGAGAACCTACCTTTGTATGGAATTCAGGTACTCAAACTTTGCCTATGCCTCCAAACACTGTAGAGTTTCTACTCTCTATTAGTCAGTACTCTATGAATCCTACTAAACACCATGGAGCCTCTCAAGCCAACACCACCTCTCTCCACCTTTAAACCTTGATTAGTACTGCCCAACATCTGGATACTGCCCTGTCTTGAGTATTACTACTATAAGCTTCTTTCTTTTCTTGATAGATCTTTTATATACTTCTATTAGAGTTTTCAGCCATCTGGTTACTATCATTCCTTGGTTATGTCATCATTTTTCTGCCAGATTTGAATGTATTCTATTAATATCTAGAATAGTTGTCACCTCCAGAAGTTCTTATTCTATTCTCTTAAGACTTCCTGAAGATAAGTGCTACTTGTGCTTTGTCAATCAATATACTTAGGACTTCCTAGGGATTATGAAAGTTTATAAAACTCCATAGACCCTGCCAGTTGCCCTAAAATTTAGTTCAATTTTCACTATTACCTCTTCTAGATATTTTTTAGATTTCTCAAAATCTGACAAATTTACATACATCATTCTGCTAGTTCAGACACCAAATCTGTTGTACTAGAGACTTGGTCAAGGTTCTGGTCCCCTTTCTTTTTTAAATGCTCATTTTCTGCTATTTCAATCCTCCCACTCTCTTTAATGATTCTTCAGTTCCTGTAATGTCTTGCTAGGTGTCTGAATCTCCTACAGTTATAACAATTTATATTCTGATCTACCTCTATAGTATATAAATCCTGTTTTGGCACAAATCCTGTCTATTGTCCTTGAACTAGGTTCCATGCCATTACTATATTTGTTCTTTCCACTTCTTTTATTAGTATAGAGCCCATAGGCTTTCTGGTACCTTTATCTCATTGTCTCTAAACTTGGGATAGGAGTAACTTTGGTTGAAACCCTCCTACTATTGTTGTTGTAGCTCTTTGCCCTTGAATATTTGTTTTTCTGTTAAGTCTTACTTCTTCTTGTTTGCTTTTCCTCTAATACTAGTATAAATTCATTGCTCTCTCATACTAGTCTATGTTCTTTTGAAGGTTCTCCATCTCCATAAGCCCCCTTCTGATTATTCCATTCATTTCTTGCTTAAACTCTTTTAATTCTGGTATATGTTGTAGAGATTGATATTCATCCTTTATATACACTACTTCTTATTACTTGCTTGAATTTCTGCACAAAATTTTCTATCATTCTGCTTTTCTACTCTACCTGCTTTGACTCTGCTACTTTTGTCAACTCATTATATCCTCCATTGAATTTCCTCTTTATTTCCATCAAAAGATTCCTTTCTAACTCAAACTTGACTTCTCCTGCTTTTATTTCTTCCAACAGATTCTCTTTCCATATGTCCACTAATTCTTCCTGCATATATATCAGTATATACTGTATCTGCTCCTCTACTAACTCTTCTTTTAGCCTCATCCTTATATAATAACTTGTAGACCATCACAAACCCTACTACTTGTCCTGCTTTTCTACTTAATAAAGGCAGTTGTTCCACTTCTTTCATTTTCATAGATCTTGGCTTAGGAGCCTATAACAATACTATCCATTCCAAGTAATACATCTCTCAAGTTGAACCTTGTAACTGATAATCACTAGCTTTTTCCAGGTTGTTAGAACTTCTCAAAGCTTATCTGAAAGTGATAGCTTGATACTAACAACACACACTTGAAAAATAGCAATTAATACACTTGTAAGTGTTACAATTCTAAGCTTGGCTCAGATTGCAACTAAGGTAAAGGTTTGAAAAAGGAGTAAGAAGATGGTCAATTGGTAAAGTGTAATAATACAGGATGATATCTACTATTATATATATCTATAGACCATGAGAAATAAGGAAGGCATTTCTGAGGAAATAATAAGGAGTAAGTAAAGAGAACATAAGAAAAACTTTACTACTGCATAAGACACTGACTGATATTCCATATGCAAGATGTAGTAAATATGAGTCAAAGATGAAACAAATCCCAATACATGTCCATCACAAGGTGAACATCTGTAGAACATGAGGCATAGATTGTATCAGTTATAACAGTAAGTAGTGATTTTTGGATGGAGTTCTCTCTTTTGCTTTCCTCCACTCATAGCTTATATATTTGTCTAAAAATACAGAAAATAAAACTGAAACAATAAGAAAAACTTCTAAGATCTCAGAAGCATATGGTTTTCTCTCCATTCTTAATCTAACACCAGCCTAATGGTTTTTTCTTACTTGTAAGTGCCAATTCTCTTCATTTTTGGTCTTTTCCAGCAGCCATTTCTACTCATGAGCCCATTCTTAGAGCCTTCTATTTCTGATCACTTATCTTTCTGCCTTATTTTGCCATTCAAATGCCTATAAGGATTCCAGCTATGCTCAAAAGTACTCATTCTTTGTAACTAGTCTTTTATGAGTTCTGTCTATAATATTTTCTGCTCCTAAAGATCTTGTATCTGAGATCTAGTTTGTTTAATGGCTACAACACTATCTCTCAAGTGGATACTGACTTTAGAGAGTCTAAGGTGTCATCTAAGAGCATAAAGTCTTTTCAATAATGCCTTCAAAAAGGTCTTAAATGCTTAAAAAGTATATTCTTTTTTGCAAAAAAAGTATTTTCTAGCATAATAATGAATTCTAGTTGCTATGTGATCTCAATATCCTTTAATATATTCAAGTCCTCCATAAATTTCTTCCTTTGCTTAGTAGTTAATTGTTAGACATCTAATCTCACTAGATAGTCATAGTTTGGATTTTCATATTGGTAATAACCTCTAGTTGGTATAGAGTAGGGTTTTCAAGTAGTATTAATATTCTTTGAGACACTAGAAGAAAGCACTAGCAGTAGTTGATATATAGACACCAATAGAATAGAGAGGACATATGAGCTTTACATGACTCAAATATTGAAGAGAGCAGTAGAAATCCCATATTAGGTTAACTGAAACACTTCATATTATGACTTAAGTCTTAGAGTTAGATATAATTATATGACCTGTAATAGCAGAATATATGACTACTCTGTAACAGATATCATGCTCAGTCATGCTTTGTGACATATGTGACTATAACATCACATCATACTTCTTTGCCTAAATTCAAAATAATAGAGATAAAAACTAAAATACTAGGTAGCATCAAACTAAGCTAGAAAGTCTATATTCTTAAGTCTTTCTACTGGTAAGATTGCAATCTGATTCTAGATTGTTGTTCAAAGGTTATAGCAGAATTTGATAACTATAATTTGTAAATCTCTATAGCTAGCTTCTAAGATCATAGCTTGAAACTTATCTAGATATTCTTCTACTATGTGATTTCTCTAATAATAGGCTATCCTCTATAACTTATTGATAGCTTTTGTAGGAGCATTAATAGAAAATAAGTGCTTCTAGAAAAGCTGTTTAAACTTGGGCCAAGTTGTGATAGGAAAAGTATCTATAGTTAACTTTTTATAGAAAATTCCTTCTGACTATTTTAAAATAAAGCTACTTCTAAAGAAGAAGAGGGCCTAGAGAACTTTATCTTAATTACAAATAAACTAGTCTATAAATAACTGAATATATAAGAAACAGAAGCTTAGAAAGGCTTATCCTATTTGTTGATTATTATTAAATTCCAAGAGAAGAAGATCATAAGGTCAAGAGTAGTAGAAAATATTTCTAAGTACAAAGATATTAACTGAAGATGAAGATTATAATATGGTTAGAGAAGGTATACTTATAAATATAGCAGTAAGATTAGATATAGAAGCTTATAAGTCTCTGAACTAGATTACTAGATATTAAAGTTGAAAATAATAGACTTAGCTTATTTTATTTTTCTATTTTATTTTTCTATTTATTTTATTTTTTAGACTTAATATTAAAGTATAATGTGATGTCACATATTAGTTACATATATCACTGTCACTTTTACATGATTACATGATTACATAGAAGAACATCTGATATCATACAATATGTTTTAAATATGTTGATCTTATGGATAATATATGGCCTTTAAAGTAGATTAGATATAGTATTGTACAAACTACTAGTCTAATGTATATAAGATAAATACTTTGTACTTGGAACTCTATCAAGTTCTCTTATGTTAATCTAATATAAGATTTTTCTTTTAACTTAACTCTAAGTTTAATATTTACAACATCAAGAAATATCTTGTTTCTAGGCTTAAAGATAGATATAGAAGTATGTTGCTAGTTATAGTATATTGTCATGTCATCTTGCAACTTCCAGATTGTAAACCTAACTTCTTTCAGCATAATCTTCATATGATTTATGAATCTGGTAATGCTTTCTATCTTCAACTCCTATTGTTACAGTTTGAAGTCCATTCTTAGAAGGCAGTTTATATTGAGTAGAAATGATAGTTACTATGTAGATGAATATATGGTTGTTATATCAGAACTCTACTAAGAGTAAAAGGTCATACTAGTTGCTTTGTCTCTTATTCACAAACAACTAAAGGTATTGAATAAGTTCTTAGTTGACCTACTCTATCTGTCCATTTAATTGAGGGTATTATGTAGTCAAGAATACTACTTCAATACCAAGTATATGATAGAGTTTTCAGGTAAAGAAAATAACAAGCTGAGGTCTACAGTCTGAAATACAAACAAAGAGGCCATAGAGCTTCTAAATATAATGCAAGAAGTGCTATACTATACTCTCTATAGTAATAGTGGTATAGATTGGAAAAAATGCATAGTCTTGGACACTAAATCTACTATTGTCATTACTATATTAAGCCTTATAGATTCAGCAAGCTCTACTACAGAGTCTATACTAATAGCTTTTTACTATGTACCTAATTATAACAGTGTATACAGTTCTCCCAATGGTAGGTGTTGGATAGGCTTAGTGCACAGACAGAAGTCACATGTGCTGATATACTGGTTGACATACCTTGATATATGTAGCTACTAGTAGTTCTGGAACACTAGCTCCAAGATCTTCTACATAGCCAGCTAGCTATAGATTATGGTGAAGTACAACAATATATGGCAAAGTTCTAGGACATTGGGAATGTATACCTTTGTCAGATTCAAGGACAGTAAACTTGTTTTTTTTCTATGTCTCTTCTATTATTTAAGTTCTCTTATTTTTATTTTGACTTCTCTCTCTTCTTCTTCTTATTTTAAACTTAGTAAAGAAGAAGATAATGTAATATCATACATACAGTGACAGTGACAGTATGATATTGACAGGGATTAAGAGATTATGCTAGAATACAACAAGAACTATATAACATTAGCCCTTAATTGCATACTAAAGAATTCAAAGGGGACAATTTAAGCTTCAGGAATCAAGAGAAGATGTAGAAACAATAATATAGAATAAGATTAGAACACATAAAACTCTTAAAATAGCTCTCATAAATGTGAAAGAATGAAGTTAGAAAGGATATTGACTCATAAACACTTTCCTTTGATAATACTATTATGCTGGAAAATGCTTTTTCATGAAAACATGTAATCTCTTAAAGTTTTTAAGTATATAAGACCTCTTTGAAAGCATTAGCAAGAAAATATTCTAGATGATGTTTCAGGTTCCCTCTGTAAGGGGATCTCACTTATTAAGCTATGTAATGTTATGACTTAGGTCTTTGAGTAAAGATGAAAGACTGCTTTTATATTGAGTAACATAAAAGAACTTGATAGAGTTCTAAGTACAAACTAGTCTATCTTATATACTATAGAAAGAAACACTATATCAGAAAAACTAAAATATCTTCTAATAGAATTATCTCAAGAAAATATTAATAGACCATGGCCTATATACACACTACTACTAACCTACCCTAAAGTACATATGTTTGCTATAAGGCCAACACATTGTTGCTATACTATATGATGTTATTTGTTCCAGGACTTTCTATAACCTTCTCTGTGTTATTTGATTGTGTGACTGTGACTGTCATGTGATGTCATGTTATACTTTTATCTAAGTCAAAAGTAAAAAAGAAAAGAAACTCAATAGATAAAATAAAATAAAGAAAAAGAAAAATAGAATAAAATCAAGTTTATTGTTCATAACTCTGACAGGTAAGTGTCTTAGAAGCTAGGCTGATATTCAGGTAAGAGTAGATCTACTCATACAAGCTTTTATATATACTATAGAATATGGTCTGTCACATGATACAGTACTTATAATATAGACTATTAGATATGATTATCTAATAAGGTCTAAGCATAATAATCAACAAAGAGGAAAGAGGTATATAGACATGCAACAAAAGATCAAGAGATGTAGATAAGATCACCACAGATGGTATTACCTAAGCATTATCTTAAAATGAACATTTGGAGTTCCTCTTATATTGGCCTCAATGCAAAACAGAGTCAAAGTATTATTAGAGACAAGAATAAAGATAGAGATGATAGCAATCTTGAGTGAATTAGAAGTGTACTATTGCTCAGAACCCTAGACCCAGGTATTGTTACTTTTGGTGACATCAAAGAGGAAGGAGGCAATGTCTAAAAAACCATAGATGAATCTTTAATAGAAGTTAGTAAATCCAAGGAATGTCTACATGTCCATCCTACTCTATAGAATTAACTAGTTACATATACTCATTATCTTCACAGAGTTGATTTCCACCTGATCCTCTAAGATGAGTAGTCCTAAGTACTCTATCTGTTGTCTATCAAACTCATACTTTTCAGAACACAGATATAACCAGTATTCAGCTAGAAATTCCAGAACTCTGCATACTGCCTTGTGGTGGTTTTCAAATGTCCAAGTGAATATGAGAATATCATCCAAGTATATGATCATAATCTCTCTTCTGCTATGAAATTTCTGAAGATGTTGTTTATTATGGTTTAGAATGTAGCAGGGCTGTTAGTCATACCAAAAAACACTACCAATGGTTTGAAGAGTCCATAGTTGGTGTGAAATGTGGCCTTCTACTCATCTTCCACCTTAATCCATACATTATTAAAATCCCAGAAGATATCTAGCTTAGTGAAATACTTAGCACCACAGAGTTGTGAAACAAGCTTATAGGATCCTCAACTCTATGACAATTAAGAATAAGTATCCACTTCCTCTCATTTATAATCTTGTACTAGCTGAAGTAAACTATTCTTTTTTCTTGATAAAGAATACCAGTATAGTCATGGGAGATTTTGAAGAATATATCCTACTTGTATAAAGATTTTCAGTGAGAAAAACATCTAGCTCTGTCTACTCTATAGGAGAGAAAGAATAAATCTTCAATAACTTGTGTTTAGCTCCTGAGGTCAGCTCAATAGGAAAATGACAAAATTGTTCTTGGCAAAGACAAGTCATTGGTAAAAGTAGAAACAGAGCCTGAATGATGCATATCTAGTACACAGATTCTTAACTTCTTAGTCTTTCTTGCTTCTTGGCATCCTAAACAATGAGTAGAGCAGTAAGTCATGAATACCTCTCTCTTTTTCCAGTTCATCTCCAGATTATATTGCTTCAGCCAGATAAACCTAAGAATGAGATCTTGTTTCTTTAGACTAGAAACTATAAGTAACATCCTTTTGGCATATATCTGATAATAGAGGACCATATTTACTACTTTGAATATTTGGCCAGCTTCACTGAATATTCTGTTGACATTGTAGACTAGCATGATCTTAAAAAGTTTGTGTATGTTCAGATAGTACTTTTTTTACAAAATTTTTGTTAATGAAGGCTTCTATAATACTGAAATCAACTAGAATATGTACAATAAAGAATTCAGAAATATTGTCTCCAGAGAGATGAGCAAGTATAGAGAAGTTTTACAAGTATTAAGGATATAAATAGCAAATTGGAGAAAGAGTTTCTTCTTCTATCTGGACTAGTAGAGAGATAAGGTAGTAGTAATATGAAGTAGAAATGGATGTATCTAAAGAGTTACTATTCTCCTTATATTCTTTAACAAGTAGTATAGTAAACCTATTATTTAGCAGCTAGAGTGTATATATTGTTAATTACTCTATGCAAGATTCTCATTAATGTTCCATTCTGTTCCCAGCTACATTCATTCCAACCTATGGATAATATCTCTTCCCTCATCTATACTTCTCAAGCTCTTCTGGTATAGATCAATTACCTCTATTCCATTTCAGATGTCCTTGCCAAACTCTTGCCAACTTCATGGATTTTCATTTCTGATATCTGATAATCATTAGAAACTAGAGTAACTTACTTAGTAGTCTCCATTCTAGATAACTACCTTAGATAGTATACTTAGTATATAAACTAGTAGTTTATACTATAATAGCCTTATTCTAAAAATTGACCAAAACTAACTTTATCTTCTAGTGTTGGCAATGATATACCTTACTATCTTTCAGTAGTTTTGTCTTCCTAGTTCTCTAAATACTCTTCTGAAATATATGACTAGTATATTTCTATAAGTCACAATATATAAGCTAAAGCCAAAGATTGTTCTAACTTCTACTTCTGTATTCTTAGATAATGCTTACTTAACTATTTAGACAGACTCTTATTAGATCTCAGATAATAAGATATAAACTATATCTAACAATTAACTATATTTTTACTAAAATCTTTTAGCTCTATAAGCTTTAACTATTATATTACTTTGATATTCCTCAATATTATCAAAACTGAAAGCAATAGACTCTAATAATTTTTATTTTATTTTTTATTTTTATTTTATTTTTGATTTATTTGCCTCTATTCTATTTTTAGAACTTAGGGTTAGGGTCAGAGTGACAAGATCACGCTGTCACACAGAAGGTCACATCAGATAACACAGTCACAAGTCATGAGATGTATGGAAGAAGATAAAAGATTCTGAAAGGATAATGTCATACAATGTGCTTAACATATTAATCTTGAGATATACACATGGCTGTTTAGAGTAGAGTAGAAATAGCTAACATGGACCATGAGTCTTAGATATATAAGATAGATGATCTTGAACAAACTAGCTGCAAAAAAAAGTTATGTTCCCTTATAGCAAGGTCTATAGATTTCATAAACTTTTACAATCTCTAGGAAAACCTAAGTACTTATTCATTACATATACTAACTATACTATATATATTCCAATCTCTTGGATCAGCTTACTTCACAGAAAATGATGGGAACAGTATAGCCAGAAATATTCCTACTAGAATGTTAGCTCAAAAGAAAGATAGGTTGCGATTAGTGACAGATAGAAGAGGGTTGGAATGATAGACAAGATTGCACTTGGTAGAGGTCAGTAGTAGGAAGTATAATAGTCAACTGGGTAGACCCTATAGGCTTTTGTAGCAGTGTTTGATATTTTAGGAGAAAAGAGAACTCTGCAGGCTTTGACAGAGGTGTTGAGATCAAAAAAACTAGTCTTCTTATAGTGTTTAGGTAATATTTGTCAACAAAACTCCTGTTTATAAAGATACTTGTTGGATAAGATACAATATCCCAAGACAATAAGCCAATTTATATTCTATTTTCTTTTTCTTATTCCTATTTTATATTTCTTTTATTTCTATTATTATGAGTATGAACCTGCTCAATCAATAGTCAGCCAATGCTTGAGCTATAACTACATAGTTTATCCATCATTTTGTCCCACCTATAAAAAGACTTACTCAATGGGCAAAAACCTCAGCCATTTATACAATTCTAATGTTAAACTGAGACAAGCCTATTTGACTTAGATATTGTAACCTAGGCTAATAGTAGTATTTAGTATGTGTTCCAATAGGTATAAAATACAGCTATTTACACAATCTAGTATTGGACTGAGTACATATTCTAATAATACTAGTGGTTCTAGAGTCAACCAAAGCTTACACTAAGAAGGATTGAGAAATTTTGATAGTTTTGAAAAACACTGGAAAGTGCAGCAAAGTTCTATAGATATTAAGAGCACTGATAATAGAAAATAGGAAAAGCCTTTTCTCCTATCTGGAATAATAAACAGAAAACAAGAGGATAGAAGGAATTAGGATCTTGAATATATCTGATAGGTCACTATTTTTAATGTATTCTTCTACTCATAATATAGTAAACTAAAGTTGTTGTGTTACTTCAATATTATTTAATACATTTAGATTCTCTCATTGCTTAGCAGTTAACTTTCAGATATCTAATCTTGCTGGACACTCATGAACTTTGTAGTTCATATTCTCACAACAGTAATATCTTCTAATTAACATAAAGCAAGATTTTCAAGTGGCATTTATATTTATATAGATATCAGAGAAAAGCACTAGTGAGACTGAACTAGAAAGTATGTGTAGAAAAGGATAACAAAAATCAAACCTTAATTAAAGAACAATGGATTTATAGTTTAGTAATAGAAGAACTTGAAGTAGAAATATTAGAAAAAATAAAAATAGCTGGGCAAAAAGATGAAGAAGTAGTTAGAATAGTAGGAAAGATACAAAATGCAGAAGTTAAAGTATTACAAGGAAACAAATAGCAGATAGAGAGAGATTTGGTATTAAAGAAAGAAAAGGCCTATATACCAAAGAATGAGAAGCTAAGAGTAAAAATAATCTGGTTACACTATGATATACTGGCAGCTAGACATGGAGAAAGATAGAAAATGACAGAGTTAGTAACAAGGAACTATTAGTGGCCAGAAGTAACAAAGAATGTAGAGAAGTATATAGATAGGTATAATAGGTACCAGAAGATAAAGAACCATACAGAAGTACTGGCAGGAAAACTGATGGAAAATGAAGTACTAGAGAGACTTATCATAGTATACTTGAACCCTTATATTTTATTTTATTTTATTTTCTTTGATTTGATTTCTTTTTTTCTTTTATTTTATTTTACTTTTACTTCTTGGACAATAAAGAGGCATATGACCACGGTCACATAATGCATCACATAATATGATATCATAGGTCTGGAATATAATAGAAGAAGCTAGAACAATAATATCAAGAATATGGTTGTAGCATATACACCTTGTGGTAATGGTATAATAGACTCATAGATAACATATGTACTTTAGGGTAGGGTTATTTATCACTAACACAGACAAGGAACTTCTTGTCAAGTTCTCTTATGATTCCTACAAGATATTTTATTTATAAGTTTACTTAAGTAGTCTATTGGTTATCTTGACTAGTAGTTGACTTCATAACTAAGTTGCTGTTAGTAGCTAGGAAGAATGCAATCATAGTAGTTTATGATAGGTTGTTCAAGATAATATATTTTGTGGTAACAGCAGAAGAGATATCAGCAAAAGGGCTGGCATAGTTGTTTAGAGATAACATATGGAAGTTGCATAGGTTGCTGAAAAGTGTAATATTAGATAAGAAACCACAGTTTGCAGTAGATTTAACTAAGGAGTTGAATTAAATATTGGAGATTGAAACCAAATTATTAACATCCTTCTATCCACAAACAGATAGACAGACCAAATGAATTCAAAAGGAACTGGTGAAAATAGAAGTCAGCTTCTCCAAAGAAGAAACCTTAAAGAGAGGATAATGTCAGAATCAAAGATGGTGGTAGACTTAATTTATTTTCATTTTCTTTTCTCATTTTATTTTATTTTTCAGACTTAGAGTTAGAAGTAAGTGTGATATCACACATAAATATCACAAATTTGTCATAAATTAGTCACATAATCACATGTCATACAAAAAAATATAAAAAGCTCTAGAACAATAATGTCATCTCATATATCAACAACATGTAATATACATGGCCTTTAGGGTAGGCTAAGGTTAGTATAGCATGGATCAGTAGTCTAGCATATATAAGGTAAAAGTTTTTGTACTTGGAATTCTATTAAGTTCTTTTGTGTAAATCCTATACAAAGTTCTTCTTTTAACTCATCACTAAGGCTTAAGTTATAACAATTAGGCTGATACTAGGCTATAGAAAAGACCATGTGGTCCTAAAACCTTAGACATGTTTTTATTATTTATTAATTCTCTATTCTCTATATTTTTAGACTAATATATAAGCTATGAGTAGAAAGGTAACAAATAAAGAACTCTTATCCAATAATTCTCACTTGCAAGCAGTTTAATTGCTATTTCTCAAGTATGTATTATTAGTATTTCATCTATCACTTTCAGATAAGTTTTAGAGAGTTTAAGTAGTCTGGAAAATGCTAATAAGATGAGTATCAGTTGGTATTATTAATTATTAAGGTTTGGCTCAAGAAATGTCTTCAGGATATACTATTTGAAATAAGTAGTATTATAGTGTACTTTCAAGAAGCTATTCAATCTATTTACTAGATTTTCCAAGAAAGCTTGTTATATAGTATAAGGTTCACTGTTTAGAAGTGTATTAGTAAGGAATCATATTTGTAAGTGGATATCTATCATAGTACACTTAAATCTTTACTTTTTATTTTTATTTTATTTTATTTTTGGTTAATGAAAAAGCAAATTACTGTGGTTACATAATGTGTTACATAATATGATCATATGTTTAGAACATAATAAAAGAAACTAGAATAATAATATCAGAGTGTATATCTACAGTATATTATTCTCATAGTATGTATATAGTAAACTTATGGACAATACATGTAGTTTAGGGAAGAACTTGTAATAGTAGTATATATATAGTGTAGGATTACATTGGGGACTCCTTGTTGAGTTCTCTTATAATTCTCACAAAACTTTTGCTCTATAAGACTACTTAGTATACTATTAACTATCTTGGTTAGTAGTTGCCATAACAATGTTCTTCATCCATTCTTTTTGACATTCTTTCTAACTATATCTTTTCATGTACACAAGTGCTCTTTCAGAGGTTTTACACATTCTAATCTTTTATTTTCTATCTTCTACTGTCATAGTCCAAACTCTGAACTATATTCATCTCCAATACAGATATTCTGATATCAAAACCTTTTGGTTATTTGGCCTTATTTGCATCAAAACTCAGTAGATATTTGGACTTGTTTTCACCATCTTTTATGATAGGGTTATCCCTTCTCAAACTCTGTAAACACTTTTATAACAGAGTTTCCTTCTAAATAACTCTGCAAATACTTAGACTTTTACAGTGGAGTTCTCTCCTATCCAACAGAAACTCTTTTCAGTGTTTCACCACTAAAACATCCACTCAGAGCTCTGCTTAATTAGTCCTTTTAACTTACTTTATGTATTTAAGACTGATAGTTACTCTGTAATAGATAATTTACTCAAGTTAAGACCAAACTCCAGTGTCAATGGTGACACACTTACTCCTCTCCTTATAACTCCTAATTCCACCTTCCAAGACCTTTCTCTGAAATTGCAACCCTGTGGCTAGTAGGAGGTGCAACATATAAGTTGAAGCCAAGATCATTTTGGAAAGTCTAAAAACCTTGTGGGCTTTTGACAAGTTCCCATACTTGTCAAAACTTCAAAAATTTCTTCAGACTTTTGCTTCCTTCAAGTATGGACCATGCTTAAAATCTACACAAGTTCCTAATACTGATAACTTCTCCTTTAAATTCTTTAGCATGCAGTTAAGAGCTAGTATTGCATAGTTCTTGTTGCACTCTAGTAAAATATCTCATTTTTGCTTGACCTCTGTCAATGAAAGTAGCTATTAAGAGGGAGAGATAACAGATGAACTTCATGAAGCTTGGGAGTTGAAGGGATAGCATGCTTCATTTGCTTACCAGGCTTGGTTTATTCTCTACACAGCATCAAACCATGTGGGAGGTCTGTGTCTTCTGGTCTTCCTGCTGGCAAGATCATGATTTGGTTCTGAATTACGGCTTGAAGTCTGTGGTGAAATTTGACTATCATGGTATGTGAATTGGTGTAGCTAACTTCTGATATGAGAGATTGGAGTTCATATAGATTGCTGGCTGAGGCGTGATGTCACGAAGATAAACTTTCTATTTCTTCTCTCTCGATCTATTATCTTTCTCTCTATTATACACTCTTATTAAAGTGGATCACTTTGATCCTAACAGTCTAATGGACTGCCGGGCAATGCTGGGACTAACTATACAGTTCTACCAATGCTTGGACCAGAACTGTGTAGTCCACGCTGTGCTGATATTATTTTTTTACTTATAAAGGACTCTAGTGTAGAGCAATGAACCTCAGCCATTCACATATATTCATGTCGGACTGAGTACTTGCTTCTAATATAGATAGTCCTCCACAGTGCAGCTTTATTGGTAATAGGTAGTTCCCTCTAACTTGTTAACAGCTTTGGCAGCAGCATTGACAGAAAAGAAGTGCTCTTGGAAGAGCTGTTTAAACTTGGGCTACATGGTAATGGAGAAGATGCTGGTGGTGAACTCTTGCCAGAAAAACCTCTCAGACCACTTAGAGCTTCTGAAAAAGAACAGGGCCCAAAGGAGTCAAGTATTGACACATATTATTGTGTCAAGAGAAGCTGTAAGTCTCAGTCATGTGTTACGAAACTCTGCGAACCAGTGTTTGGAAGAACAAGATTTATTAGTGACTGCTACTCTAACGTGACCCGCGCCTCGGAGTCTCCTGCACTATGCATCTCTACATCGGGTTATGAGTAGAACCGTAACAGTATTCGTTGATGGAATACGTCCATGTCCATGTTAGAGAAGTACTCTAAACTTCCCCAGCCTCGTAATCTTTGGGATGGATGTTGCCAGGTTTGGGGCTACCATCCCTCGACTTCAGAATAATATCTTCACCATTGCCTCCCAGAACAGTACAGCTTCCAGTTTCAGCAGCTACAATAGAAGGTCTGACAATTGTCTGTTGCGTCGTGTCTCGGCTCCAAGCATTACCTGCAGAGACTCGATAGACGATAAGGGTTGGTGACAAAACCTTCATGTGGATGAGATTCATTCGGTGAATTTACGTTAACACACACCGTCACTACACCATAGAGGGCTTCAACGCCGATGGAAGAGGCGACATTTGTGTGCAGAGTGACTATGAGGACAATTCCCGTGACCGCAGACAGAGCAGCGGATTCAACT
>Ga0157358_1000489_pt1 | contig 16404 bp, 12 predicted proteins | sample AttcapACBM2_FD_111484 | JGI IMG/M metagenome (GOLD analysis project Ga0157358, IMG submission 111484) | Fungus gardens microbial communities from leaf cutter ant in Botucatu, State of São Paulo, Brazil - Atta capiguara ACBM2 | ecosystem: Host-associated > Fungi > Mycelium > Unclassified ... | reverse complement strand
TGCTTCAGCAGCAGCAGAACTCCGGCGAGGCCATGCGCATCAAGCGCGACGCTGACCCGATGGTGGACTTCTGCGGCTACCTGTTTGCCACCGCCGAGCCGAACGGCCTGCACATGGGCAACGCCAGCATCCGGCCGCTCCAGCCGAAACGCTACCTCTATCACGCCTATCTGGCGTACATGGAGGCCAACGGCTACCGCAACCCGCTCAGCATGAAGACCTTCAGCCAGGCGCTGGAGAGCATCCTGCGCGAGTACGGCAAAAGCTACCTGAAACGGCGCACGAAGCTCGGGATGCAGACCAACCTCGGGCTGACGGACGAAAGCAGCGCCGACTGGCTGCCGAAGTGCGATGACGTGTATGCAGTATGACAACCAGAGCCGGCGAAAGCCGGTTTTTTTACATCCGCCGGTCATTCGTGGTAAATAATGTACCCAGTCCTTCTCTGCTCAGCATAAAGTCAGCGACTGATAAAAATATTAGTCCTCTATGTGCCAGAAGCGGACTTAAATATCATGTACACTAACTTTCCTTCAGGAGAGTAAATATAATTCCATCCTGCAAGAAATGCATTAACGGCCCCCAACGGGCCGTTTTTATCAAAATGCATCTATCGCTGAAATATATTGAATTAATGGAGATGTGTACTCAGGGCATTTCAAAATACACTAGCGAAAGAGGTACTTTTCGCTGGGGCTATGACATATGAAAATGTTATTTCATTACGATCATCGGCATGGCGACTACGATAAAGGCTTCCTTCAAGTTTAACAGCCAAGTAATAACCATTAATGTTTTGAATAACAGCAATATCGCCAACTTCAAGCGATTCTGTATCGTCACTCTTGAAGAATGCTTCTGAATTGACATCTGTGATTTGATGGAAATCGGTAATGCCTTTAGCAAATACTAAGGAGTGGAGACTTGGTTGACGCTTATAGATATAGGCTTGATTGCGTCCCCCGACCCCCCACTTTGTCTCAAAAAGCATTTCACCAGAACCAACCCAATATGAGTCATAATTTCCCTTTGGCACAAATGTAACTTTGCCTGTGCTTGTTGGTGATTGGTTTTCCCCATCTGGTTGAGATAAATTGACAGGATTGATTGGAGGCGGTTTGCGGTTGAATGGGCTAGGTCCAGCCGCTGGACGTGGTTTCATTTTCTCACCGTGCAAATCATGGATCAGCTCTGCGTAACTATTCTCATAATCCACAGCATCGAAATAAAGCCGAAGGCGCGCGCCTACAAAGGTTGGAACTGGCTCAGGTAATGAGTTATTAACAATTATAGGTATTACGCGATCACTATCCAATTCTCGCATTATCTGACTGGAAATGATCATTTTCTCATAACCTACCCCTCCAGATTTTTGCTTATTTGCTTTAGCCACATATGGTTCTGTACAAATGACAAGCACTCGGTCAGCGCTTGTAAGTCCTTGCTCCATGAAAAGTGTAAGATCACTTCCCAATGTGATATCCCATTGGTCTAAGATTACATGAACTCCATTTTGTTCAAGCCGGGTCGCAAGCTTTAACACCCATGCTTTATGATCTTCACTATCATGAGAATAAGAAATAAAAATTTTAGGTTTAGTCGGATTCATAAAACCCCCCATCAATTGAAATAGTGATACACCAAGTGCCAAGTAAAATCTGTGATTTGCTTATAACATTTTAAATTATAGCGAATCTTTAATTTAAATTATTTACTGCATGCATTTTTTCTATTTTAAGTATCCCTCCCCAGCAGATCCACATTCTTTTCTAGGTCGTATTCAGCATACGGTTTAGTTACATACAAAGCCAATGTCCACCCCATGCTCTCAGCAGAACTGACGGCCATACAGCCTGTCCGCTGCATACCAGAAGCAGACGCTACAGGCTTCAGTCAGTGTTAATCAATAGGGAGTCGGTCACCATAAGAGATTCTATGGCTTTCGGATCTGCAATTTGCAGCGAGAAGCAAACGCTGCAAATGGTACTCCCGCATCAATTATTGAACAATTTATGGATAGCCAATCATAAAATCTATGCTTTTTAGCACAGTAAATGATGTAAAAGTAATTGTGGAAATTTAACAATTTTTCTGGCTTGCCGTTACCTCACAAACGGAAGAACATAATCAAAATACTCTACTCGAGCAGTCCGAAAAACTTTCCAGTGCATAGCATTAGCAGGTTCATCACGCTTGTTAGTATGAGTTAAAATAAGGCGTCTCTTTGCTCGTGAAACACCGACAAAAAACGCGCAGCGATTTTCCTCTTCTTTACCAAAGAAAGTCTCATTTTCTACAGCCATGATGACAACCGAATCAAACTCTAATCCTTTGCTTTTGTGAATGGTCAAAATGCGTACAGCCTGATCATCAGCAAATCGTTTCAATGCGAGGGGTAAATCAGATTCGATTTCCAGTAAATATTTGATACGTGCTCTGGCATCGCGAATAACCTGTTTCAGACGTTCATGGGACTCATAATCAGGAGATAATGCAACAAGCGTCTGTAAACCTAAGTGCTTTAAGAGAGCTCGGCCAAATTTCCACCATTCAGAAAAGGGTGTGTCCGTTTTTTTTGCACCAGATACTTCCTTACGATGCTTTCTAATAAGTTGATCAAGACCTTTTCGCACGCTGGTCTGAATTTCTTCATCAGCAAAGGGAACCAGCTGGTTCATCAGGCGAATCCAGGCTTTAGGTTCCCGACCCCCATAAAGACAGGACAGATAATCAACGATTAAACGAGCCACAGGTTCAACTGTGATGTCCTGCATTTGCTGCTCATTGCGGTAGGGAATTCCGCGCTGCTCTAACTCTTTGAAGAGGTGATCAGCATACAAATCTGGTTGCTTTGAAACCAGAACTGCAATTTCAGCTGGAGGTAGCTGCTCCTTATTTATCCATCCATCAATTAGGTCAGCCAGATAAATAGCTTCAGTTTGACTATCTTCAAATTTCCAGGCAAAAACCTCCCCTTCTTCCCCTTCCAGTTGATAATTAGGCATTACGGAGTCAGGATCCAACTTACGAATAATTTCGTTCTGAACACGCAGCAATGTTGGTTTTGAGCGGAAATTGCGATACAAATTGAGCGGTATCGCATTAAAGTCCTTTTTGAAGGACTGGAAAATGCCGTCCAGAGCACCTGCCCAAGCCATAATTTTCTGTTTTGTATCACCGACTGCAGTCAGTCGAATTTTGGTTCCCTGAAAAGCGAGCTTTACCAAGTCATATTGTAAATTTGTGCAGTCCTGAAATTCATCAAGGAAAATGTCACTATAGGTTTGACGGATTGCATTTCTGGCTATTTTTGACGTTTGCAATATCTTAATTGCATAGGGAACAAGTTCGCCGAATGCTATTTCGTGACGAGACGCCCCGCTTTTCTTGTCCACGATAGTGTAACCAACATCTAAAGCATATTCTTCCGTGAGTACCGGCCTGAATCGATCTATGATGCGCTTAGCAAATGCGTGAAAAGTAAAACTGTCAAAGCGAGAAGCAAGATCCCGTCCACACCTGCGTTCAACGCGCTCTGTAAGGTTTCTGCTAGCATCAACCTTAAATGAGATCGCCAGAATCCTTTTGGGATATCGACACGTTCCAGTTCGCAAAAGGAAGTCAGCACGCTGTGCGAGCATTTCCGTCTTACCCGCGCCCGGTCCGGCAATTAGTGCCAGACAGCGTTTACGCGCTTTCGCTGCGCGTTTCGCATTAGGTTCCAGCATCAATCCATCTGCGGGCTGCCATTCCTCAATAGTAATCATTCTGGCAGTTCCGTGAGTTTGGTAATAACCGCATCAGCCAGCCTGTCCAATGAATCCGGCATGCTATCAAGTAGCTCATCATCATTTAGCTGTGTTAACGCCTCGATGTGCGCTGCGGGTTTGCTGCCAAGCTTGAAGCGTTGATGATAGGTATTGAAAAGCGCTAATTCATACTCACTGTACTGAGATGGATCGTAATGGCTTTTTCCGAGAACAGCTTTAAGGGTTGCCTCGTCGGGCTTGTCTTCCTGAACGTCATAGGCTTCTGGATACGCAAGTAACATTGAAAAGTCTAAATCCATTGGGTAGGAGAAAAACACCCCGCGCTCTTCAAGAATATCGAGATAATTTTCGAAGTCCCGAATTTTCTCCTTTACATCATTCCATTTTGGAATTCCGTAATCTTCAGGGAGTTTTTTACTCGGTTGATGTATTGCAAACTGATCGTTTACGTACTTAATTCTTCCCCACCCTGCTGCATAGCGGGCAACATCAAGATCAAGCAGTGTAAAATAGGGGATCTTTAATGCTGCAAGGAGACGCCAGAAATGGTTAACATGTCGCCCCCCTAATGGTGCTATCGTGATGGCAGACTCATCAACGGGTGCCCCCTTGGCCTGAAGTAAGCGTGGCAACACAATTTCTTCACTATCACCTTCGCCAAGCACTACCAGCCGTGAAAAATAAATTTCAGGAAATGCCTGGACGGCTTCTCGCACAAACTTATGTGCCTCATCAGTTTCATCAGGCAATTTGATACAAGTGACACACGTCTCTCGTGACTCATTCAGACGAAGATAACGTATTAGCTCAGGACCCACCCGGCGCAGCATTGTGGGTGCATGCGTCGCAATGAGCGCTTGCGCATCTAGGTTTTCTATCATGACATTCAGGGAATTAACAATGCGACCCAGATAATGTGGGGAAAGGCTGTTTTCCGGCTCCTCAAGAGCTACCAGTGTGAAGACAGGAGGACGTAATTTATCGGGATCAAATGTAACATTTTTTTCTTCAAGAACAGCTCTGCCAATAGCTTGAGACGATAAGACAAGAGAAAGGTAAAGCATGGATTTTTGACCATCGCTCAGCCTTGAAAAATCAACAAATGAGCCATCGTGACCTGGGGTAAAGGAAACCGACAGATGCCTTAACAGCGATTCAATTTCTGATGCAACAAAAGTAATTTTAGGGTCAGAAAAAAATTTACCTTTGTGCAACGTTGCCCATGTTGTCTTTAAAGTCTCACTGAAAGCATTTACCGAGGGGTTTGCCGCAAGGCTGTCACTTATTTTATCGGTCAGCCCTTTAATCGTTTCGCGCTCAGCGTCCCAACGTACAGCGCGAAGTAAACGCCCAAGTAATGCATTCGCACCGTAAGTAATATGGTCAGCTGGATCGCGTCTGGCAGGCAAATAGTGTACCTGAATATGATTACGTTCAGCGCGTGGAACCTGAGCGACGTTCAAAGGCAAGTCATCTGCATCAACTTCCAAGACATATAGCAGAACGTCTTCAATATCGCCATCTAGCCCCATAGCCGCATTAAGGCGAAAACGTACACGTGGAATACCATCCGACTCGTCCAGTCGCATATGACTAAAATGGGGAGCTACGGTACTGTTGTCCTCGTCCTCTTCCAGTTCGGGAAACAGAAAATCAGCTTCTATCCACAGTTGGCGCTCAAGCGGAACCTCCTCCTCATCAAAGGGGATGTGGAAATCTGAACGCTGAATCCGCCTTAATGCGGGGTCGAATGCAAAGAGTCGACACAAAGCCTGAAGAACTGCAGTTTTACCTGAACCATTAGGACCAATGATATATGTTATATCTTCAAGGCTCAGTTCGGTTGATTCATGTCCAAACGACTGAAAACCAGATAAACGAATCGCCTTAAGCTTCATGCGCATCCCTAAACAGGTAAATTAGATTTATAAATCAACCACTTAAACTACTTATCATCTAACAGCCACATTCTTTTAAACTCAGACTCATGCATGATAAATACAGAAACTTCTTATTGCTTATACTTAATAAATTTTAATATCAGTTTTTATGAAAACATTAAAGTCATTTTTGTTAATCCAGTCATTCGATAATCTCGATTGCCGATAACAAAACTGGCACTCGGGGTTAGGAAAGAAAGCAAATAGGGAGGTGAGTGCCAAAGCGACTTTTGCATAAGGTCACCCGAGTGGCAGATTTTTTCACAGTTTAAGGACCGGGAAACGAAGCCGTATGAGGAGATGCAAAGCCCCGGATAGTGTCAATGTGTTAGTCTAGTTTTTAGTGGCCGCTAAATTCGCTACCAAAAAGTTAGCTGCATACGTCTTATCTACCATCAAATACAAGCCACTAAGCCCGAAATGTCGCTTCTGGTTTTCCAGCGGCGCTTGCCGACTTATCAGTTAATGGAATCGGAATGACGACTCGAAGGTTCGGGGAACCTGAGGTGGCATTGAAAAAAGGATATTGAACCGAGCCCTTAACTACAAAGCTCAGGTTACCCACTCCCAAATGATTCACAAACATTCATACTAGTAAATTGCCAGGCTGCTAATCATGAAGGTCCACTTTTCGCTCACTGCGGACCTTCGTACCTGATCACTTGCCCGCTTCGTGCTGGGAGCTAATGTTACTTTCTTCATGGTATGTTAGTTTGCAGGGAGCAGGTCAGAAGCGTTCAACCAAGCTTCAAACACCGTTTCTACGCTGATTGTCACCGCTCTCTCCTCTTCTCTATCTCTGCTTTGATATTTCGGTACATATCTGTGGGATAATGATCGTGAAGAACCCCTGGGTAAACGACGGCGGCTCGATAATTTAATTTGACGAAATAGGGCAGAACGAGATAACTTCAAGAAAGAGCAAGCGTACCCTCCATTCAGCGCGATTGAATATCGTTTAATTGGAGGGTCTGGTTTAAAAAGACAAGTCCCATGCAATAATTACAAACTCAAGCATCAAAGCTCTTTTTTTCGAAATGACTGTTTCAGGCTGCATGATAAAGGCCTAAAATTGCTTCAAATGCTACCTGCAGATCAATTTGACTATAATGCTTTTTATTTTTTATCAGTACAGAGAAAAGTGCCTGCAAGCTAACACACAGCACGCCATACACAATTATCAAGCGAAATTTAGGGCGTTTTAATACGGTGAACACCTCAAGCAATAATATCAAATTCTACTTGGAATAAAATAGCATCTTCGTAGAAGATGCACCGTTGCTCAGTGACAATCTGAGAATCGCTAAACCGTAAATTATGAGATGGGTGCTCTATAAAGTATCGCGAGATATATGGAGCTTACTGCAGGGATAATTGGTTAACCGAGGGAAAGGAATGCATATCGTTGGCGGTCTTTATCGAGAGTTATGCGATATACCATCTTGGGACTCTACGATGGGTTCAGGTGGCCGCGCTGCGATGGCCTCGATCAACCTGTCACCAGGCTCTGAATTTCATACATATGCCTCTTCTGCCGACAATGCTGCGATTCTTGCGCTTCAAAGCAAAGGTGTGATTACCAACACCGTTTTCCGTCACTCGTCGATCGTTTTTGCCTATTTTCATCCTTTATCTTATCCCCACATCGAGCCGCCGCGAGAGACTCTTAGCCGCCTGCCTGCCTTGCAGGTTAAAGGGGAAGCGGTATTGCGATTCGGGTTTCTGGAAGGAGATGCAATTGTCACCGCAGACCGTGCTGTTTATGATCCACAGACTTGGCGTAACCCACAGCCATTTTCGGCAAATGGCTCGACCGCGGGTGAATTAGCGCTTGTGCTCAACGAGCTTGAGCTCCGTGAAGCTGCGGGCATCTTCAACCTTGATCATGCCGCACTTCATCTGATAAACGAGGCGAGCGCTCAGGTAGTTATTGTTAAAAAAGGCGCTTGCGGCGCGACGATCTATGATGCCGAGGGCAACGTTTCCCACGTGCCTGCATACCGTTCAAGCAAAATTTTTAAAATCGGTACGGGAGACATTTTCAGTACAGTTTTTGCGGTGTATTGGGCAGAAAGAAAAATGCCTGCCGCCCAAGCCGCTGATTTGGCATCACGGTCAGTCTCACTGTATTGCGAAACGCGCAAATTTGAGTTTGACCCCCTCTCCCTCTCTCAACGTGTCCCCGTTGCTGCGAGAGTAGGTGCACGGATTTGCATTGAGGGGGGTAGCGAGTCCATCGGCCAGCGTTATACTTTGGAAGAAGCCCGTTTTGCTTTACGCGAACTGGGAATGGAGGTGATATGCCCAGAGAACGAACAAGAAGTCGGCGTTGGGAACGCGGATGCAACGCTCGTGATCAATGATGGCCTATCCCCACAAGCGCTGATTCGCATTCGGAAGAGTCAGGTGGCAGGAAAACCTGTCGTTGTGCTACACGAGCGATCAAATACGACAATCACGCTGACCAAGAATATAGAGGCAACCGATGACTTTGCATCGGCCATCTATCTTGCAGCTTGGGCCGCAGGTAAAGCATAGCCGTCAGATGTTCAAAACAATAAATGGCATCGCCCTAGGGTTGTGCAATGGAATGTAACCAGTTGAGGCCCGACCAACCCATGGCGGATATTTACATAATTTATGCCAAAGAAAATCGAGAAACCGCTTTAAAAGTTCGAGACATCCTGTCGTCCTCGTGGAGTGTCTGGTTGGACGACCTTATCGTTGGCGATTTCAACTCAGTCATAAAAGAGAACATTCAAAGTACGAAATGCGTAATCGCACTTTATTCATCCTTCGCGAGTAAACCAGCCGTGACCGGGGAGCTCAGCCTCGCGGATAAATACGACAAAAAGGTCATCCCATTAATTCTGGATGACAGTGATCCGCCCTATCCGTATGGGCACTTCAGCAGTATTGATTTCCGCGCATGGCAAGGAGACGTGGATGCAGAAGCCGTGAAGATGCTGCAGGTGAAGATCGGAGAAGTCGTCAAACCTCGATGCCCGCCAAGTCGGCTTGAAGTAGTAAATAACGGTCTGTTGCCAATTCCGAACGTATTCATGTCCGTATCATCTTATGAGACCCAGTTTACACCCGCTGCGGCGCTAAGCGTGTTAAAGGCGCACAACACTAGTTCAATTCTTGTCTCTGCATATGATCTGGTGAAATCCAAAGAACGCAAAAAGATGGTTAAAGAAATTAAAGCCTACCGCAGCCAAGGTGGGTTCGTCCTGATTGATTCAGGGAACTATGAAGCTGCTCGCATGGACGACAATGACTGGACGCCTGCACACTTTAAGGAGGTTTTGCTGGGAACACCGCATGACTGGGCGTTTTGCTTTGATAAAATGACCCCGAATAAGAACCCGGACAAAGCAATTGAAGAGGTGGTCCGGGCAGTAAAACGAGATTCCAAGCACACCCAGGCCCCTGTACTGCCAATAGTCCACGTGTCACAAGATAAGCCTGGTTTGGAGCGCCTGCCTCAAATAGTGCGAGGTGTCTCCGAACAGCTCCGCCCTCCAATTATCGCTATTGCTGAAAGGGAATTGGGCGCAGGTCTGATGCTTCGGGCAAAAACGATGAAGCTAGTAAGGACGGAACTCGACAAGCTGCCCTACTACCAGCCCATCCATCTGCTAGGCACTGGAAATCCATGGAGCATTGCTGTATTGGTAGCTGCAGGAGCTGATACTTTTGATGGCTTAGAATGGTGTCGATTTTCCATCGACCCCAGACGGGGCCGCCTTCATCACTTCCAGCATTTTGACTTTTTCAAAAATGCAGGGGATCGCACACCGTTTCTCGACATGGTGGACGCAAACCCTGACATTGAATATGCGGGCCAAGTAGCCCTGTATAATCTAGAGTATTATAAAGAGCTTGGGCACATGATGCGCTCTATGATCGCAACCAAGGACGCCGAACTTTTCGCGACAGGCATCTTGCGAATTTTCAATGCCCAAGAGCTAAGAAAACTCTTTCCGGAGATATTTCCATGACCAGCTATAGCGCCGAGGCGCTGTTTAGAGCGGTAGCCGCAGTCTGTCCTGAAATCCGCCTGCGTATTGAGGAGGGGGTAGTGTCAGACGAACGCCACCTATGGTGGGAGTTGTCATGCTGCATACTGAGCAGCCAAGTACCCTACCCACTCGCCATGGCAGCGGCAGACGCAATAGATGCTCGGGGATTTCTTAATCAAACTGGAGAAAACCAGGAAGACCTCGCAGAGCGTTTGTTTGAGGTCCTGAGTTCCCCTCTGGATGTAGAAGGCAAAAAGCGCAGCTACAGGTTCCCAAAAGCCAAAGCCAGTCACCTTGCATCGACTTGGGCTGCGGTAGCAGGCACTGGCGTTTCCCTGAAAACCTTAATCAGCAGGGACGTCAACGACGCACGGGCATGGCTAGTTGCTCACGCCCGCGGTATTGGACCTAAGCAAGCAAGCATGTTCTTGCGCAACTGTGGGGTCACTTATGACTTGGCAGTCCTAGATCGGCATGTTCTCAGTTACATGTGTGCACAAGGCATTTATTCAGGCACTCAAGCGTCCATATCTGGGCTGAGCAAGTACGCTCGTCATGAACAGCGACTGCGCGACCATGCGCGGGAGATGGACTGTCCGGTCGGGCTGCTCGATTGGGCAATATGGATCGTTATGCGCGTCGCTAATCGCAAGCAGGAGTTTGTTTTAGTATGAGCATAGTTACACTCGTTTCAGGAGGCCTAGACTCCACACTGGTCGCAAAAATGGCGATAGAAGAAGGCTTGCGAACTTATCCGCTCTTCGTTGATTACGGCCAGCGAGCTCGTGACAGAGAGCTCGCTGCCTGCAGGTTGGCCATGAAGAAGCTCAGCCTGCCCGAGCCAGAGATCGCCGATTTGTCTGGTTTCGGGAAATTGATTCGTTCAGGGCTTACGGATCCTAATCTCCACATCATCGACGAAGCCTTCACGCCTGGTCGAAATATGCTTTTCCTGCTAATTGCGGCTGCTTATGCCCATCAAAAAAATGCAGATGCCATTTCGATAGGCCTGCTTCATGAAAGCACCAGCTTGTTCCCCGATCAGACCTCTGGATTCTTGGCCGAGGCTGAGCGCATGATTTGCCTATGCATGGGTAGACATATCAAGGTACTTGCCCCACTGGCGTTGTTCAAAAAACCCGATGTCGTCTTATTGGCAGCCGAAAAAGGTATTACACAGACCTATTCCTGCCATCTGGGTGAAGAAGAGGCATGTGGTAACTGCATCGCTTGCAACGAATTCAAATTTGAGGGAAACCAGTAATGGGCGGGAGCAGCTCAGGTGGATGGAGTAGACTCGGCGATGTTAAATCGCTGGAACAGAAAGCCAAAGCGGCGCTTAACGAGGGCAAGCGCAACGTATTTATCAGTTTCGCGACTGAGGACATTGATGAGGTCAATCTGCTACGAGCTCAGGCGAAAAATGACAACAATGACATCGAGTTCAACGACCACTCAGTGCGTGAACCCTACGACAGCGTTCAAGCCGAGTATATCAGGCGTAAAATTTCAGAACGTATCAACCGCGCCTCGGTAACCGTCGTATACATATCCAACGACACTGCTCAGAGCAAGTGGGTTAAATGGGAAGTTGAGAAGAGCCTAGAGCTTGGGAAGAAAGTGGTGGCAGTGTACTCGGGTAGTCGTTTCGACGGAACCGAACCCAAGTGGATCTCAGACCATGGGATAAAGACTGTTGCTTGGTCGAAACTTGCTGACGAGCTAAAGTAAACGAGCAACGCGCAATTAAGTCACGCCAGCTAACGACTATCTGGACAACTCGGAAACGCCAGCATCGATCCGTTCAGTTGTCCTGGCGCGCTACCCACTGGGTATGTTCCCGAGAAAAGGCATTCTCAGCGTCACCAACAAATTTCGACAAATCTTCATCTGCGACTAGCTCTTGCGCTTGCTCTCGGATGAGGGTGATTTCGTGCGCCGTGAGTGCATAAGAGGCAGAGAGCTCGGTGAAGCGCTTTGCCTGCATCCATGTAAGAAGGCTGGCTGCGACAGCTATCAACACATCGGTAGGAAAATACTGGTACTGCACATTGGCGATTTTGATCAACGCGCAGATGAAAGCGGCCGCGTTCACGACGATCAGCGCGGTGAAAAAATGCTTCGCCGCGCTGGTGTTGAATTTGGCCTTTCGTGAATACCAGTCCAGCTGATCATTGATACGAAACTCTACGTAGGTATCACGTCGTGAAGCGAAATCACTGTCCCTTATCTGCTTCATCACCGCTGTAAGTTGGTGCGCAGATAGATGACTGATCAGCTTGTCCGATACTCCCGGGTTTTGCCGCACAACCTGCGTTAGCTTTTGTAAGAGGTGTTGCTTTGCTGCTTCATCGTTTTCGTGAAATGGCTCTGCTCTAGAAACGTAACGCCATGCTATCGTTTTAATGGACTCAGCGACTGCGCGTCCCGAGTACCAAAGCCGTTCCGGCCTCTTGGCCGCCAGGTAAACTGAGCTTGCTAATGCCCCAGCTAACAGCGCGGCCTGGATTGAAGCAGAAATCCAATGCGGATAATTGATAAGTGATACAACCGCAGCTGCCACCAACAGCACTAGATTAACAATTAGGGCAGTTAGGAAATGCGTCTGAGCATCCCCTGAGAGCTTGTCGGCCGCTTGATAGAGGCCCGGGAAATCATTGCTTTGCATCAAACGGCCTCATAACCGAGATTTTTGTAAACGCCGTCTGGGAAATAGTAATTTCCGCGCTGGCTATTGGTAGTATGCTCTAGCGCATAAGCGATGATAGCGGCCGAGTAGGGAACGAAGACTGCTCCGACGTCCTGCATGACGGGCGGGCAGAGGTCTGGGTTCAAGTGACGGCCTCCATCAAGGTTGACACCGATCAGATTGCAACCTTTCTCTATCGCTACTTGAATCTCCCAACGCACATATTTGTGTTTTGATCGGGTGTCTCTGCCGATCAAAAGCATGAAAGTGCCAGCCATATCGATGCGCTCTCGGCATTTCCGTTTAATATAATCTTCATTCTCCGAGTCTAGGGCCAAGTTCAGTTGGCAATCGGTGAAATTGAAATCTAAATGGGTGTTCTTTCTCCATGCTCCCATCAGCTCGTACATATGCCTATCGTTGCTGCTAAAACCCACAAATGTTCTAGGCAATCCCATTACTGCTCCTTGATTAGATTAGGTAACGCGCGTGCACCGGCACACAAGGGGGTTCACTTTTCGGCTGGAGAGAGCGTTGCCAGACGCTCTGGCCTAATGGCGAACAATTCATCCTTGCCATTCATATAGGTGTCTATTTCCCACTGTGCGTGGGCTGCGCCCAAAAACTTGTGCTCGAAAGCCTCAGCTTCTAGCGGGCTTTCAATTGCAAAATAGCAATTGGCTAACGTAGCGTAGACCCAGCGTTTGTCGGGGCGATCGAAAAAATCCGGGGAATCCAATAAAGGCAGCAGTGACTTCACAATCCTCTGTCGAATTTTATGAGCGCACATGAAGTCAAACACCTTTTCGGAATGCTCTTCCTGAACTTGAGCACGAAACTCGAAGCACAGCGCTAGGTTTTCGCCATTGTAATAGTCGCGTTTTACCTCAAATCCGCGTCGATAAAACTGGATCGCTGCATCGAGCGACTCACGGTCACCTTCACGTAACCACAGGCGCTTAGTGATCGCACCGGCTACGCCCACAGTCTCGGGGTCGTTCGAGGCCTCAGGATTCAGCAAGCGGATGATTTCAAGGCCGTCATGCAATGCCGAAATCTCGTCGGGGAGCATTGCCTTATACGTAGTCAATGCCAGTTTCTGTAGAATGTCAGGTTCGTCAGGCTTCATGTCTCTGGCTGCCGCGAACTCCAAGCTAGCTAGATCGTGTCTGCTTTGGCGCATAAATTTCTCACCCGCACGCATATAATTAGAAAAGCGCTGTTGCGCTTCTTCGGCTTCCTCTAGCAAATCTTCGTATTCTTCGTCGGACATTCTTGGCGAGAGGAGCTTGGGGAGAAATGTGTAAACGGGGCTGTCGACAGCTTGGGCAGCCATTACCGCTCCAATGAGTTCCCCAAGATCCTTAACAGCCCTTTTGGCTTCTCGCGCTAGGATATCATCCCCAAAGTGCTGGTACCGAAATGTGCTGATATGGTTCAAGTCAAAGTACAGCTTGCCCTGATCCTCATTCATGATGATAGTCGAATTGGGCCTGAGCGCGTGCCGAACGCCCAGCTCATAAACGGCATTTACGTTTCCAGTAGAAATGTCGGCTATGACCAGATCGGCCCTAAGGAGCATCTCGTACATTTTCACGTCGATGAACCCAGACTGCGTGATTTCGTCGGCTCTGATACATCTCAAACCTTGAGCAGTGACGGCTGGCTCTATAATGGTCTCGTAAGTGGCATTCAAATCAAGCGTACGGCCAGTTTCATATTCAGTTTTTTTGCCGAACCCCATCACAACAAAGCATACCTTCATTAATAGTCATCCCTTGCCAACAAAAAAGTTTCGGGTAGGTTCGCTGTCTGCTTGCAACCACCTCATCAAAGGTGCAAATACCTGAGAAAAGTAATCAGCAGTTAAGCGCTTTCGGTCGGGCTGAGAATAGGAACCATAGATATTAAATGCTGCCTTACAATCCACTGTCACGCCTACGCTTCATGAAAATTACTGTCCTGATCCCCATAGCGAAATGGTGCTTGTATCATCTAGGTTACTTTCAACCCTAACCGCTTCAACTGCATTTCTCGGTTATACCTAATAAAAGGCAAGTAACTGTGCTGACATCGTTCAATTGTCCGGCAAGACTTCTGAGGACCGTAACAACCCACGCTCTGCGGAATCAAAGCTTCTGCAGACAGTAATGTGCCATCATAAATGAAGAAAGCCATCACGTACCAGACTATTTAGCTTGATAATTAGATCTGAATCGCCACGGATAATCTAGACACTATCGAGCCGTTGATAATACTGGTTTTCATATTAAACCCGTGGCATCTGATTGTTTGAACCCTGCCTACGTCTACAGTTATAAAACATTTCGATGTAATCAAAAAAATCGCTGCGGGCTTTTTTCCGCGTTCCGTAGTTCTTTTTCTTTATCCGTTCGAGTTTCAGTAGCTGGTTAGAGCTTTCTGTAACCGCATTGTCGCGGCAATCACCACGACGACTTGTGCTGCCTCCCAGCCGTGTGATTTCATGAACGACTGACACTCATAGCTTGTGTATTGACTGCCTTTATCAGAGTGAACCAAGTACCTGTTTATGAGGATTACGCCGCCATACAGCCATCAGCAGCGCGTTAAGGACAATGTCCTTTGTCATCCAGGATTGCATTGACCAGCCGATAACCTTACGTGAGAACAGGTCAACAACCACGGCCAGATACAGCCAGCCTTAGTGGGTCCTGATGTAGGTTATATCCGTCACCCAACGCTCATCCGGAGCATCCGGATTAAACTGTCGCTGAAGCCTGTTGGGCGACACGATACAGGCCTCGCCTTTGTGTGGACGCGGGCTCAGATACCTGATCTGAGCCCGCGTCCCGACACGCTTCATCAGTCGCCAGACTCTGTTCACTCTGCACTGTTGCCCGCTTTCCCGTAGGTCCAGATGGATCTTGCGATAACCATAGACGCATCCCGATTCCTGCCAAAAATGTTTAATCTTTCCTGTCAGTCTCAGTTCTGCCTGATGGCGTTGTGAATGCGGCTGCTGAAGCCAGGCGTGAAAGCAACTGGGATGAACATCCAGAACCTGACAGAGCAGACGAACAGGCCAGCAAAAGGTGTTGTCACTGATAAAGGCGTACCTCAGTCGGACAGCTTTGCGAAGTTCGCCGCTGTAGATTCAATTGATCAACGCAACAATCATGTGAAAAAATGTAGTTGCGGAGCCTTGATGGATGAGACGGACATTTACAGCAGTGCAAGAATCAGGACCGTACTTCTTTATCCAAGCGTAAAGGCTGTGGGTGGTGATATCAAGACGTGTTGCAACGCTGGAAACAGAATAACCACGATCAACAACCTGTTTGACTGCTTTAATTTTTAAACTCTTCGGGATAACGCTTACCGCTCATGTGCACCTCTCTTTTAAGTCATCTTAAATGACTCTGAGGTGTCTGTTAAGCTCGTGGCGATTCATAATACGCTGCTTCATCAGCTATTCTTCGTTTACTATTAGATAACTTCGAACGTCCGCTTATCGCTCATAGTGGACTGCACCCCAAACTTCACGACGTGTTCGCATTTTATGTGAACATGATAAGAGCTATCTTCTGATGTGGCGATAATAGCTCGGGACAAACACCAACTTGGGGCTGACAGACGAAAGCTGCGCCGACTGACTGCCGAAGTGCGACGATCCGAACGCAGCATGACAACCTGAACCGGCGAAAGCCGGTTTTTTATACCCATCATACACCCGTGATGTAGGATATGCGTAACCCTTCACCCATCCATCCCCCGTTAACAATATGATATAATTAGATAAAATAAAAAGGTGAACAATGTGAAGGATAATTTATAAAATCTTTTTTTGTAGGATCTCGCTTTCTGGCCGCGCAACTGTTTTGATAAAGTTTGAATGCCTAAAAAAGGAGCAATAAATGGACACCTCTTTTTTGAATGCACTGGACACTAAAAATCGTGAACAGTTTGACGCAGCGATTAATGCTTTGCAGGGGGATGTT
>Ga0157358_1000488_pt1 | contig 16422 bp, 18 predicted proteins | sample AttcapACBM2_FD_111484 | JGI IMG/M metagenome (GOLD analysis project Ga0157358, IMG submission 111484) | Fungus gardens microbial communities from leaf cutter ant in Botucatu, State of São Paulo, Brazil - Atta capiguara ACBM2 | ecosystem: Host-associated > Fungi > Mycelium > Unclassified ... | reverse complement strand
TATACAAGCTGGAGCAGTAAATAGCTAGACATTTCACAATACTCTGCTAGGTCTGTTCTAATAGACTTCAAGTCTGAAGTCTGGTTTGTTAAACAGCTACCACACTATCTCTTTATATTATATCCTTAAAAACCTTATGAGAGTATGTACTTTTGCAAAAAAAAAAAACATTTTCCAGCATAACAACATATTACACAACATGTCAACAGGATATAATACACATATCTTTTAGAGCAGACTAGATTTAGTGTAGCATGGACTATAAGCCAAGTGTATATAAGATAGATACTTTGTACTCAGAACTCTATCAAGTTCTCTTATGTAAACTCTATACAAGGTTCTTTTGTTAACTTAACTCTGAGTCCTCAATCATAATATTAGAACTTGATACTTCTTCTTGAAACTACCCAACTTAGGGCCTTCTCTACATTCTTTCTTTACTCTATCATTATTCTTGACTAGGAGCAATACCACTCTTCAGTCAAGAAGAATAGTCAGACCCTAGGTTCAAGAGGTATATTAGCTAGATAGAAGAAGCCTAGTTATTCATATTGCATTAAAGCCCACTGACACTTTGTGAACATATTATCTTGTGTAGACATAGTAGTTAGTATTTTTCAAGTAGTAGCTTTATGCTGTAGTGTCTCTTTGTAACCTGTCTATACAAGAGAATAATAATGTCTCTTCAGATGCTATTTAGTATAGAATGTCTTTCTTAAGATAAAATAGTTTACAATTTTTTAGAGTAGTAGTCAGTTGTTTAAGTAGTTAGTAGACAGTGTGAGATAGGACTTGAAAAGAGCCCACTAGTACTTACAGAGATAGAGTACAGTTCAGGGTCTGAGTTTGAAGGAGAAGCCAGTACTAGCTCTACCCTACCTCTTTATACATTATCATCATTTACATCTCTACTGCACTTATCATCACCAACACCAATTGATTCTCTTCTCTTTTATTTCAACAATTTGATTCAATATAACTCAAACAATTATAAACAAGTTATTAGATAGTACTAGGAGCAGTTGACAGCCATATAGGTACAAATACAAGCACTAATAGTAGGAGAATTAGGAGAAGAAACAGTAGCAGTAATCTCCAGACTTAATACTAGATCAAACATAGAAGTGGCCAAGCTACAAATATTTAATAGAACTATAACCAAGGATTCTAGGTTTCTGATAGCATATAGGTTGTATATTAGGATGAAGATAAGAAAGGTATTGGTGAAGAAACAGGTATAGTAGGTTTTGTTATATATATAGCAAGGGTTAGCAAATGTGTGAAAAGAGAAATTTAAAGAAAGAATTTAGAGAAGAAGATAATGAACCAGTAAAGATAGCTGAATTAAAGAAGATAAAATAGTAGAGCAATATGATAAAAGAATTTGTTCAAGAATTTAGAAAAGCAGTAAGAGTAAGTGGATATAAGAGACAACTATTGATGGAGAAATTTAAGAGAAATATGAATGGGGTTATTTAGCAAAAACTAATAAAATCAGAATATCATCCAGAAAAATAGAGCAGTAGTATGAGTAGGCAACAAATTTGGATAGGCATTGGAGATAGAATAGAAGGGAAGAAAAGAGATTGAGAGAATCCCAAGTTTAGCCAAGATAGCAAGAGATACAGCAGGTGCTGGCAGGGTTTGCTCTAGTAAAAGGAGTAAAAAAAACAAATGTAGTTGTGGTGTACCTGTAACAGTAGGCAGAATTCATGCCTAGACACAATACATATACCATAAATATAGATAAAGAAAGGAATTGCTATAGTTGTAGAAGTTTTGGTCATATTGCAAGAAACTGTAGAGATTGGGGAATAGTAGAACAAAGAAGGAGGTTAAAGTATAAGAACAATTCAAACAATAGGAATAGTAATTTAAATGGGAAATAAAATCTAATGGTTCTTGATTAGGTTCTAGTACAGATAGATTTGCAATGCTCTTTAGAATAATAGACAATAAATCCTGCTGTAACCTGGACAATAAAGATATACTAAGAGAAGTAACAGTGAAAATTTGGCTTATAACCAATCCAGTTGCTCTACTATCTAACAATGCCTCTACTGTTACTTCTTCTTGTATATTAGTTCTTTTAAGTTCAGAGTTTGCTAAAAAGCAGTGATTTAAGTTAAAGAAAATTATTGAAAGATCTATATATGTGAGAAATGTGGATAGCTTTTTTAACAAGGAAGAACATATTGAATATATAACAAAAATGAATATTTACTATTAGAGACATAGGGAAAAGACAGAGATAGATATGATTAGAGGGCAGAAGTAGAGTGTAATTCTGGAAATGTTATGGCTAGCTTACTACAATCCTGACATTGATTGGAGAACAGGAAAGGTAAAGATGATGAGGTATCCAAATGAGTATGCAAAATAGTAGAGGTCAAAGTAGGAAAAACTGGTGGCAAAAACAAAAAGAAGAGGAGAAAGAAAAAAAAGGAAAGAAACAAGAAATAGAGCAAAAAAAGAAGTAAAAAAGAAGAAAAAACCAAAGAAAGATAGAATAATAGAAGTGAAAAAAATTGTAGAAGAGTGGGAAATTTGGAATAAAAAAAGCAGTAAAATTTGAAGAAGAGACCAGGAAATTGGTTTCTTAAAGATTCAATAAGTAGATTTACATCTTTGGAAAAAAAGCAAGTGAAAATATTGGTTGTCAAGAGAAGAGAGAGAAGAGGTGTGCAAGTTTATTGAAGAACAATTAAGAAAGAGATATATTAGATCCTTCAAGTCACCTCAAATGGCACTAGTGTTTTTTGTAAGAAAGAAAGACAGTAAGAAGCAGATAGTACATGATTATAGGTATTTAAATAAGTAGACTATTAAGAACAATTATCCTTTATCTCTTATTTTGGATATCATAGAAAATATAGGTATTAAAAAAGTATTTACCAAGTTAGACTTGAAATAGGGCTATAATAATGTACAGATTAGGGAAAGTCATGAGTAGAAGGCAGTATTCATAACTCTAGAAGAGTCATTTGAACCAACTGTAATGTTCTTTGGACTTACAAACTCTCCAACAATGTTTTAAATAATGATGAATGAAATTCTATGGGACTTGATCAACACTGAAGAAGTAGTGAGTTTCATTGATGACATTATAATAGAAATAGAAAAGGAGGAAGGGCATGATGAGGTTGTAAAAGATGTGATGGAGAGATTAGCAGAAAATGATTTATATATATAACTAGAAAAATGTAAGTGGAAGGTTAGTGTTATAAGACGAGAGTGTGGACAGACTTTAGGGTTAGGGTTAGTGGACAGAAATAGAACAGTAGTTAATTATTAGTCTACAATGGATGGAGAGTACATGACCTGGAAGTCATGTGACAGAGTCTAGAACGGTCTAGAAGGACTTACAGTCTAGAAGGATCAAGAGGAGTCTAGATCAGAGATAGGGTTAGGAGTGATGTCAAGGAATATGGGTTCCTCATGGTGCGCACATGTACAGCGGAGATTAAAAGTATGATGTCAGGACACATGTAGAAAGCATGGTGGCCTTATGGAAAACACATGTGGATGAGTAATAGGACATGAGGACGATGCATGGACATAAGGGCAGGTTAATCACGGACCACATGTAATTTATATAAATAGAGGAGCAATACAGCGAGGGCTCCTTGTCAAGTTCTCTTGTAATCCCCACTCTTTACTTGATGGCCCATTGGAGAGCTTTGCTCGTTGTGAGATCATTTGTCCTTGAGTGACAAGTGGTTGCTACAATAGTTAGGGAAGTAGAATTCTTAGAAGTAGTGATTGGGCTAGAAGGAATTAAGATAAAGAAGAAGAAAGTAAAGACAGTATTGGACTGGCCAACTTTGAAAGAAGTTAAAGGCATACAGAAATTTCTGGGACTAGCTAATTATTATCAGCAGTTCATTAAAGATTTTGCAGTGATAGCCAGACTGTTATATAACCTAGTAAAGAAAAACTAGAAATAGGATTGGATAGAGAAGTAGAAGAAGGTATTCAAAGAGTTAAAGAAAAGATTTACAAAAGAACTAGTGTTATCAGTACTAGACTTAGATAAAAAATGAGGATAGAAGTTAATGTGTCAGATTATGCAACAAGAGAGGTTTTATATATAGAATGTGAAGATGAATAATAGAGACTAGTAACTTACATCTCAAAATCTCTCAATGAGACAGAGAGAAACTACAAGATTTATGACAAGAAAATGTTGGCAATAATAAGGGGGCTATAAAACTGGATACATCTATTAGAGAGCATTAAATTCAAGTTTGAGGTTTGGATAGACCACAAGAACTTAGAATATCTTATGAAAGTGCAAAAGTCAAACAAAAGACAAGTCTGTTGGGTACTCTACCTGTTAAGATTTGACTTTACCTTAAAATATGTACTAGAAACAAAAATGAGGGAATCAGATAAACTTAGTAAAAGACCATACTAAAAAGTAGGTGTAGGAAAGAACAATGAAAATCAGACATTAATATAGCTAAAAGAAAGAATGAAGAAGTAGTTGAAGTAGTAAAAGAGATGAAGAAGGCAGGATTAAAAGTACTAAGAGGCAATGAATGGAAAGTGGAAGGAAATTTAGTATTAAAAGGAGAAAAGATATATATACTGAAGAATAAAGAGTTGAGAGTAGAAATAATCTGGTTACACTATGATATGCCAGCACCAGAATATGAAGGGAGATAGAAGACAATAGAGTTAGTAATGAAGAACTACTGGTGACTAGAAATAATAAAATATATAGAAGAATATGTGAATAAATGTGATATGTGTTAGAAAATGAAAAATCAGATAGAGATACTAGCAGGAAAGTTAATGGCAAATAAGGTTCTAGAAAAGCTATGGACATATTTAACAGTTGACTTTATTACTAAGTTGCTGTTAGTAGCTAGAAAGAATATGATCCTAGTAATCTACATATTTTGTGGTAAGAATAGAAGGTATATCAGTAGAAGAATTAGCATGGCTGTTCAGAGATAATGTATGGAAGCTGCATGAGTTGCCAGAGTATGTGATATTGGATAGAAAACCACAGTTTATAGTGGAGTTGATGAAGGTGTTGAATAAAATATTAGATATTGAAATGAAGTTGTTGACATCATTTCATTTACAAACAGATAGTCAAACTGAATAAATGAATCAGAAACTAGAACAATATCTTCAGTTCTTTGTTGATCATAGACAAAATAATTAGCCAGAGTAATTAGTAATAGCAGAGTTTGCAGTAAACAACAAAATATATTCAGCAACAAAAGTGTCTCTGTTTATGGTGAATTAGAAAGTAAAAGAAGCAAAATTGGTGGAGATAAATGGAATTGAAGAATAGAAGATGGAAAATATCAAATAAAAGAAAAATAGGAGATGTTATGAAGTATTTGGTATAATTCACAGTAGAGCATGATATATGGAAAAAAGAAGAGAACTTAAAAAATACAAAGGAAGTAATAGTAGAGTTTGAGAAAAGACTGAGTATAAAAGTGAGAAGGTAAGAAAAGTTGGATGTAGCAAATGAAAGAGACTTTAGAGAAGAAAAGTTACCAGGAAAGTATACAATGAAAATATTATATGGATGGGATAACAGGAAATTTAAGGACAAGTATTTGAAGAAGTTGGAGAGAAACTAGCAAAAATAGAAGTCAGTTTCTCTAAAGGAGAAACCTTAAAGGAGAAGTGATATTAGAGTTAAAGATAGTAGACTTATTTATTTTCACTTCTTTTCTCATTTTATTTTTTCTTTTTCATTTATTTTGGACTTGTTGCTTAGAGTTAGTGTGACATCACATGTTACAGAAAGTTATAAAAGGTTCTAGAATAATAATGTTGTACCATATGTTAACAACATGTAGTACACATGTCCTTTAGAATAGGCTAGGTTTAGTGTAGTATAGACCATTAGCTAAGTATATATAAAATAGATACTTTGTACTTAGAACTCCATCAGATTTTCTTATATAAATCTTATACAAGATTTCTTTATTGACTTAACTTTGAGTTCTCAATCATAACAGATAGAATATAAGATCAAGAGTAGTGAAAAAGATTCTAGATACTAAGGTATTGGTAAAGAATAGAGATCTTGAGAGTGATGGTAGATGAAGTATATTTATAAGTACAGAAGTAGAGTATCATATGTCAAGTCCATCCATTCTAAAGATATGTTCCCACAGTGATATTGTCATTCCAATATTTACAACACAGGCTCATCCTTTATAACAGCTAATCTTCTTGTAATATATTTCTGTGGTGGTAATACAACAATTTAGATATCCAGTCTTTCATAACAGAAATACTTGTCAAAATTGCAAAGAATGGACTTTATTTATTTTATTTTATTTTATTTTTTATTTTTTATTTATTTTTTATTTTAAACTAGGGTTAGGGTCTAATGTGATATTATAAGTCACCATCACATCATCATATACTCACATAACATAATAGAAGGAAGTAAAAGGATCTGGAACAATAACATCATAATATATATATTTACCACATGTTAGCCTTAAGACTTACACATGGTCATTTAGAGTAGGCTAAAGTAGTAGGGTATGGACCATGAGTGATTAGTATATAAGATAGACTATGTTGTACAGAGTTTTTGATTAAGTTCTCTTATATTAACTCTAATACAAAATTTTATTCATTAATCAATTCTAAGATCTTTGAGTTGTAATACTACTCTTATTGAACTTGGTCTTTTATAGCAGTGTTATACTATCTTACTCCTATCAGTATCTCATTACTGAAACCTCTACTCAGGTTGATAGGAATGATACACTGAAACCCTAAACATCTCCTATATCTTCTACTTGTATATAAAACTAATAGTTATATTGTAATTCACTAGTCTGATAATTAACAAAGATAATTCTTATTAAACTCAATCTTTGGTGTTAAATGGTAATATACCAAATTGGTACTTATCTCCACCTCAAACTTCATTTACTTCTCTGAAGTTGCAACTACATAGCAGACAAATGGCACAGTATATAAGCTAAAGCTAATGTTATTCTACAAGTTCACATTACTAAGCCAACCCTGCAGACTTTCACCTTCTAGTGTAAACTATGCCTGACATATGGTTAAATACTAATGTGTATAGGTCTTGGATTTGGCTCATAAGAATGTTGTTTATATTATGCTCTAAAGTATACTAATACTTAGCTATTTCTTGTAAATAGTACTAGAAAAGCCTTAGAACTTCATTGGTATTGACAGAAGTCATGTGATAGTTACTGAAAGTAGATATCAGTTCAGAAGTAAAAAATAGTAAGAGAGATTAAGATATAAGAGTTGTGATTATAGTATACTTGAACATAAATATTTTTCTTTTCTTTTATTTATTTTTAATATTTCTTTTTCTTTTATTTTTTTTGACAATGAAGAGGCATATGACTGCAGTCACATGACATATCACATGATATAAAGTTATAGGCCTAAATTCTAGAAGAAGGAACTAGAAGGATAATGTCAAGATATATATTAAAAGTATGTTCATCTTATAGTGTATACATATTACACTTATGGATAATGTATAAACATTAGTGTTGTAGCAACCACTCGCTGGAACGGCACTCATGATATGCTAACTTCAGCAAAGCTCTCAGTAGGCTATCTAGTAGTGGGGATTACAAGAGAACTCAACAAGGAACCCTTGCTGTATTGCTCCTCTATTTATATAAATACATCGTAGTCTGTACTACAACAATGTGTCTACCTCATGTCCTATTACTCATCCATATGTGTTTACCTTAAGGCCACCATGCTTCCTATATGTGCCCTAATGTTATATCTTTAATCTCCGCTGTATATGTGCATACCATGTGTATACCATGAGGAACCCATGTCTCTTGACGTCACTCCTAACCCTATCTCTAATCTAGACTTCTCTTGATCCTTCTAGACTGTTAGTCCTTCCAGACCATTCTAGACTCTGTCACATGACTTCCAAGTCACGTACTCTCCATCCATTGTAGACTAATAATAATACTAACTATCTTTGTCCGGCTAACCCTAACCCTAGCCAAAGTCTGTCCACACACTCGTCTTATAACAATTAGGACAGGAGTATCCATTGTTAGCATAGACCACTTATATATTGTATAAATAGTATAAAAATACAGTAAAGATTCCTTATCAAGTTCTCTTGTGATTTCTACAAGATATTTACTTTCTTAAGAGATTTACTTTAATGACACTATTTGGTCTTAGTACTAAGTGGTTGCCACAATAGTAGTGTTATGACTTAAGACCTTGAGTAAAAAACAAAAAATGACTTTTATATTTAGTAATATAAGAAAACTTGATGAAGTTTCAAATACAAACCAATCTATCTTATATACCATAGACTATGGTCTGTGTACATACTGTAACTAACTTACCCTAAAGTCTATATATGTTCTATAAGGCCAACATCCTATTACTATGCTATATAATATTATCTATTTCAGAATCTTTTATATTCTTCTTTATGTTATGTGATCATGTGACATGTGACATGTGACATATGTAAATGTCACACATGATGTCACATCACATCCTTTGCCTAAATTCATAATTAAAGAAAAGTAAAGTAAAACCCAAAAATAAAATAAAAGGAAAAATAGAAAATAAAAATAGAAGAAAAGTAAAACAAATAAAACCAAGTCTATTTTTACAGACTCTGACATCACCCACTTTTAAGATTTCTTCTCTGGAGAAACTTGGTCTATTTTCTCCTTCTTCTATCTTATTCAATTTCTTTCTAGCTTTTTTAAATATTCATCTTTAAACTTTCCATTATCTCATCCAAACAAAATCTTTGCAGTATACTTCCCCAGCAGCTTGCTTTTCCTAAACTCCTTTATATTTGGATTCAACTTTACATTTCATGCTTTGTTTAAATTTTTCTTCACTACCTTCTCTTGTTGTCTAACTTCTGCTTCTATTCTTTTCTCAAACTCATCTCCTAACTTCTTTGTATTTTCCAAGTTTTCTTCTTTTTCCCATATATTATTTCCTACAGTAAACCCTTTTCAATACACTGAATGCTTTATTTGTTGTAACTTCCATATGTTATCTCTAAACAAGTATACTAACCCTTTTGCTGATGTCTTCTCTGTTATTGCCACAAAATAAGCCATCTTAGACAATTTATCACATACCACAAATATCACATTCTTTTCTGCTACCAACAGTAGCTTAGTAATAAAGTCCACCATCAGATATACCCATAGCTTCTCTAGTACTTCATTTTTCATCAACTTCCTTACTAGTGTCTCTATTTTCATTTTTTGACACAAGTAACATCCCTCCATATATTTTCCAATATCCTTTGTTACTCTTAGCCACCAGTAATTTTTTGTCACCAACTCTTTCATCTTCTATCTCTCTTCATGTCCAGCTACTAATATATTGTAGTATAACTAAATAACTTCTAATCTCAGCTTCTCATCCTTTGGTACATATATCTTCTCTTCCTTCAAAAGTAAGTCTCTTTTAATCTCCCATTCATCTCTTCTCAATATTCTAACTCCCACTTTTTTCATTTCTTCAACAACTTTTACTACTTCTTCATCTTTTTCTCTTATCTTTTTTATTCATTTTTTATTTTCATTATTGTTTTCTACCCATCTTTAAATCTGGTCTTCTACTTGATCTATCTGCTTTTCTCATCCAAATTCTCAGAATATGCTTTAAAGTAAAATCAAACTTAGACAAATATAAAGCCTATCTAGCCTGTCTTTGATTCAATTTCTGTGCCTTCATAAAATACTTCAAATTCTTATGATCTATTCAGATCTCAAACTTGGACTTGGTTCTCTCTAACAAATGCCTTTATGCTTCCAACCCTCTAATCACTACTAACATATCTTTATTGTGAATTTTTTAGTTTCTCTCTATCTTATTAAGAGATTTTGAAAGGTAAGCTACTGGCCTCCACTTTCCATCTGCACACTCTATCAATAAAATTTCTTCTGTTGTATAATCTGATACATTCATCTTTATCCTCATTTTTTATCCAAATCTAGTGCCACTAGAATTGTTTCTATAGTAAATATAAGGGTACAATATACCCTTTCCTCAACTGATCCTTTACAAACTCCTGAACTTCCTCTCTCCCTATTCTTGATAATGGATATATATCTCCTCCCTTTCCAGGACAAACCCTTCCTTGAGATCTATGACATGATCCCAATTTTTTCTCATTGGCATTCTCTCTGACTTCTTCTTCTCAAACACCTTCAAATACTTATAGAACCTTTTAGAAATCATTTCCTCTACTATCCTAATCCCTATGAAATCTTCTTCTTCTTCTTGATTTTCTTCAACTATTCTTGCTATCTCCATCTCTTCTTCTACTATTGGCATTCTAAACTCTTTCTTCCTTTCCTTTTTTACTCTTTTTTTCTTCTGTTTCTTCTTCTTCTTCTTCTATTATCCTAGCTTCATCTGTTTTATCTTCTATTGTTTTTCACATTTATCTGGACATCTTATTATTTTTACTTTCCCTGTCTTCAAATCAATTTCTGGATTATGATATACCAGCTATGGCATCTCTAATATTATATTATATTTCTGCCCTTCTATCATATCTATTTCCATTCTTTTCTTATGTTCTCTATAAAATAATTTTACTTCTACTATTGGTCCTTTATGATTAAAGGTACCATCAACATTTCTCACATAAATCAGCCTATCTAACTTTTTCTTCTAAAACTTGTTTTTCTTATAAACTCCAAACTCATCACCAATCCTGTTGCTTTGCTATCCAACAACACTTCTATTACAACTCCTTTCTCATCTTCTTCCTGCTTTAACCTTATTTTCACTGTTACTTTTTCAACAATTTTCCTCCTTCTACTTTTCTTACTTCGACTATTTTTTCCCTTTTTCCTTCTGTTTTTTATTCTTTCTGTCTTTCTTTTCTCAAAATTGTCCTTTTATCTTTTTCTTCTTTAATTTCACTAGATATTCCCACATTCATTACTCTACTTCTTAATACTTCAAATTTATTTGAGGGCATTGGTGTTGATTCCTTTTCTTTCTCACTCTTCATATTTCAACAATTATAGGCAATATATTCAAAGTCTTCACAAACAAAACATTTTCTCTCCATCATTGCTCTTTCCCATGCCTTCTGTCATCTCCACTCTTTCTCTGCTTCTCTTTCTTTCCTTATTTTCATTTCCTTTACTTTGTTGTTTATCTTCTTCTTCTCTTCTTTCTCTTCTCTTTCTCTTCTTCTTCTTTATTCTTCTTCCTCCCATCTCTCCTTATATTTCCTTCTCCTGTTTTTTCTTTCTTACTTCCTCCTCCTTTCTTCCTCATTTTTTCTCATTATTATCACCAACATTTTCAACAACCTAGTCACTTCTTTTTCCCCTACATTTCTAATCAACTCCTCCATATTTATCTGACTTATATCCACAATACTCTGGTTAAGACTGCTTGTTACTATAGCATTTGACAATGGAAAAATAACATTCTTCAAAAATATTTCTCAGTAAGTACTAGCTAGTACTATCTACTAACTACCTGTCTACTATCTTACTAACTACTGCTCTAAAGAACACTGACTAATATTCCTAAGAAGGGAATCTCTAAACTAGATGTTTTCTTAATAGATAACATTGCTGTTGTGATAACCACTAATCACAAAGACTAATAGTAGTACAACAAGTAAATCTCTTAGTAGAATATCAAGTGGAGATCATAAGAGAACTCAACAAGAAGTCCCCACTATATTTTTATACTATTTATACAAAGTCCTCATGGTTCATGCTAACAATAAATAATCCTACCCTAATGTCTATATATCAACCTCATGTCTTCCATAAGAATACCATATCATATACATATGCTCTAATATTATTCTTCTAGTCCCTTCTTCTAAAGTCTAGGCCTATGACCTAACATCATGTGATATGTCATATAACTGCAGTCACATGCCTCTTCATTATCAAAATTAAAATAAAATAAAAAGAAAAGAAATATTAAATTAAGAAAAATAGATAAAAGAAAAAGAAAAATGTTAGTATCCAAGTGCACCATAACAATTGTTCCTTTATATGAAAAGATTATAATGGACCTTCTGTATAAGGCTTACACTTGAAAATAACAAGTATACTAATAGAACATTATCTAATTAAATAATGAGTACATCTAGTTGGTGGCCTGGAATTGATCACTAACAACCATAACAATATTTTAGTGGCTGCTATCTATCCTTTAAGCCTAGGGTCTGGCTATGTAAAGATTTGTGGCAATTTACTATACTAGTCACATATTGAGAATAAATATAGAGTAAGTGAAAAGACTATGAGATATAGTGTTCTTAAGAGTTGTTAAGTTCTACTGTTGTAGCAATCACTAACCAAAATGGTCAACAGTATACTAAGTAGTCTTATAGAGCAAAGAGTCTTATGGAAATCACAAAAAAACTTAATAAGGAGTTCTCAATATATTTCTACACTATATATACTACTAGTACATAGTTTGTGCTAATGATAAATAACCCTACCCTAATCATCCATAAGTATACTATGAGGTCAACATACTGTAGACATATATCTTAATGTTATTCTTTCTAGTTCTTTCTACAATGTTCTAGGCTTATGATATAATGTCATATGATATATCATATAATTACAATCATGTATCTCTTTATCATTTAAGAAATAAAAGAAAATAAAATCAAAGAAAATAGATAATAAAATCAAAAATCAAATATAAGAGTTTAAGCATACCATAACAAGATATAATAAGATGTCAGCTCACTAGTAGAGTTAGTCAAGTTCTTTTCATCAATAAAAAGTACCTTCTAAAAATCAAGGTAACTAGGGCCTATAACCTGTTGAAAGAAACAAAATATACAGTAGCATGATACAGTATTGTTGTAGCAACCACTAGACACAAAGTCTAATGATAACACAAGTGGTAAAGCTCTCAGTTAAGCAATCAGGTGGGGAAAAGTACAAGAGAACTCAACAAGGAGTCTTTGCTAAATTAGAATCCTATTTATACTGTTACATGTTGGTCCATACTACTATCTTATGTCCACCTCAAGTCTTAATCATGTTGCTTTCATATGCCTTGCCATCATCCTCTGGATCCTTCTACCATGTTTTAGGCCTATGATATCACATCATGTGACCTGTCATATGACTGCAATGTCATATGCCTCTTCATTGTCAATAAAAAGAAAAAAGAAGTTTAAAAGAAAAGAAATATAAAATTAAGAAAAATAGATAAAAGAAAAAGAAAAATGTTAGTGTCCAAAGCATTCCATAACAAGTGTAGACAACTTGTAGCTACTTACCTATAGTAAATACTATAGTAGAGAACTGGAGAAGTACAAGTAATAATAATAAACAAGTAGTATTGGTAGTAAATCAACCTATATGAAAATCTCTTGCTTCTTTTCTGATCATTTAATCAACAAACAAACTTAATATGTTTGGAACAATCTCATATCACCTTTTTTTAAAACAGATGTTAGCATGAGACAAGGATCAGCTCTTTCCCCTAATCTTTTATCCCTGTATATTGCTTCTCTTTTCCTTGAAAAAAGAACTAAAAATCTTTCTATTTCTATTTCTATTTCTCTTCTTTCTTTTGTTAACAATGGTCTTTTTGTCTCTCAGAAAAAGGGTTACAAGAAATCAAATACAATTTTATATTGTAGTAATACTATCATTTCTTCTCTCCTCAACAAATTTAGTCTTGTAATTGAACACAAAAAATTCAAGGTCTTTCATTTTTCCAAATTGACAAAAAATACCAACTCTCCTCTACTAGACCTCAGATATACAGGTAGTGCCATATTCAAACCTAAAGACACCTAGTGTTATCTAAAATTCTTATTTGATAAGAATCTTTTTTTTGATATCACACTCACTTTTACACTAACAAAGCTCTTTCAACTATCAAGAGTATAAAAATTCTTGGTAATTTCACAAGAAAACTATATTCAAAGCACAAATGTCTGTTATACAGAACTTATATACTTTCCATCACATTATACAGATTCCAGCTTTAGTATTTCAAAGGAGCTCTAATATATTATTCTCTCAAGAAATTAAAGAAAATGTAAAAAAAAAAGTAGTTCTATAGATTATAAAAACATTTTATATATCACTGTCATAGGAAGTTGAAGCCATTGCTGGTCTCATATCTATTCATTTCTATCTTGACAAACTCATAAGATGGCACCATCTCAGAGTAACATCACTTTCTAAGTAACATGTGATCAATTCTCTTCTAGACACACATTACTCTAAACAGACTATCTCTCATAGTATGGGTATGAGTTGTCTGACTTCCAAGTAGAGCTTGAAAGTCAAAAGTCCTATAGTGGACATCAACCATCATCTCAATCAAGTCTTACTAGTCTTTGATAGTCTGAACAAAGAACTTTTCCTAATCATTTTTTTAATATAGTAAAATACAATGATGCCAAAGTAAGAACCACCCATCTTAACCAGCTCAAAAATGTTTACCAAAGCTTTTCTAATAGTCTAGACACTGTGTTTATCATATCTAATACAAGTGTTAAAAACAACATCATTACTTTCATCTCCTATGTTCAAAGAGAATGCAACATTATCACAAAAACTGTTCATCATGCAATGAACATTTTGACTACAGAAGCCAAACTTTGTAATTAGGTGTGGTATCAGTCAAGTATCTAAAATACAAAATATTACTTGAATTGACATTATTACCAATACTATCCTAGCTACCAAGAGAATTTCTAATACTTTTCATTATCCTTATCAATTATACCCCATCACTATTTCAAGTGACCTTAGAAAATTCTTCAACAAGAATCCCAGTAATACTATCACTTCTGGGACTATTTGAGTGATAACAAGTGGCTCTCTTATCTAACAGTTGATAAAGAGTTGAAATCTCACAAAATCAGTTCTACTCTACCCAGCAAAACATCATAAGACTTGAGTAGAAAAGAAGAGTGTGATTTTATTGTGAAGAAGTGGCAAGTATATTTCTAAGCTTCCAATTATAAAGAAAGAAATTTCCTTGATTTGAACAATAATGATGGCAATCCAATTTGTCCCTCTTATTCAAAAGGTAGTACATAGCTGAGACATTTCAGCCTCTTTAATTCTCTATGTGCTCACATCATAAAACTCATTACCAACCATACTTTCATTGGTAAATATAGACAAAGATTCTTTTCTAACAAATTAGTTGTATACTTATATAGCAATTCTCTTATCAAAATAAGAGATCATATCTTACATGATTTTGAATGGTATAAACAATCATGGAATTCAAAGCAAGAGTTACTTAAAGATGTGATCACATTTATCAAGTTCAATCCTAACATATTCTACTTTCAAGAAGACATCATGTAGTTTTAGTTTCATAGTAGATATGTTGATATATTTTATATGTCCCTCTGATTATTTTTTTGTCTCCTATGTTTTATTTCTCCTTTTCTTCTCTTTCTTCTTCTCCTTTTATTTCTTATTTATATAGTTACTACATACAGCTATTACAGCCTACTATCATGTCTTATGTAATAAATTGTTGATTTTAAAAATAAAACAAAAAGTGTGATGCAATATCATACTATCACAGAGTGGTCACATATATCATTATCACAGGTCACATAATCATGTGACACAAATAAGATTATAGAAGATTCTAAAACAGATAATATCATATAATATGATAACAGTATGTTAGCCTTATAGAAAGCACATAGACTTTAGAGTAGGTTAGTTGTAGTGTATGCACAGACCATAGTCTGCAGTATATAAGGTAGAATAGTTTATAATAGGAACTCTATCAAGTTCTCTTGTATTACTCAATACAAAAGTATGTCTTTTGTCTTAATCTAAGGACTCAAGTCATAACACAGAGATAATAGTAACCTTTAATAATACTGCTTGTTGGTTTGGAGTTCATTTCCAAGTACTTTTACTACCAGTGAGATCAAAAAAGGGCTGTGCAAAAAATAAAAACCCTTGAATAAGCCACTAGTAGAAGTTAGTAAATCCTAAGAAGGCCTGCAACCTTGTGCAATTCTTACAATCTTCAAAAAGAACCTAAGAGAACAGAATAAGGTCTTCTAAAAACAATGGCTACCATAAGTGTTACAATTCTAAGCTTGGCTTAGGTTGCAACTTAGACAAAGACTTCATGAGATAGAAACACAGTGATTTAAGATAAATAAACAAATGTATTTGAGAGTCACTAAGACCAGGGGGAAAGAAACTAAGTAGATGGAACAATGAGAGTCACTGAGGACATACCTAGGACTAGGGGAAAAGAAACTGGCCCTAGTACAGTCTAGCTATGAAATAAATACTGACTGTTTGAGTATGTACCTATTTACATAGTAATGAAGATAAGTTGGATGTAACTATAGAAACTATAAGAAAAATAACAGAGGTGTGGAATGACAGCATATAATGAGGTGGGAATAAAGAAGTG
>Ga0157358_1000487_pt1 | contig 16431 bp, 16 predicted proteins | sample AttcapACBM2_FD_111484 | JGI IMG/M metagenome (GOLD analysis project Ga0157358, IMG submission 111484) | Fungus gardens microbial communities from leaf cutter ant in Botucatu, State of São Paulo, Brazil - Atta capiguara ACBM2 | ecosystem: Host-associated > Fungi > Mycelium > Unclassified ... | reverse complement strand
GTGTCATCTGATGTGACCTGCTGTGTGACAGCGTGATCTTGTCACTCTAACCCTAACCCTAGTTCTAAAAATAGAAAATAGATCGAAAATGAAAAATAAAATAAAATAAAAATGAAAAGGATAAATAAAAATTAAGTCCACCTTTAGCGATCCTGACAATTATCTTCAGATACTCTATTTTATTCTCTTAGAATTTTCTAGAAATAAATTATATAGTTACTTAGCTAGTTAATAAAATTAGGATCTTCTGGAGCTCTGGAATTTTTCTGTGTTTCTTTTCAGTTATTCTGACATCTATTTTGTTCTCTTAGAATTTTTTAGAAATTATAAGAGAATTTGTTACTTTATAAAAGCTACTTTTCTTTATATTATAAACTTTGAACTTTACTATCAAACCTGTGGAGTTTACTTTCTCTCTTCCAGTTTATAATCTCCAAACTTCATTGTCAAACCCTTGAAGTTTATTTGTTACATACTAATTCAGCTATATTTAGTTAACCTTATAAATAACATTTCTTCTCTCATTTCATACTTCTAATTCTAATCTATTATAGATTAACTTTACTTATTCTATGTCAATTACTCCTTGAGTATTCTTGCTAGACTTTCTAGCAAATTCATGAAACTCTACTCTAATATTCAAGAATCATATAAACCTAGGGTAATTACTTGTAGCCTCTATTTTCTAAATACTATCTTAGATAGAGTATAGTATATAAGTCAGATAGTTATAGAGTGAAATCAAGAAAAGAATCTTATATTATGGTTAACACAAAAGAACTTGATAGAGTTTCAAATACAAAATGTCTACCTTATATACACTTGGCTGATAGTCTATAGTACACTAAACTTAGCCTATTCTAAAGAATATATAATAATGTAGTATAATATTATCATTTTAGAACCTTCTATATCTTTCTGTGATATGTGATATGAGACTAATGTGTGATAACTTGTGACTGTCACATGTCACACCATACTAACCCCAACCCTAAGTTTAAAATAAGAAAATAAAAATAAAAAGGAAATAGAAAAGCAAAAAGAAATGTAAATAAATAGAGTCTACTGTCTCTAATTCTAACACTTTAAATACTTAGAAATAACAAAGACATGCCATAATATAGTTTTCCAGAGAGATATAGAGAATAAAATGTTAGTTGCTTGTAAAACAAATAAGAATACTAGTGTTACAACTTAAACCTCAAAGTATTAAGGTAAAAGAGAAATCTTAAATTAAGTTAACATAAGAGAACTTGATAGAATTTTTAGTACAAAGTGTTTATATTATATATATTAGCTAGTTAGTCTGTGTGAAACCTTATTGAATCTATAAGCCATGTGTTATTTATAAAGTTAACATGTAGTAAACATATTATATAATGTTATTATTCTAAAATCTTTTATGCTCTTTTGTATAACACATGATTATATGACTAACCATGACATGTATGACAGTTTGTGCCAGTCAGGTATAACATTATTCTAACTCTTAACTTTAAGTCAAAAATAGATAGAAAATAAAAATAAAAATAAGAAAGAATATAAAACAAATAATAATACTAGAATTGTACTAAATAGTGAGTTCAAGAGTGATATAAGAGGACCTAACTTTTTAGAAACAGAACTTTCTAATATTGAATCTTATAGGCTTTCTTATAAAATTTTTTACTCTCAGCCAAACTTCACTACATACTAGTATACTTTCTCATCTCTAGTCTAAGCTTAGACCAGCTTCTTTTAGTTATCATTAGATATATTTTATCTTTTTGGGTAATATTTCTACTTAGATTTTTAGCTATTTGCATATTATTATTCTAATGATTAGCTTAGTATTGTTCTGCTAGATTACAATGGATAATAGGGTATTTAAAACTGCATTTCTCTTTAGAATTTTTTATTCTATTCTCTTAGGTTTTTCTGTAAATAAGATATACTTGATTGGTAGTCTTTACAATATATACTTAGGTTTTCCTAAAGTTATAATCTCTGCTATATTACTATGGTCTTTGTCCAGTTGCTTTAATAACAGAATAGAATCTTTCTCTTTTAAAACCTCAAAGTATTGACTAGTTAGGTAGTCATGAACTATTCACTCTTATATCTTAATCTTCCTTATATTTTCTCATCTCTTGATAGATGCCTATCTTTAGTAACTACCTTATAACTACTATCAATACTAACGAGGCTCTAAGGCTTCTCCAACATTATCTGTATGAAATAATCAAGCACTAATATGTTTGAAACACAACACCAATACCATATTAGCTAGTTTTATAAGCTAATTTCAAAATTTGCATACTTTGATTTCTAATTCTGTTTTAACAACTGCTGGTATTTTCCCTCCTCCTATTACAAGATTCTTTTCACCTACTAATACTTCTACATCTCAAAACTCTCTCTGATATTCTAGACTCTATGTATTTTTTCTACTAAATAATAAACTGAGAGAGCTTTTCTAATCTCTTGCTTTCTATACATCTGCTTATCTATCAAGTAATTGCTTATAATCAAGATAAGATTCTCTGAGTCATAATTTTCTTTAAGAATGGCTATGTCTTAAAGTAGTCAGAAGAGATCTTACATAAAGAGTCAACTACTGGTATTTTTTCTATCACTACTTAGCCTGAGTTTAAGTAACTTTTCTGGGAGCACTTCTTTTTCATTAAAATAACTGCTAAAGCTATTTGTATTATAAGCCAATTACATTAATTCATATACTATAGTAGTAAAGTTTTACATAGACCTTTGCTGTTAAAGTTAAAGACAGTGGACTCTATTCATATTCATTTTATATTTTTATATTTTTTTCTATTTATTTTTGAACTTAGGATTAGATGTTAGTATAATATTATAAACTGTCATACAACATGATATAGTATTATATATATATCATATATTATATATCACAGTCACAGTTATATAGTCACATGTCACACAAAAGAATATAGAAGATTCTAGAATAACAATGTTATATAATATGTTTACTACATGTTGATCTTATGGATAACATATGCTCTTTAGAGTAAACTAGGTTTAGTATAGTATAGACTATTAGCCTAGTGTATATAAGATAGACACTTTGTACTTGGAACTCTATTGAGTTTTCTTGTGTTAATCCAATACAAGGTTTCTCTTTTGATCTTACTCTTGGCCTTAAGTCATAATATCTGCAATACTATCTAAAACCAGATTACAACCTTACTAGTGGATAAGCCAGACAATATAGATTTCACAGCTTTATTCAAAACTACATGATATAGACTAGGCCCAACAGGCAAATAAGGCCTTTCAATTAATCCAGTAGACTATCTTGGTCCTTCTCTTAAACTCCAGACTACTGTGGAATTTCTTAATTATTTCTTTTCTCAGACAACTACTTACTTTTGTTATGATCCTAAGCTTGGCTTGAAATATAACTTAGACAAAGACTTGAGAAAGAATGATGAAGATGATCAATTGGTAAAGCATAAAGATACAGAACTGTATTTACTACTATATATACCTATAAACTATAAGAAGTAGTTAAGATAAAACAGTAAGAAGAAAATGAGAAAAAATAAGGAAACCTCTACTACTATATAAGATACTAACTAATACTATATAAGGATGATATAAGGTGCAGTAAATATGACTCAAATATAAAACAAACTCCAATATATGTTTAAGTCATGTCAAACACAAGGTAAATATCTGTAGAACATAAAATATAGATTGTAACAATTATAACAACTTTTTCTTTATTCTCTACATAATAAACACTACTAGTGCTTTCTATAAGTATTTTTATAGATATAAATATGATATAAAAACTTCACATCACTCCTGCTTGAGAATGTCACTATTGTGGAGATTTGAATTATGAGATTAGATATCTGCCAATTAACTATTGAGCAATGGAAGATGTTGATAGAAGATTTAAGTGTCTCTTAAAGAGACATAGAGATACAACATCACTTAGAGCTAGAGACCATAGAGGTCAAGAATATTTCAGATAACACTATAGAAATCTAGAATTTTGCATAAAGTGGCTAGCAATATATGTCCTAGTTGCTAAATAATAGGTTTACTATTATAATTAAAGACTTAAAGTATTAAGTCAACAAAAAAATCTTGTATTAGGTTAATACAAGAGAACTCAATAGAGTTTCTAGTACAAAGTGTTTATCTTATATATGCTAGCTAGTTGGTCTATGTAAGACTAATACTAATCTATCATAAAAACTATATGTTTTTCATAAGATCAACATGTAGTGAGTATGCTATATGTAACATCACATTATATCCTAACTCTAAGTGTAAAATAAAAAATAAAAAGGAAAACAAAGTCTACTATCTTCAATTCTGACATTCACTATATTATTAGTAGAAGAATATATTGGAAACAGTAATCTAGAAAATATATCTGAGACTCCAACTTATTTATTTCCCTTATCTTCTATTTATTATTCTAAATGGAAAAGAGGACTTCTTTATACTTTACTATTAGTACTTTTGATGTCTATAAAACTTTTTTCCATCTTCTTGTTACTTTTGAGATTACTAACACTTTTCAATCTCTCTTTATATAAACTCTGGTCAACTCTAGAGCCACTAGGATCTTTATCAACAGAAGTTTTGTGGAAAGACACTACTTTAACACCTACAAAATTGTCTAAGCCTATACCAGTATATAGAACTTCCAATGAGGTAGACTAAATATTTAAAGTGGTTGATATTGTCCTTTGGTACAAAACAGACTCTTCTTACAGTTTTGAGCCTTGGAAAGCAAGACTTTATTCTTAAATTTATCTAGTCAAAATTCCACAACACTGAGATTGACTGGCAGAAGAAAAAAGTACTTATGACTTACTGCCCTGTCTATTGCTTAGGTTGCCAAGATTTTTGCAAGACTAATCAGTTAAGAGTACAAGCTCTTAATATATACCATTTTAATTCTTTTCTTATAGTAATAGAGGATTTTAAAAGTGAGCATTCACTGACTTCCAACTCTACAGACTTCTTTGCTAAGACTAATGACTATTTTTATATGATAAAAATACTCTCCTATCCTAAGACTTTGAATCTTTATGTTGTTACCACAACTTCTCATAGTATTTCTTTGACTTTTAGATAAGCTTATTATTAGGTGGGATTTTAAGCTTTATATTAAGCCTGAAATAATCTAAAAAGTAAGAGTTTTCTTTGTCTCATTTACACTAAGAGGTGAGAGTCTGTAAGGTTGGCTTGGAAATATGAAGAGTATAGAAACTCCATATGATGAGCTTGGTAATGTAGACTTTTCAGAACAATCTTGGTTTTAGTTTATATACTATACTATTTATCTGCTACATAGTTGTAACTTCAGAAGATAAATCAAAGTCCAAAAAAAATAAGTATTGATGGTGGTATATTCTTGTTGAACATCAGAAATTAAGTTCACTAGAATATTTAATTATTAGGCTAGTAAATTATAATGTAACTACTAGTCTTATATACAAAATAATAGAAGATATTTAGAAGTATTAGAATACAGTTTTAAGTAAAAGTTCTATTGAATAAGATACTTAAAACATGATGGATGGCTAAGTCTACTAAAAGATAAGAGATGTGTTGTTGCTAATACTGAAAGCTAGTGATTTTTATTATTTGTGTCAAAATCCATGATCATTTTTATCTGTTTCTATCACCTAATTATCTTCTTCAAACTCTGTAAAATTACTTGGACTTTATATAGAGTTTTTCTTCTGTCCAATCTAAACTCCTATTTAATGTTTCACTACTAAAACATCCACTTAGAGATCTGTTTTAATTACTTCTTTTGTTACTTTATATATTTAAGGCTGGTAATTACTTTGTAATAGCTAGCCTGATAATTGACTAAAGTTGATGCTAAATCCCCAATATCAATAGTAATATACTTTACTCCTCTTCTTATAACTCCTTACAAGGCCATCCTCTGAAATTGCAATCATACAGCTTATAAGAGACATAGTACATAAGTTGAGACTAAGATCATTTGAACAAGTCTGCATTACTAAGCTTATTACATAGAGTTTCCATACTCTATGCTCTTCTAAGCTAACTCTACTATCAGAGTTGAAGATGGTAGACTTCATTTATTTTTAATTTCTTTCTTACTTTTATTTTGGGAGCTATAGTTAGGATTTGGCATGACTTGGTGTTATACATCAATCACAGTCACATAACACTATCATGATCACACTGTTACACAATCACATGTTATAATAGAAGATAGTAGAAGGTTCTGGAAAAATGATATCATACAATATGTTATACATATGTTAATGTTATATTCTAAACTCTGAAATATGTTCGAGACATGTTTGACTTCAATACAACATCAAATTCCCGCGGTTATTTGGTCTTATTTGTGTCCAAAACTCCGTCAGTAGTTTGGTACTTTATAATGAACTTAATTCCACCAAAAGTCAGTGGTTATTTTGCTTTATTTAAGTCAAAATCTGTGGTCATATTCATCTGTATCCATTGTCTAATTATCTCCTTCAAACTCCGCAAATTTACTCAGACTTTACATGGAGTTTTCCCCTCTCCAAATCTGAACTCCTATGTAGTGTTTCACTAATAAAACACTCGCTCAGAAATCTGTTTTAGTTACTTCTTTTGTTATTTTATGTATTTAAGGCTAGTAACCCCTTTGTAATAGCTAGCCTGATAATCAACTAAAGTTGGCACTAAATCTCTAGTATCAATAGCAATGCACTTTATCCCTCTCCTTACAACTCCTTACAAGAACATTCTCTGAAATTGCAACTACATGGCTTGTAGAAGGTACAACACATAAGTTGAGGCCAAGATAATTCTGACAAGTCTGTATTACCAAGCTCATCACATGAAGTTTTTACACTCTGTGCATGTCTGAGCCAACTCTACAGACTTTCACCCTTAAGTACAAACTATGTCTAATAGTTAATCTTAAAGCAAACACATAGTCATTTAGGATAGGCTAACATAGTAGAGTATGAACTATTAATTTTAGGTATATAAGGTAAACAATCATGTATAGAGCTCTTCATTGAGTTCTCTTGTATTAACTCTAATATAAGGTTTTATTCATTGATCTATTCTAAGATCTTTGAGTTGTAATATCTGTAGGCTTTTGTCTTCAAGTGTGAACTACATCTAATATTATGGCAACCACTAGTCAAGACAACTAATAAACCACTTAAATAAATTTATAAACAAAGTATCTTATCAAAGTCATAAGAGAACTCAACAAAGAGTTCCCAATATATTCCTATACTATATATACTAGTATACATGGTCTATGCTAATGATAAATAACCCTACCCTAATGTTTATATATTTGCCATAAGATGAATATGCTATTCACATATATCTTGACATCATTTTTCTAGCCCTTTCTTCTAGATTCTAGACCTATGATATAATATTATGTGTCTTTTTATTGTTCAAGAAATAAAAATGAAAGAAAAAAAAGAAATCAAATCAAAGAAAATAGATAAAATAAAATAAAATCAAAATAAATATAAGAGTTTAAGCATACTATGACAGTATCTCTCTTAAAGTTTTGTCTCTGAAAGAACTTGTTTTTCTTTCCCTTTCCATCTTACCCAACTTCTCTTCAACTTCTTTAAATATTTATCTTCAAACTTCCCATTATTCCATCCAAATAAAATATTTACCATATACTTCTCTAACAACTCACTTCTTTTAAACATCTTTACTTTTGGATTCAATATTATTTTCATTTCCTTTCTTATTTATATTCTTTTCATTTCTATTTCTCTAATTTACTTCTTAAATCCTTCTACCAAGTCCATTATATTTTCCAAATTCTCTAATCTTTTCCAAGTATCTTCTTTTGCTATATGTTCTTTCTCTTTCTCTATCTCTACTTATTATGACTCAAAGACTTTAAGGATAATCAATGAATAGAACCTTGTATTAGAGTTAATACAAGAGAGCTTGATAGAGAGCTCTGTACAGGATTATCTACCTTATATACTAAAGGCTCATAGTCTGTGCCCTACTACTTTAGCCTATTCTAAATGACTATATGTTTTTCTTAAGGCCAGCATATATTAAACATACTATATAACATCATTCTTCCAGAACCTTCTATATTCTTTTATTGTGATATGTAATCATGTGACTGTAACTGAGTGTGGCAGAATCACACATGAACCTAAGTTCCAAGACAGAAAATATAGAAGGTAAAATAAAATAAAAGAAAATAAGAATGAGAAATAAAATGAAAATAAGTAACATCTATTGCTTTCAGCTCTGATACTACTGGAGAAAATGAGATCTTCTTTTGTATCTCTACCTGCTTCTAATGTAATATTATTCTACTCACATTAACCACCAGATGAATCTTCATTGATACTGGTAACTCCAACTCTATTGTATTCTCTAATATAATTTTCTTTATTTTGTAAGGTTCTACAAACTTTTCCATTAACTTTTTCATCTTCCTATTTCTCATCTGCCATATTAAATTCTTTATACTTAACAATACTTTCTATCTCACTTTATACTTTACTGCTTTCTTTCTATTTCTATCTGTATATTTTTTTATTTTCTTCTGTGATTTTTTCAATATTACTTTTATTTTCTCATATATCTTCTTCATTTTCTTTACAAACTCTTCTGTCTTTGCATGCTTCCTTATTTTTCTAATTTCAAAGTTTATCCTTGGTTCTTTTCCATAGTTAGCTTTGAACAGTAATAACTTTGTAGATATATATATTTTGTTATTAAAGACAAATTCTACAGTTGCCAACTATTCTGACTAATTTCCTGATCTATGATCAATGTACATTCTTAAGTACTGTTCTAACTCTTGATTTGTTCTTTCTGTCTGTCCATTTGTCTGTGAGTGAAAAGTTATGATTCAATAATCTTAGAGTTTATCAGAGAAAGAAACCTTGTATTAGAGTGGAGTTTTTGATACAATATATCTATTTTATATACAAACTAGTAATGGTCTATACTCTACTATATCTAGTCTACCCTAAAGACCATGTATTAGTCATGAGGTTAACATATATTATACATGTTGTATAATATCATTACTTCTCAAACCTTCTACTATGTTCTATGTGATCATGTGATCATGTGACTATTACTGTAACCATGTCATGTGATAGTATGTGATCATGACATCACTCTAACCCTAACCCTAGATTTCAGAAATAGAAAATAAAAATGAAAAATGAAAAAGAAAATTAAAAGAAACTGGGATCTAATATTCACAAGTCTAACATCACTCCTCCTTCAAGGTTCCTACTCCTGGAAGAACTTGTGTCACTACCCTTTCCCTTCCATTTCTGCCAATTCCTTTCCAACTTCTTTAAATACTTGTTTTCAAATTTTCTGTCATCCCATCCATATAGTATTTTTACTATATACTTTCCTGGTAATTCCCCTTTCCTAAAGTCCTTTTCTTCTGCCATTTATAATCTTTCTTGTCTTCTAACTTCCACATTCATTCATTCTTTGAATTCTGCTATTACTTCCTTTGCATTTTCCAAATTCTCTTTCTTCTTCTAGCTATCATATCTTGCTGTAAACCTCTTTTATCATACTAAGTATTTCACCACTCCTCTCACTTTTCTTTTATTTAAAATTTTCTCTATCTCCTATTCTTCTACTTCTTCTACTTTTATTGGTTTTGCTTCTTCTTTTTTTTGTTCTCCTACTTATTCTCTGTATCATATTACTCAACTTATATTCACTACTGGGTAAATTCTCATTGAAGTTAGCAGTTGTAACTTGACTGCATTAGGAGATACTTCCTTGTCGATAGTATAAGGGTCTACATATCAGTCTACTAATTTCTTTGCTAGTCTTTCTTTGAACACTAAATCTTTTATACTCAACATCACTTTATCTTCTACTTTCCATTCTTTGGCTTTTTTTCTTTCTCTATCTACTTGCCTCTTCATCTCTTCCTATGCTTTTTTCACTGCTTTCTCTTATATCTTTTTCATCCTCTCCACAAACTCTGTTGCTTTTTCTATCTTTCCTTTCTTCCTTAAATCTATTCCTATTTTCAACTCTCTGCTGTAATTTGCCATGAATGGAGACACTTTGGTTGTTGAATGTGTTTTGTTGTTGATTGCAAATTCTGCTGATACCAGCCATTCTGGCCAATTCTTTTGCCTGTAGTCTATGAAGAACCTTAAGTCCTATTCTAGTTCTTGATTTATTCTTTCCATTTGACCATCTGTCTGAGGATGAAATGCTGTTCACAGTTTGGTTTCAATTCCCAACATACTATTCAACTCCTTTGTTATCTTTACTACAAACTGCAGTCCTCTATCTGACACAATACTCTTTGGCAACCCATGCAGTTTTTATACATTATCCTTAAACAGCCTCGCCAACCCCTTGGCCAATGTTTCTTCTGTTGTTGCCACAAAATATGTCATTTTTAACAACCTATTGCAGACTATCAGGATCACATCTTTCTTAGCTACTAACAGTAACTTCATAATAAAGTCCACCATCAGATGTGTTCATAGTTTCTCTGGAACTTTACTCAACTTCAACTTTCTCATCAGTATCTCCATTCTATTCTTCATTCTCTGGCACATATCATATTCCTCTATATATTTTCCTATATTCTTTGTTATTTCTGAATACCAGTAGTTTCTGATTACCAGTTTTGTCATCTTCTACTTCCCTCCATATCTTGCTACCAGTACATCATGATGCAACTGGATTATTTCTGTCCTCAACTCCTTATCATTTAGCACATACACTTTCCCTTCCTTTAACACCAATTTCCCTTCTATTTGCTACTTATCTCCTCTCAATACTTTTACCTCTACTTTCTTCATCTCTTCCACTACTCTAAATACCTCTTTATTCTTACTCTTAGCTATTTTTATTTTTTCTATTATATCTACTTCTAGTCTATCTATTACTACTTCATATAAACTACATAGCCAACAGTCTTTGATAAATATTCTACACCTACTTTCCAATCTAGTTATCTACTTAGTCCATCTGCCTTTCCTATTTTTGTACCTGGTATATGTTTTAAAGTGAAATCAAATCTTGACAGGTATAGTGTTTATTAGGCTTGTTTACAATTCAACTTCTGTGTCTTCATAAAATATTTATAATCTGTCTAGACCTCAAACTTATCTTTTGTGTCTTCCAGCAAATTGTTATGAATCAAAGCTCAAAGAGTTAAGCAATGAAACAACTCTTGTATTGAGTAACACAAGAGAACTCGATAGAGTTCCTAGTACAAAGTAGTCTATCTTATATACTACTACTCATGATCTGTGCTCACTGCTGTGCACCCTACCCTAAATGACCATGTGTATGACATGAGGTCAACATGTGTTGTCCATGTTGTATGATGTCACTTTGTTCCAGAACCTTCTACTCTATTCTTCCAAGTCTCGTGATCAGTCTTGTGACTACACCATCAACTTGTGACAGATGTGACAGCGTGACTGACAAACTCTAACTCAAGCTGTTTCTAAAAATAGAAAAGGAAAAAGGAAAAGAAAGGAAAATAAACTAAAAAGAGAAGAGAAGAATAAAAAATGAAGTCCACCGTCAATGATCTTGACACAAATGTCTCTAGTTTTCTGATTCTCTTATTATTACTAACATTTCCTTGTCATGAATCTCATAGTTCCTCTTAGTCTTATTTAGAGATTTTGAGAGAAATGTTACTGGCCTCCACTTTTCATCTTTGCACTTCATAGATAATACACTACCCATAACATAGTCTGACACATTTACTTCTATCCTCATTTTTTTAATCTAAGTCTGGTACTGTTAACACTGGTTCTTTTGTAAATATTTTCTTTAATTCTCTAAACACCTCCTCCTGCCTATCTATCCATACCTACTTCTGATCCTTCTTTACTATTTTTGTATATCTTTGACATACTTTGGTGTCAGCCAATCCAGAACACCCTTCATCTTATCCACTTCTATCTTAATTCTCTCTGGTCTATTACAACTTCTAGAAATCCTACTTCCTTCACCTTCCACTTGCACTTTTCTGGCTTCACATACAAATTGTTTTCAGCTAACCTCTTCACTACTTCTTCCACTAACTTATCATGTCCTTCTTTAATCTCTATACCAATAATTACATTGTCAATGAAACTTGCTACTTTACCAGTGTTGATGAGATCCTGCAAAATTTCATTCATCATGGTCTGGAACATTACAGGTAAGTTTGTCAGTCTGAAGAACATCACTGTTGGTTCAAATGACCTCTCTGGTGTTATAAATGTCGTCTTTCACTCATCTTCCTTCTTTATCTATACATTATTGTAACCTCACCACAAGTCTATTTTTGTAAATACTGTTTTTGTATTTATATTTTCTACTATGTCTGAAATTAAGGGTAAAGAATGATTATTTTTTACTGTTCATTCATTTAAATATCTATAGTTCTATACTATCCATTTTTTGCTATTCTTCTTGTTTATAAAAAACACTGATGCTGTTTGGGGTGATTTTAAGGGTCTAATATACCATTTTCTCAGTTGTTCTGTTATGAACTTGCATACTTTTTTCCTTTCTTCTCTCAACAATAGGTATACTTTTCCCTTCCTCAGTACAAATATCTCTTTCATCTCTATTGCATGATCTCAAAGTTTTCTTGTGGGTATCTATTTACTTGCCTTCTTGCTGAAGACATGGATCCATTTGTGAAATTTCTCTGGAACCAATCTCCTTGCTTTTGCTTCTGACTTTGCTACTTCCTCCTCCTCATCCCAAATCTCCCATTCTTCTACTACCTTTCATACTTCCATCTTTCTCTCTTTTTTTAGTTTTCTTTCTTTCTTTTTCTTTTTCTCTTCTCATTTCATTTCATTCTCATTCTTCTTTTCTTCTTCTTTCTGCTTCTACCATCCTAACTTTCCTTGCTTTGGTCTCCATTGTCTTCCATATTCTTTGGGGCACCTTGTCATCTTAACCTCCTCTGTCTTCTAGTCAATCTCAGGATTGTAGCAAGCAAGCCATGACATTTCCAAGATCACATTTCACTTCTGTTCCCCAATTACATTGATCTCCATTCTCTCTCTGTGTTCTTGATAATAAATATTAACTTCCACCATGTTTTCTATCAGCCTCTTCTTATTGAATATTCCACCCACATTTCTCACATATATAGGTCTTTCTATTTTCTTCAGCTTGAACCCCTGTTTCCTTGCAAATTCTGAGCTCATAACTAACACTGTTGCACCACTGTCTAATAATGCCTCTACTGTTACTCCTTCTTGCGTATCAATTCTCTCCAAGCCAATCTTTACTATCACTTCTCTTAGTAGTTCCTCATTTTTAGATGTACTATAGGATGTATTGTCCATTACTCTAGAAAATATTATGTACCTATTCTAGAGACTTAATCAAGGAGTATCAAGTCTCAGTCCCCATTTAAATTACTGTCCTGTTTATTTCCTCTCTCAATCATTCTTCTTTATCCATATTCTAGTCTTCTACCCTCCCCAATTCTGTTCCCCATTCCTTTGTTTCTACAATTTCTTGCTAAATATCCAAATCTCCTACAATTATAACAATTCCTGTTCCCACAATCTATATTCATGACATATGGGTTTTATTGAGAAATTCCTGTCCTTTGATTGGGATGTACTATAACTACATTCATTCTCTCTATTTCTTTCATCAGAGCAGACCCTGTTTGTGCCTACAGTTGAGGAACCTCCTGCTTCCTTGGTCAAACTTGAGGCCATGGTATCTGTTTCTATTATTTCTCTCTGTTATTTGTCCTTGGGGCTAGTGTTCTCTGTCACCCCTTCATTCTCTCCTCTTCTCTCTTACTCTCTCTCCAATGTCTATCTAAATTAGTGGCACATTCAAACTACTGTTTGATACTAGTTGGAGGCCTTTCTGCCTCTATCAGCTTCCTTTTAATCACTCCATTCATTCCTCTTTTAAACTCTTCCACCAATGGCCTCCTCTTATATCTACTTCTTCTTGCTGCTCTTTTAAACTCCTAAACAAATTTCTCCATTGTCTTTCCTCCCTGTTCCATCCTTTTTAGTTCTCCTACTTTTACCGACTCCTTATTTTCTCTACCAAACTCTCTTTTTAGTTCTAACAAAAATTCTCCTGCTGATCTAAACTCTACTTCTCCTGTTTCCAAATCTTCTAGCACATTTTCCTTCCATACATCTGCTAATCCTTTCTGTACATATGTCAAAACCTATTGAATTTGTTCTTCCACTGTTGCTTCTCTCATTTTCATCCTCAGATATAATCTACATATTGTGATAAATTCTCTCACTCTTTCTACTTCTCCATTGAAAACTGGTGGCTTAGCCACCTCTATGTTGGATCTCTCTATTGCTTCTTCTTTTCTTGCCCTTACTCCTCCTGCAATCAGAGCCTGTATTTGTATCTGCATTATCACCAGCTATTTTTGCTACTATCTGATAATTGTGTGTAAGTCATGCTGACTCATGATGTTATAAGAAGGGGGAGAGTTGATAGGTAATAATAATAGTAGTAGTAGTAATGTATAGAGAGAAAGAGTAGAACTGATGCTGGTTTTGCTTTCCGATCTGTACTCTAAGGAAGAAATCTTAATATATAGTAGCAGGCTCTTTTCTTATTCTGTCTACATGTCCTACTGACTATCTCTTCTACTAACTACTAATACTATATGATTTTGGTCTAAAAAGACCATTCTACTCTAAGCAGTATTTTAAGAATACCTACTATTTCTTTGTGTAAACAAATCACAAGTGAATATGTAGCATAAGGCTGATAAAAAAAAGATAGCTATCACATTCATACAAGGTAATATATCTGAAATGTACCAGTGGGCTTTGGTATATACAAATGGCCAAGCTTTGCCTGCTTAGCTAGTATACTTCTTAAACCTAGAATCTGGCTATGTCTTCTTAACTAAAGAGCAGTGTTGCCCTTTAGTCGAAAATGATAAGAGAGTAAAAAGAGGGCTCAGTGTTGAGCAGTCTGAGAAATAGATATCAAGTTCTAATGTTATGATTCAATGACCTTAGAGTTGATTAGAGAAAGGAACCTTGTATTAGAGTTAACACAAGAATACTTAATGAAGTTCTTGATACAATGTATCTATTTTTATATACCAACTAGTAATGGTCTATGCTCTACTATATCTAGCCTACTCTAAAGACCATGTGTTAGTCATGAGGTCAACATATATTATATATATTGTATAACATCATTACTTCTCAAACCTTCTACTATATTTTATATGACTATATGATTGTGTGACTATTACTATAACTATGTCATGTGACAGTATGTGATCATGATGTCACTCTAATCCTAACTCTAGAATTCAGAAATCAAAAATAAATTGAAAATAAAAAATAAAATTAAAAGAAACTAAAGTCCAATATTTACAAGTCTGATAAAAAGCTGTCAATAACTTTGTTTCTATTCCTAATATCTTATTTAACTCCTTCATTAATCTTGCTACAAACTGTGGTCCTCTATTCAAAATCACACTTTTCAGCAATCTATGCAGCTTCCATATATTATTACTGAATAACCTCACTAATCCTTCTACTGTAATTTTTTCTGTTATTACTATAAAATGTGATATTTTTGAAAACCTATCATATACTACCAAAATTGAGTTATGACCTCTAGATACTAGTGACTTCATTATAAAGTCCACTAATATATTATCAAAATCACAAAAAGTAGACTTAGTTTTATTTTATTTCACTTCTTATTTTTTATTTATTTTTTATTTATGTTCTACTTTGAACTAGGGTTAGGGTTTAGCATTGATGTCACAAGTTACTGTCACAAACTGTCACACTATAATAATATCATATAATATATTTAATACATGTTGACCTTCAGGCTTACACATAGTCATTTAGAGTAGGCTAAAGTAGTAGAGTATAGACTATGAGCTATTAGTATATAAAGATAAACAATCTTGTACAAAGTTCTCTATTGAGTTCTCTTATGTTAACTCTAATACAAGGTTTTTTCTTTTGACCTACTTGTTGTAACAACCACTAGACACAAAGTCCAATAATTACACAAGTAAGTAAAGCTCTCAGTAGGTTATTGATATAGGGATCACAAGAGAACTCAACAAGAAGTCCTCATTGTATTGCTACTCTATATATACTACTACAACTACACTTCTATTACACATCCTACTCTAAAGTCCATGTGTTATCCATGAGTGCACTATATATACACTATGTAATAGTAATACAGTTAACATGCTCCTTGATATCATCGTCTAGACTCTTCCTAACTTCTCTAGACTCTTCTAGACCATAGACCCTTCTAGGCCCTTCTAGACCACTCTATGCCTATGACATAATGTTATGTGACTTCTCTTGTTGTAGACTAATAATATACTACTGTTCTATCTATATCTTATTAAAGTCTGTCCACACTTTATTATATCATAACACTACTCTAAGGTCT
>Ga0157358_1000486_pt1 | contig 16455 bp, 14 predicted proteins | sample AttcapACBM2_FD_111484 | JGI IMG/M metagenome (GOLD analysis project Ga0157358, IMG submission 111484) | Fungus gardens microbial communities from leaf cutter ant in Botucatu, State of São Paulo, Brazil - Atta capiguara ACBM2 | ecosystem: Host-associated > Fungi > Mycelium > Unclassified ... | reverse complement strand
TATATGACATGTGATTGTGTGACTGTGACTCATGACAGTCACACTAACATCTAACTCTAAGTCCAAAATAAGAAAATGAATAGAAAAGAAAAATAGAAATGAGAAAGAAAATAAAAATAAATAAAGTCTACTGTTTTCAGCTTGAACAAACATATTATAACTATGTTATATGACATCATATTACCACTCTTTAACCAAGTCTAAATAAAGATATAGAAATAGAAAAAAATAAAATAAATAAAATAAAGTTTACCACTTGCAATTCTAATATCTGAATTTATACAATTACAACCATATAATAAGTAGTAGTATAATATATAAGTTAAAGCTAAGATCATTCAAAGCTTATACTTTATATACTCATGAATAAATCTTCTTACTTAATCTACTTTTTCTTTTCTTTCTTAGCTCAAATCCTATTTTTAAATCCTATCTATAGTTTATCTTAAATGTCAAGAATGAAAAGTGTGGACTTAGTTTTTTTCATTTTCTTTCTTATTTTATTTTATTTTGATTTATTTTCATATTTTTCTATTTATAGAACTTAGGGTTAGGGTTAGTCATGTGACACAAGAAGAAAGATATAGAAAGTGCTAGAAGGATGATGTCATACAACATACACAGTACATGTTGGCCTTGAGGTATACACATGGCTGTTTAGGGTAAGCTAGGAGTACATAGCACAGACCATGTGCCTTTAGTATAAAAGGTAGACAATCATGTAAAGAGTTCTCTATTGAGTTCTCTTGTGTTAACCCAATACAAGGTTCTATTCATTGACTAACTCTAAGGTCTTTGAGTTGTAACATTAAAGGATGTTATCTTATTATCTATATGTACTTTATTATTATAGACAGACTCTACTGTTACTAACAAATTTGACTATGTTTCTTGTTAATAGTCTATGAAAATTCTTAGTGTTATACTCCATTACTCTCATATTAGAATTTACAAGAGGAACTCAACAGAGTTTCTACTACTACAATGTATACTATTTATACTAATATATTATAGTCTGTGCCCTATACTATTTACTTGATGCTAAAGCTACATATGTCATTCATGAGTCTACTATGCTCTAACTATAAGGCAGATATACTATAGCCATGCTTTCTACTATTATTGTACTAGAATCTTCTACTATCTTCTAGACTTGAGATAATGCTTTTAGGCAACCCATACAGCTTTCACATATGGTCTCTAAACAATCTTGCCAACCCTTCTACTAATGCGCTTTCTAAGGTTGCTATAAAGTGTACCATTTTGGTTAATCTATCTACTACTACTAAAATTATATTATATATCTTGCTCCATGGCAGCTTCATAATGAAGTCTGCTATTATATGCACACAAGATTTCTTTAGAACAACATTAAGTATTAGCTTTCCTGCTAGTATCTCTATTCTATGTTTATTTCTCTAATATATCATTCCATATATTGCTTTACCTTCTTAGTTATCTCTAGCCACCAGAAATTTTGAGTGACCAACTCTATCATCTTCTATTGATTTTCATATTTTCCTACTAACATATCATAGTGCAGCTGAATCACTTTTATTCTCAGCTTGTTGTTTCTTGGAATATATACTATTACAATTGATAATGTCTTATATTCTACAGATATTTGTCTCATATCTTTTATATCTTGGACATATGTTGGGATTGTTTCATATTCCACTGCTTATTACTGTGTATTGTATTCTCATCATGTTATATCAGTCAGTGCTTTATGTAGTACTAGAGGCCTCCTTATGTTTTCCTTGCTACCTCCATTCTGTTTCTTTAAGGACATCTTAACTATTCTTCATGGTCTTAGGTATATATAATGTAGATATATTTCTATATCCTTATGCTTTATCAATTGATCATTCTCTTCTTTTTATTATTCTATTTTATTCTCTCTATTCTTCATCTCTTAGAACTGTTACTCCTGCCTCTACTATCTCATTGTTCTTAGTCTCTGAATTTTCTATTTTCTCTAATATATCTACTCCATCTATCAGTACTTCCCTCTTTTCCATTTCCCTTGCTTCAAACCATTCTAGTTTCAGTAACATTTGTTTCTTTTTATTGATTTCTACTTTCTCTTGCCAGTCTGGTTATTTACTTAGATTATCTGTCTTTCTCATACTAGTTCCTGGTACATGCTTTATTTCAAAGTTGAATTTAGATAGGTAGAGGGCCTATCTTGCTTGTCTTCAATTTAACTTTTGGTTCTTCATAAAGTATTCTAGATTTTTATGGTCTATTATAATTTTTCATAGATCTCATAATTTCTTTCTGCTTTATTTAGAGATGAAGGTCACCAGTATTTACTTCTCATTCTTGCACTTTATTGACAACACTCCTCCCATCATGTAATCTGAGGCACCCACTTCAATTCTCAGTTATTTATCCAAGTCCAGTATCACTAGTACTAGTTCTGTTGTAAACATTTGTTTTAACCTGTTAAATGTCTCCTACTACTCCTTTTCTATTCCCACTTCTGATTCTTCTTAACTATTGTGTGCAGCAGTTTTGCTATCTTGGAAAAGTTTTTTACAAACCATTGATAATAGTTTATAAAGTTTAAAAATTTCCAAGTATTCTTTATGTTCTTGGACTTAGGCTATTCTAGTACTTTTTATACTTTCTCCTTTTCCATCTTAACTGTCTCTAGTTCCAGAACTACTTCCAAAAACCCTACTTCTCTGACCTTCTACTAACACTTTTCCATTTTCACATATAAGTTATTTTCCTCCATTCTTTTTAATATTAAGTCTGAGGTCTAATCCTTAGACACAGAGGTATATATGTCACTACATTGATATGCTTGTATCTCCATAAATACTTATTGCTATGAGATAAACTATATATTATTAGAAACAATTTGATAAACACTTTCCAACACAAGTTCAATCATGCAAATTTGTCTAGCTGTTCATGAGATATTAGCCAATGAAACTTTTACAGTTACTGACAGCCTGATATCTCGATTGTTTGTTGTTGCTTTTGTGCATCCCACATATGTGTGGATAGCTCTCATTTGGGGCTTTCCAGTACAACTTAGTTTGTGAAAATTAGTCTACTGGTTGTGGAGATACAAGCTGAATGAAGTTTGTGACAGGTATTATAAAGATAGTTTACAGGAAATAGAACAACCAGGAGTCTAGGTGATAAGTTGCCAGAAGATGAAACATGAGAGACTGATTCATATACAAACAATTACAGATGCAAAAGTATATCTAAGTATGGTTAGAGTTCTAACTGGAAGTTAGGAAGTAGATGTCTTAGATGTTTCAGAAGTCAGTCTATGATAGTACATTATTATATCCCTATTATAAATCTAGCTTTCCTTAGTATTTACTATATCTATCAAGTTAAAAATTAAAAATAAAGGGTAATCATTCTTAATTTTCCAACTATTAAATATATCTATAGTTTTATACTATATGCTTCTTTCTATTCTTCTTAGAGACAAAGAAGACTAGCAAAGTCTGTAGTAACTTTGACAGCCCAATGTACTCTTTCTTAGTTGATCCTATAAAAACTCTTAAACTTTTCTTTCTATCCAAGATAATTGTTACAATTCCAAACTTGGCTTAGATTGCAACTTAGGCAAAGACTTGAGTAAGAATGGAGAAGATAATTAATTGGTAAAGCATAAAGATACAGAACTGTGTCTACAACTATATATATATATATACTGACCATAATGAAATAGAAAGATATTCTTGAGGATAAAATGAGAAGAGGTTTCTACTACTATATGAGATGCTATATTAGGCTTGAAGATAGTGAACTTGTTTCTTTTCTATTTCTCTTCTATTATTTAAGTTTCTCTTATTTTCCTCTATTTCTTTTTTTATTTTGAACTTAGTAAAGGGAAATGATGTAATATTACATATGACTGTCACAACTGTCACTATAATTAACTCTTATATATATGACTTATAATATTTAGAATAGGCTAGATATAAAGTATACACAGACAATGTATTAGAAGTATATAGAGTAAACTTACTTGTATTAGGAACTTCACTAAGTTCTTTTGTGTTAATTAATATTTGTCCTAACTTTGGACTTAAGTTATTGTAGCAACCCCTAGTCAAGATAACTAATAGACTACTAAGCAAACTTAAAAGTAAAGTATCTTATAGAGATTACAAGAGAACTCAACAAGGAGTCTCCAATGTATTCCTATACTATATATACTAGTATACATGGTCTGTGCTAATGATAAATAATCCTACCCTAATGTCTATATATCCACCAGGAGTATATAATGTATATACTATAAGATGAACATACTATTGACATATATCTTGATATCATTCTTCTAGCCCCTTCTCTCAGATTCTAGGCCTATGACATGTCATGTGATTATGGTCACATGCCTCTTCATCATCCAAGAAATAAAAGAACAAATAAAATAAAATAAAAAGATAAATCAAATCAAAGAAAATAGATAATAAAATAAAATAAAATATAAAGGTTCAAGTGTACTATGATATAAGTTATAATATTAGAACTTGGTTTTCTTTCTCAGGGCTACTCAACACTAGGCCTTCTCTCTGCTCACTCTCTTATTATTCTTGACCAAGAAACAATACTGTTTTTTAATTGATAGCCAAACTCTAAGCTTAAGAAAAAGATAACAGTTACTAGAAGACTTGCTATAAACAATAGTAATGTTATAGACTGACTTCTAAGACATTTGAGACATCCACATCCTAACTTCTAATTAGGACTCTAACTATGCCTAGATGTACTTTCACATTTGTGATTGTTTGCACATAGATCAACCTCTTGTATTTCACTTCCTAGTAACTTGTTACTTACACTTCCAGTTATTCTATATCCTAAAAACTATCTTCATAATATCTTCTTAGTTATCTTCTATACTACTACTATCTTGACCACAGTTCTGACTACTGACTTGGTATATAAGACTAGTAGATACTCTTCAGTCCTCAGTTTGGAAATTAACTAAGAATTTGACTAAGAATTTCCAGAGCTCTCCTTTAGCTAATCCCTGATTCTCCAAAATTACAACCATATAATGAGTAGTAGGCACAATATACAAGTTGAGATCAAGATTATCATTCAAAATCACATTACTTATATATGAATAAGCCTTCAAGCTTGATCTGTAACCTAAGTACTTACCCAAACTTAAGGATTTTCCCTATCTGTTTTCTAGATAAGTTTCCATACTTGATCCAGTCTCTTTTTCTGTGTGACTGATCACAGATATCTACTTGAAGTGAGTTCTGTCCTACTTTATATCTATTAACTTGATAAGTAATCAAATCTAGACTATTGTCTAAACATACTTATTGTTTAATTGAGTAGTGTTGAAGTAGTATACTTGTACTCTTTTGTGTAGAAGACTTATGCCACAGGTCTATTGTGACTTGTCCATATAGAGTAATAATGTTCTTTAGTAAAGAAGCATTTTATTATGAGATTAAGATAAAACCATACTCTTATATTGAGTAGTATAAGAAAACTTAATAGAGTTTCCAGTACAAGCTAGTCTACCTTATATACTACAGACTATAGTTTGTGTGTACACTACAACTGACCTACTCTAAAGTCTATATACTTTCCATAAAGCTAATATGTTATAAGACGAAAGTGTGGACAGACTTTGGTAGGGTTAGAATTAAGATATAGATAATAGTATTATTATTAGTCTACAATGAGAGAAGAGAGGGCACATGACTGGAAAGTCACATGACATGATGTCATAGGCCTAGAGGAGTCTAGAGCAGTCTGGAAGAACTTAGGGTCTAGAAGGATCAGGAAGAGTCTAGGGTTAGGATGACATTAAGAGATATGGGTTCCTTATGGTGTACACATGGTGTATATATGTATGACAGAGATTAAAGAGTATGATGTCAGGGCACATGGATATGGCATGGTGGCCTTGAGGTAGATGCATGGAAGATGAGTAATGGACATGAGGACAGGGCATAGACATTAGGATAGGTATAGAGAAGTCGTAGCATGGACTATGAGGACTTTATATAAATAGTAGGTAGAATACTGTTGTGGTTCCCTGTTGAGTTCTCTTGTGAATACAAAACTCATGTTCCCCACTAGATATTCCTCCTGTGAGATTTACTTGTAGTACTGCTATTGGACTTTGTGTCTAGTAGTTGCCACAACATAATACATTATTATATATTGTATGATATTATCTATTCTAGAATTTTTTATAATATTTTCTGTATCACATGATTGTGTGACAGTGACAGTAACAGATGTCACACCTTCGTCACACTTTGTGAAATATATAACTATTATATATGACATTATATTATATCTTTTACCTAAGTTCAAAATAAAAAAAAGTGAAAATAAAAACTAAAAATAAAATAATGAAAAATAGAAAAATAGAATAAAGAAAATAATAAAACCAAGTCCAATATTGACAACTCTGACATATTTAGTATAAAGATTCTCTTCTTAGAGATATTAGAATATACAATTTAATTAAGATAGTAGTTAGTAAGACTATAGATAAGTAGTTAGTAGATAATGTGAGGTAGGACTAGTTGAAGGCCCACTAGTATTGACACTTTGCCTTTTCTCACTCCACTACTACTAATCTCTATTCCAAGATCAACATCAATATCCACTAATTTACTACTACCTTACTATATGAGTCAATATAATTTAGTAGAGTAGTTGCAGCTTCTAATGAGATAACAAGTAGAATAACTAGTGGTATTACAAGTACAGCTGGTTACTGGACTAGGAGAGATGGAGAGGAAAGTGAAAACAGCTTTAAGATTCAAATATGAATTTTAACTAGAGGTAGCCAAGCTACTTTTGTTTGATAGAGATCTAGGGAAAGTAATAGAATTTGTGATAGCATACAAGTTATATATTAGAATGAGAATGAGAAAGAAAATGGTAGAAGAGTAGATGCAATGGATTTGAATATATGTATAGAAAAGATTAGTAGATATTTAAAAGAAAAATATACTAGAGAATCTAGAGCTGGAGGATTAGAAGTTTGTATCAGTAGGTGAGTTTTTAGTAGCATTAAAGAGAGAGTTTAGGGGAGGAGATAACAAGTTAGCAAAAGTAGTAGAGCTCAAGCAAATAAAACAAGATTCTTGAACTATAGACAAATTTGCCCAAATGTTTAAGTAAGCAGCAAGAGGCAGCAGGTATGAAGGTTAGGCATTAGTTGAAGAATTCAAAAGGGAGATGAACAGTATTATCAGGTGTAAGCCAATTGTTAGAATGACTAGGTAAAGACTACAGTGATACTGTAGAGATTATGACTCCAGAAAAAGTATATATTATTCAAATGACTAAGTACACAACTCATCTCTAGAGAAATCCTAAGAGAATAGAATGGAGTTTTCCAGAGGTAACAGCTACTCTAAGTATCTAAGAGCTTATTCTAATCAAGTGAAATATCAGATAGAATATTTAGTCACTTAGTTATAGAATAATAATACCAGATAGTGAGATACCTTGATGGAATGTTTCCAGATGGCAAAGGCTCATTGGTTGGTGGCCATTGGTAGCATGTTAAGGATTAGAAGGGAGTGTATAAGAGTCTAATAGTATTCCTATAGGAATATTGGTGTATAGCTTAGAAAACAAGATAACTATAGGAATGATTTGAATTTTAGCAGATGTTACTGACTTCAATTTAGACAAAGCAGAGGGTTCTCTTATACTAATAGAGGCTGAACAATCTCCAAAAGACATCAAAAAATAGTATGAGAAAGCAATTAATTTGAATAGGTACTAGAGAGAGAGTAAGAGGAAAGAGGAGGCTAAGAGGTAGAAGAGAGACTCAAGCACCAAGATCAAATATAATAGCAACTGCTGGAGAAGTATAACAGCAACAATTGTCATAGTCCCAAGTTTGGCCAAGAAGGCAAGAATTTCAGTAGACATTAACAGGATCTATATTAATAGAGGGAGTGGAGAAGACAAATATGGTAATAGTCAATCTGCTATAGTAGTAAGTAGTGTTTGTGCTAAGGTATAACATATATGCTATGAAAGTAGATTGGAGGAAGAACTGTTACAATTGTAGAGAGTTTAGACATATTGCAAGATATTGTAGAAATCAGAGTTTTTTAGAACAGGAAAGAAGAGTGGAATATGAGAGCAATTATAATATGGACAATTTAAAAGAAGAGGAAAATCTAGTAGTTCTCAACTAAGTTTTAACTATAACAAGTTCATAATGCTTAGTAGTAAAGTAGTGAATAATACATTCAGATATAACTTGAATAAGGACTTGCTAAGGAAATTAATAGTAAATATTGAACTTATAAGAATTGACATTCAAGAAGGAGTAACTGTGAAAGTATTACTGAATAGTAGAGTAACAGATTTAGTTATAAGCTTAGAGTTTACAAGGAAGCAGGAATTTAAGTTGAAGAAAATTGAAAAACTAATATATATAAGAAATGTAAACAGTACATTTAAAAAGAAATGGCCAATAGAACATATATTAGAGGTAAATATATCTTACAAAGATCATAGGAAAAAAACAGAGATTGATATGATAGAAGAATAAAAGTGAAATGTGATCTTAGGAATGCTATAGCTTGCTTACCACAATTCTGAGATCAACTGGAGGATAGAGGAAGTAAAGATGACAAGATATCCTGAGAAATATGGAAGGTAGTAAAGATTAAAGTAGAGAAAATCAGGGTAGTAAAAACAAAAGGAAAAAGAGGAAAAGAACAAGAGGTAAGAAGAGAAAAAAACCATAACAAGGGAAAGATAATAGAAATAGAAGTAAAAAAAGTAATAGAAGAATAGGAGATTTGGGACAAAGAATAAGAAGTAGAGAGATTAGAGAAAGAAATTAACAAATTAGTTCTTCCAAGATTCTACAAGTAGATTTATATCTTTAGAAGGAAAGTGAGTAAAAGAATGCTAACAAATCTTGTATAGGGTTTACATAAGAGAACTTGATGGAGTTCTTGTTATATACTAGTCTATCTAATACACTATTATTATGTTATATGATATTATCTGTTCTAGAACTTTTTAAAATTTTTTTTGTGATATGTGACTATAACAAGTATTATACCTTGTTGTAATGTGTAGTATCATACTAAACCCTAATTCTATGTCCCAAATAAGAAAATCAATAAAAATATATCTATTGTCAAGAGAAGAAAGAGAGAAGATATGTGAGTTCATAAATGAACAATTGAAGGATATATTAGACTCTCCAAATTACTTCAAATAGCACTCATGTTCTTTGTAGAAAAGAAGAATAATAGAAAGTATATAGTATAAAACTATAGGTGCTTGAATAAATAGACAATTAAAAATAACTATTTTTTGTCTTTGATTTTGGATATTATAAAATATTGGTACAAAGAAAGTATTTATTAAATTAAATTTACAATAGGGCTATAATAATATATGGATAAAAGAGAAAGATAAGTAGAAGACAGCATTTACAACTTTAGAGAAGTCTTTCAAAACTTAATCAATACTGGAAAAGTGGTGACTTTTTATTGACAATGTGATCATGGAAACAGAAAAAGAAGAGAAATACAATAAAGTGGTAGAGAAAGTAATAAAAATGTTAGTAGAAAATTGTCAGAACTGAAAGCAGTAGACTTTTATTTTCTTTCTCATTTTTATTTTATTTTATTTCTTTTTATCTTTTATTTTGGAACTTAGGGGTGTAATATCACTGTCATTGCTGTCACACTGTGTCACACATCAGTCACAGTCACACAATCACATATCACAATGGAAGAGCATAGAAGATTCTAAAAAAATAACATTATATAGTATATTTAACATATATTGACCTTAAAGAAAACACATGGTCATTTAAGGTAGGCTAAAGTAGTAGAGCACAGACCATGGGCTTTTAGTATATAAGGTGAATAATCCTGTACCAAGTTCTCTATTAAATTCTCTTATATAAACTCTATACAAGGTTCCTTTTCTTAACCCACTCTAAGGTTTTGAGATTGTAACAAAAATGACTTATATTATAAGAAGACTTGTTCTTCTAGAGCTTTTTTCTTTTGTATTTTTTTTAGTTAATCTATATTCCATAACCCTTTTCAGTATTTGCACTCATCTACTAATTGTCTTTTCTATGCTCTAGATCTCTTTAAACTGTATACAAACATTTTTAACTGTCTAGATACATTATCTAACTTTCCTTTGCTGTACTCTCTCACTCTTCCATAATACTCTGTGGTCTTCTATAGTTTACTATTATTATTTACATTCATTTGCTATCTACTTTCTCATGCTCTAGAAGTACTTACTAAGCACTTTGACTTTCTTTAAATTTAGTCTTTCTATTTTAAAATATTTCTGATTACTTAAGTATTATCATTCTCTTCTTATGTAAACAGAATTATGACATATCAGAATAGACCTGCTATTATCTAAAGTAGTTGTTACCTTCAGAAATTCCTATCTTGTTTTCTTAGAATTTCCTAGATGTTAGTATATAGTCAGTATTTCTTAGACAATAAACTTAGGATTTCCTGGAGATTTAAAGTATCTTGCTCTTCCACCCAATCACCCTAATATATATGTAAAACTAGAGAAGTGCAAGTAGAAGATAAGGAAAGTAGAGTTCTTAGAAATAGTAATAGAACTGGATAAAATCAAGATGAAGGAAGAAAAGATGAAAGAAGTGTTGGATTAGTTGACTTCTCAAGAAATAAAGAATATACAGAAGTTTTTGAGGCTAGCTAATTATTATCAACAGTTCATTAAAAATTTTATGTTTATAGCCAGACCATTATATGACTTAGTAAAAAAGAATCAGAGGTGGAATTGGATAGAAAAACAAGAGAAGTTGTTTAGAGAGTTAAATGAAAGGTTTACAAAAGAACTGGTATTAGTAGCACCAGATTTAAATTTAAAAAATGAAGATAAAAGTAAACACATTGGAATATATAACAGGAGAGGTGTTGTTGATAAAATGTGAAGATGGACAATAGAGGCTAGCAGTATACTTGTTAAAATCTCTTAATAAGACAAAAAAAAACTATGAGATTGAGATTTATGATAATAAAATATTAGCAGTGATTAAAAAACTAGAGAATTGAAGACATTTGTAAGAAGGCACAAAGTTCAAGTTCAAGATCTGGACTGACTACAAAAATTTAGAATGTTTTATGAGAGTATAGAAACTAAATTGTAGACAAGTAAGATAGGCTCTCTATTTGTCAAGATTCAATTTCATCTTAAAATATATACCAGGAGTGAAGATAGGAAAGGCAGATGGGTTGAGTAAGAAGCTAGATTGGAAAGTAAGAGTAGAAGAATCTGAAGTAGACATAATAGAAAAAATAGAAACAGCTATAGAAAATGACAATTATAGTAGCAAAAGAAATGAAGAAGAACAGAATAAGAATACTCAGGGACAAAGAGTGGCAAATAAAAGAGAAACTGATGATAAAAGAAAGAAAGATATATACCAAAAAACAAGGAATTGAGCACTGAGATCATCTAGTTATACTATAATATACTCATAGCTAGGCATAGAGATAGATAAAAGATGACAGAGTTGGTGACAAGGAACTATTGGTAGCTGGAAGTGACAAGAGATATAGAAAAATACATAGATGGGTGCAACTTATACTAAAGAATAAAGAACAGAACAGAGGCACTGGCAGAAAATTTAATGGCAAATGAGGTACTAGAAAAACTGTGAATATACTTAATAGTAGAATTTATTACTAAGTTATCATTAGTAATAGGAAAGGACATAATCTTAGTAGTATGCAGCAAATTGTCCAAAATGACACATTTTGTAGTAACAACAGAAGGGATATCAGTAAAAGGGCTAGCTAGGTTGTTCCAAGACAATATATGGGAACTACATAGATTACCATAAAGTATGATATTGGATAGAGAACTACAGTTTATGGCAGAGTTGATGAAGGAGTTGAAGAAGATGTTGAGAATTGAAATGAGATTGTCAATAGCCTTTCATTTACAAATAGATATACAAACAGAGTACATAAACCAGGAACTAAAACAGTATCTATAGTTTTTTGTGGATTATAGGCAGAAGGATTGGCCTGAGTGGCTAGTATCCACAGAGTTTGTGGTAAATAACAAGACTTACTTGACAACAAAGATATTCTTACTTATGGCAAACTATGAGAGAGTGTTAAAAATAGGAGCAGATATCAGAAGAAAGAGGAACATAGAGAAGACAATAGAATTTACAAAAAGGATGAAGAGAATTCAGAAGGAAGCAGAGGCAGTATTAAGAGAAGTACAAGAGAAGATAAAGAGATAGGCAAATAGAAAAAGGAAAGAAGGAAAAGTATAGAAGAAAGAAAACAGAGTAATGCTGAGTACAAAAGACTTGGTATTTAAGAAGTGACTAGCAAAGAAATTAGTGGACCAATATATAAGTCTATATATCATTGAAGAGGTAATATCTACTATTGCAGTTAAACTAAAACTACCAACTACAATGAGAATTCGCCTAGTTATGAATATAAGCCAAGTAGTGAGATACTGAGAACTAGTAAAAAGGCAGAGAGTAGAAGTTAATAGAGTGTTACAACCTAAACTCTAATTCATGTCTATTCTCAATATAGTCATTTTGACATCAAAACTCTGTAGTTATTTGTATTGAAACTCCACTAATGTTTTTGTCTTCTATAATAGATTTATTTTCATCAAAAACTCTGTGGGTATTTGGCTTTATTTGCATCAAAATCCATGGTGATTTATATCTGTTTTGATCACTTATTGATTTCTATAAAAATACTTAGACTTTTATGTGGAATATTCTCCTATTCAACCTAAACTCCTTTTAATGTTTTATCATTGAAACATTTACTTAGAGATTCATTTAATTACTTCTTTAGTTTACTTTATGTATTTAAGGCTAGTAATTGCTCTATAATAGCTAGCCTGATAATCAACTAAAGTTGACACCAAACTCTGGTGTCAATGGCAATGTACTTACTTCTATTCTTATAACTCCTAATTTTTCCTTCTAAGGTCTTCTTTTGAAATTGCAATTCTACAGCTCATAGGAGATACAACATATAAGTTGAGACCAAGATCATTCTAGAAAGTCCAAATCTCCATTAGACTTTGATAGGTTTTCATACTTGCCAAACTTTGTATCTCCTTCAAACTTTTGTCTCTCAAGTTTGGACTATACTTAACATGGAGAAAAATAGTATACAATATATGACTCTTATATATATAACTCATAATATTTAGGGTAGGCTAGATGTAAAGTACACACAGACTGTGCACTAGAAGTATATAAAGTAGACTCACTTGTATTAGAAACTACACTGAGTTCTCTTGTATTAAGATTTCTCTTTTGTTCTAACTTTGGACTTAAGTCATAACATACTAACTAATACTACATGAGAAAAACACAAGTCACAGTAAATATAAGTTAGAAAATGAAACAAACCCTACACATATCTAAGGCATATTAGATATAAGACAAATATTTGTAGAATATGAGGTATTAATAATTGTAACAATAATAATAGATATATCTTTTTCTTCTTTAAACAAAGTCTTTTTTAAGGTCTGTTGCATAACCCCATTATTTCCTTGTCAACATTCTTTTGACTCTCTTTTCTAAACATATTTAACTACTTTTTGAGAACTATATTTATTACATTTCTTTTAGTTTCTTCTATTTGTCTCTTTTCCTTTTTTTATTTTTTTACTACTCTTCTTCTTATATTCATATGCTCACATATTAGAAGATATCTGGTCATCTTTACCTCTCTTGTCTCCTAGTTTATCTTAAGGATGTGCATTGAGAGCCATAGCATATTCAATATTATATCTTACTTTTCTATATTATACACATCCATTTTAACTCTCTCTTAATAATAAAGATATTCAACTTCAGTAGTTCAAAGCCATGTTTCTCTACAAGCTTAGAGTGTATAAATGGCTCAGTTTCTTCAGAGTACAGGAGTACTTTAGTATTAAACCCTTTATGGATGTCAATTTTCTCAATACTAATCTTTACTCAAACCTTCCTTTTATCTATTTCACATATCTTTTTCTATTTGCATAGAAAAATTTATATTATCTTGAATACTATTTAATACAGAAAATGTTATGATCTTAAGCTTGGCTCAGGTTGCAACTCAGACAAAGACTTGAGTAAGAGTGAAGGAGATGATTAATTGGTAAAGCATAAGGATACAGAAATGCATCTATACTATATATAATTATAGACTATAAGGAAACCATATGTCCACAACAATATAATACATAAAGATAACAAGAGAAGTCAATGAGGAAACAATGCCTACTACATAAGATGCTGACTGATACAACCTATGGTACAGCTGATCATTGCATCATACCCTGGATTCTACAAGATATGATGAAATCACACTGAAGATATGAGGAGATGATTGTAACAATATCCCCTTTTTAGTGTTCATGTCTACATAAATCAATTTAGCAATGCTAAATCTCCAACCACATATGTTGTGACCAATTTTTTCATAGATCTTATAATGATTTGTCTCTGTAATGTTAATGCAATAAAGTAGAGTTCATGAGACAGTTCTCCCATATATATTTTGATAGGAAAACCTTTTCTTGTTGTATCTATATTATATTTTTTCTCTAAGAATGTAATAGTAATTTCTTTCCAATACTGTTTGTCTTGTTCTCCTTGTAGTCATAAAGATTTGTAATGAGGTGGTAGATAGAATAGAGTGGTCTGTATTGATGCTTGTATGAATTTCATATATTTTTTGAGATTTTCAATTTCATCTTGAATAAATGTTAGTTTAGGAGTTTTGGGTCTAAGTGGATTAACTTCATAAGGTTTGTATAAAAGAACTTTCTTATCTTGTATTTACTACTTCTCTTTAATATCTTGTTTCTTCGTGATTATGTCTTCCTACTTGTAAGTGTCTTGTATCTTCTTTATGTGTTCTTTTGTATAATCATTTCCTTTTTCTTTACAGTTATCCAGTTTATCTGCCAACAGCTTCTGTATATGATATACTTGGTTTTCCATATCACTTTGTATAATGTTTCGTAGATCTTCAGAGATACTAAATATATCTCCTGCTATTTGCATTCAGTAATTGTTGCTAGCCTGTAGTATTGTAGATTCAATTTCTGCGATTTGGATATTAGCTTCTTCTGCCAACTTCACAATATTCTGCAACTACATCTGTACATCAACTATTCTCTTAATTCCTTGTATTATTTTGTAATATTTTTTATTTAATTCTTTTTCTCATTATTGATCATCTTGACCAGATTCATATTATTGAGGGTATGAGTGATGTATGGATTAGAAGAGATAGGAGCAGTAATAAATTGTTGGGCTATTTGAAGGATTTTGAGGTTGTAGTACTTTGAAATTGTTGATTTGGGTTTTTACTTCTCTCTTTTATAGGTTTCAACTTGAAACTCTTGCCTAATGATTTTCAATTGTCTCTTTTGCATAAGACAGCCCTGTTTCTACAATCCACTGGTTATGTTCATCTCTATAACTCTTCCAATGCACTAAGAATTGAGTTCCTCATTCTTATTTCCAATACTTCTTGATTTTTCAACTTTATATTCTTCTTTCTCATTAATAATGTCTGGTGGTGGTGCTAGTTCCATGTGTTGCCTTGGAAAATGGAATTCCTTGTATCTTGTCAGCAGGTCTTCATTAAACACATTGTGAATCATCCATCCTTCTAGAAGTTCCAGCTGAAATGCTTTTTGACCAATGTTCTTTGAAATTCTAGAAATTCTATATATTTTCTGGTCTAGCTTCTTTGAGGGTCAATTCAAATGGATATTTTTGGTTTCTAACCACACATTGTCCCCTGCCTTCAATCCTTGTGAATTTCATCTCTTCTTGTCAAATTGTCTTTTTATAGCTTCTTCTGCTATTTCCATCAATTTTTTGGCCTCTTTTCAACCTTGTTGTAGTCTAATGAGGAATTCTTCTAACTTTGGAAATTATGTTTGCACTGTCAGGTTTCCCTTCCATGGATATCTTCCAAAGTTGAGTTTGAAGTGTGTTCTTCCTGTTGTCACATGTTTCTTGTCATTGTATTGGAATTCTGCTGTGACTAACTATTTTGTCCAATCATCCTGCTGGTAATTAACATAATATTGTAGAAATGCCTCTATTTCCTGGTTCATCCTTTCTGTTTGTCTATCAGTTTGGGAATGATACACTATAGATAGTGTTCTCTTTTTTCCTAAGGATTTTGACAATTCTTCCATGAATTTTAAAGTGAATTGTGGTCCTCTATTACTCAGAACCTTCCTTGGTATTCTATATAGCTTCCAGATCTCATCTCAATAAATCATCACAATTTCTTGTAATGATACTGTCATTGTTGTTGCTTTGAGCTATATTATTTTTGTGAACCAATCTATGATAACTACAATAGCATTTTTTCCTTTTGATTGTGGTAATGGTCCAATAATATTGATGCTGATTTCCTGCTATGGTTCTTCTGG
>Ga0157358_1000485_pt1 | contig 16466 bp, 14 predicted proteins | sample AttcapACBM2_FD_111484 | JGI IMG/M metagenome (GOLD analysis project Ga0157358, IMG submission 111484) | Fungus gardens microbial communities from leaf cutter ant in Botucatu, State of São Paulo, Brazil - Atta capiguara ACBM2 | ecosystem: Host-associated > Fungi > Mycelium > Unclassified ... | reverse complement strand
CGACTACTAAACTCTATACTATTGGCTAGGGCTAGGCTAGTTATAGCTTCTATAGTGAGTGGCCCTTCCGCTTTGATCTAGTTGTAGTTTGTATTGTACTAAATTGAACACATATCAAAGAAAGGCGATCAATCAATAAGTAGTTGCCCTTCTCCGGCCCGGGAAAAGCAGCGAACTCGTTAAACTAGGGGCTTTTTTATTCATGGTCGCTACTGTTGTATTGTATATTGTCGGGGGAAGCTACTGCTTCTACGACAGCTCCGCTTCCTCGTCTTGCTTCTACTTTGCTTGTTTGCGCGAAGGCTTAGAGTCCTTTTCGCTAGGTCCAAATTCGTCAAAGCGAAAGATCTGATCCAACGGAAATCCCGCATATTGAGCGCAGCTGATATGTGGCTACTAGGCGCGATCATCTCACATGCCATAAAAAAAATACTTCTTTTTTTTATGGCCCGTCATATAAAGATAGAATAGATATGGATAGAGAGACATTCTATTGATTCGCGAAATGGCTCGTCGATCCAAATGAATCATTCTTCTGGTCTCTCTCTGCCCCCCGCCCCAAAACTTACCCACGACACAGCGCCCATTCGTTTCGGAAGGCAACGAAGTTCAGTTCAAAAGACCGCAGCGGAGTGGAGCAGCCGCGACACGAAGTTCCTTACCTTAGCTGGATCTCGCTGGTGCCACCTAAACGGTAGGTATAGGCGGCGGATGTCTGACGTTTGGAGTTGTCGTTCGTGCACCTGTCCCCAATAGAAGAATGAGTGATCCCTTCCCCTGCGGATCATGGCCTTACCACTTGGTCCCCGATGGCCTGCGGGGGATTCGGTATAGCAGCTTACGTTCGTTTGCGCTGCGCGTTCCCGCTGGACTGGACACGTGTTAGCTGTAGGAAGTATGGTTACGAAAGTGACTTCGGTTCGCCAGTTCAGGCTCAACTCCTCGCTTTACGTTAGCGGACTTACAGGTCGGGCCGGGGCTCCACGCTCTTTCTTTCTGTGTGGGACGATGCCGGGGAATGTGTCGAGGCGGCGAACAACAACAAGACAACTAACTACATTTGCTTTTTCCCTCCATGAGATGAGCCAGTGCATTGGACCGATGGATAATAGAACTGAGCAGGCCAAAAAAGCGCTTGGGCGCTCTACATACGATGTAGACTCCATCAGATACATATCGATTTATTTATGATGGATCCAGAATAGATAGATATCTTGTATCATCAATAGATAGAAAGAGGTAAACCCTTATTATTGATAGATTCCCTTTCGATCTATCAGAACAGATCAGGCCATCTATCAATCGATTTGAAAGGTTCATCTCGCTTTTCGTTCATTTCAGCCACGCCATAATAGCCGCCACAATAAGAAAGAAGCAAGCAAAACAGCTAGAAGCGCTCGCTTCGCCGCGCCCAACTATTCTTATTCACGGGAAAGCCAACCGAAAGATTCGATTCGGACTTCGTAGAGCCGGTGCTGCTGCTGTCTGCGTAGGGCCGTCCCCCACTCCCGTCCCGGGGCGCTAAGGGGTTTTGTTTTAGGAACAGACGGCGGTGTTTTGCTGACGCCTCGAATCGACGCTTTTGTTGTGACATGCTAAGTTTTCTCCCCTATTGCTAGTGGGTTGATGGGTCGCACGCCCGGCACACATGTTTTGGCCTTGCTTGTGTGTCCATAACTCCAAATAGGTGACCTAACGGCCGCCGCCCGACTAAACATACCAATAGTCACCAAATTCATATGGGCTACTGAGGAGTAGGCAATGATCTTCTTAAGATCGATCTGTCTTAAAGTGGTCAAGGAAGTATATATTATAGCAATCGCACTTAGAGTATAAATGAAAGGAGTGAAACAAAGTGTCGCTTCGGGAAACATGGGTATTGAAAATCTTAAAAACCCGTAGGTTCCCAATTTTAAAAGAATTCCTGCCAAGATGACGGATCCAGCCGTAGGTGCCTCTACATGGGCTTCGGGTAACCAAATATGAACTGGTACCATAGGCACTTTGACGGCAAAAGAGGCGAAAAAGGCAATCCATAGAAGGATTTGGCGCCGCTCACTAAATTCTGTGGTTAATAAAATTTGTAAATCGGTGGTTCCTGTTTGGAGAAGAATCAACAGAATAGCTAATAGCATAAAAACGGATCCAAGTAAAGTATATAGGAAAAACTGATACGCTGCCTTGATCTTTCTTTGTCTCGAACCCCATACCCCTATAATGATGGTAGAGTCAGGGGTGGCCCCAAAGCGGAATTGACCGGTGGTGGTTGGTCGAAGCTCCAGTGGGTAGCCACTCCCTTCTCAGGGAACCGTACGTGAGACTTCCGCATCATACGGCTCCGTCCCGAGCTTCCGTCGTCGGCCCTTGTCATTAGACCACTATGCTTGTCTTTTCCGCCTTGACTCTCGAATCTTTTGCTTCTCGGGTGGTGGCGAACAATGCAGCTTGCGTTGCGGGAGATGCCCGCCCGTCGGGCCCGGCCTGCTTCCTGCCCGAAGAAGGCTAGCCGGACTAGTGGTAGGGGACCCGACCGTAAAAAACCCTACCTTTCGAACCCGCCCGTTCGTTATATCTATAGATAGAGAGAGATCCGTGAAAGTCATTGCCTTATGTTATGGTCGCCCCCCGACTGACGGCCTTTACGCAACTACGACTACTGTGATGTGAGCGGTTCTATTGGTTTGATCTTTCCGGCCTCCACTTGTACGAAGATGCATGCATAAAGGGACCCGCCCCTTTATTTATCTTGATTTTCTTTATTAGGACAGGACCCTACCCTATTCTCGAACCCTCTGCCGAGCTCTACCCTGCCCGCATTTATTTTGAAGGGGGCCAAAGAAATGTCTCCACCTGCTGCCAACAGTCTTTCTTCGGAATTATACTGAACGGGTCGATCCTCCCCTCCGTTTGTTTTAGCAACTTATCCTAAGGTCTCTTCGCCAAGAACTCTCCGGCAACGACAGAGGAACTAACCTGCCTGCTGTGGCGGGGCGGCTTTTTTTTTAAACAATAAGACCTGGACGATTATCCCTACCCTCGGTAGCTTACGAGTTTACGTCCATCCCTGGTCGGGTACAGTTTCCTTTATTTTTATCCCTTGTAGCCGTTACCCGAATTCGCGCAAGTGTGTCCACACCCCCCCTGACTTGACGAGGAATCCATTCTCGCGAACAAACACACCCCCTACACACACCTAGGAGCACCCCTTCCTGCATATCCATACAAGACCTGAGTAGGCGGGTCGAGGTCCTACGAGGTACCCACTACTCGGAGTACCCTCCCACCAAAAAAAGATGTGTGGTTCGGTGGTTCGACCAGAAATGCTATGCTTACGCACAAGACTACCCCTCTTCCCGAAAGCTTCGCGGGGACCTTTACTACTTTACGACGACGGGGGACCGCCCGTAGGGGGTTTACTGCACAAGGCCCCTGCAGAGGAAAAGCTTGATCCCAGCGAATAGAAGATGCTCAGCTCCGCACAACATAGGGATTGGCACGCTTTCGGAAAGAACATAGAATAGTAGAGGATCCAGCATGCAGGACACGGCGATCATTAGAAATTCACGAATTAGAAATGCTGTAATATACTCTTTCCCAAAACTTCTCATACCAGACCAACCCACTGAAATGCAAATAGGGATCAGAAATGTGGTCAATATCACGAAGAATAATGAAAGACCGTCTATACCCATATACAAATGGATGTTTTCATAAGGAAGCCATCGAAGGCTTTCCACAAATTGAGAATTGGCCGTAGAAGGATCGAATTGTATCCGAGGAACAGGGGGATACAAAAAAGTAATAAGAGAAACGCACAGACCAATCAATCGTATCAGTCTTATTGAAGAATTTGGAATGAAAAGAGGAGTAATGCTTCCTAGCACGGGACAGAGAATAGGACCACTTAGATCAAAATAGCATTCACTGAAATGTTCTAACATAGAGTAGAATCGAACATTGAAAAGATTAGTTGACAACAGTCAATCAAAAGATGGGGCGAAAAATTACTAAACAATAGGGGTCTTTCTGTGTAAGTCAGCTGAACACCGTAATTGATGAGTGAGTAGGTGGGTTAGGTGCACCCCTCGCCCAGTGGGAAGTCATGAGGCTAGCCCCCCCTGAATGAAGAAGTAGTGGGGCCCCCTGCCCGCCCACGTATGCGCCTTTATTTAGATTCTAACTAAATATTATACTGAACTTTATCCGGGAATCTTTCTAAAGAATCCATCTGGCAAAACGCAATTTGTCGATTTCAATTTAAGGTACACCTTGCCTTTTTCAGGTAGCTTTGTTACGCCTATTCAGCTAGGTGGGGCATTGGTCATAGCCGAAGTCGAAGGAAAAAAATAAGGTAATGAGATGATGGTGCCATCAAGAAGTTTTCGACGAACGTAGTAGCGGCCAAAAATGAAACTCTTGCATGAAAACCGGATAGGAACTACTGCCGTATCTCCACTTCAGCCGCAAGCGAACGATGTCCTTTCGGGGAACTAGAACTATTACGAATCCGCGGATAGGACCCGTGCCTTGTCTGCTTTGCCCTTAGCCGTGCTCTTCTCGGAACATGCCAATCACAAGCATGCCTTGCCAATACTCCTGCATGGAAATGCAATACCTTTCTATTCTTGCCCGTTATGTTGTTATTCGTCACCTTTCTGATTATCCTATACATTCTGGTTGGATAGAACTCAATTCTAGCATGAAAGATGTTTGTGTCTATATTAGACATAGATACTTAGGTTTATTAGAGGTGTGTTTAACCTTAAAGATCGCAGTCAATGGAGGTGACATTACCTTCATAATCGGTTGTATAGCTACGGCTCTCTTTAAGCATGCTCTAATGAAAATATCCACATTCACTAAATTTCATATCCTTTATACCATTCATGTAGATGCATGGGGAGGAAAAGTCACTTTTACATTGGGCAAAGCAATTACTTTGACTGATAAGGATGGAATGCTACATCCCCGATTTTTACGAGATTTGAATATCACTATCTCTTCACTTGCTCATAATGGACATGATTCCTCTAAGGCTTTTTAGACTCAATTTTACTTAAGATAAGATAAGCTATGTCGATGGGAAAATAAGTGAGGATGTGATATCTGACAGATACACAAGTAACGTGGTAGAGTATGAAAAACAGTTAACTATACTTGAGGACGCTTATGATGTTTATAAGTCTAGTCAAGAATGTAAGGATCAGGAAGATATGAAAAAGGAGACAAGATATGGTATTATATCAAAGCTTCGGAATTACAGAGACAATGAAAGAAAACCTTTCTACGTTGCTGATATGGAAACATTGCTCAATGAAAACAACGAGCATGTTCCGTACGCTATAGGTCTTCTAAAGTGTGTTCCTAACGTTCCTGTCTGCACTGATGATATATCAACCTGGTTCTCTGCCGACCACATACAACTTTCTTCACAAGATGATAGAAGTACTAGGATTCTCTCAAGCTTTGTCAATAACCTTGAAAGTATGGTTAGAAGACATAGGAAATGCTCGGTAGTGTACTTTCATAACTTTGCCCATTTCGAGGGTATTATGCTCATTAGACATCTAGTCAGAAATCATAACTATAAACTAAAACCTTTAATGAGGAATGGTGAACTTAAAGTATACTATTCTAATAGACATTGTATCATTTTCAGAGATTCATTAAAGCTTCTTCCTCGAAGCTTAGAGTCTTTAGCTAATGATTTATGTCCAGAGCTAGGGACTAAAGGGAGTGTCGATCATTCAACTGTTGGACTTCTTAATCTCAAAGAGCGGAAAGAGGGATTATTGAATTACTTGGTTCAATATATAAGACTACTAGCTGGTGTTATGCTTAAAGCTCAGGAAATTATTTTCTCGGAATTTGGGGTTGACATAGTCAAAAAGATCACAATCTCCTCACTAGCTTTGACTATATTTAGAAAGGCTTCCTACAATGATAAAACCCATCCATCCAATGAATATTCCCTCTACTAATGTAGATTCCTTTATTCGTCGCGGATACTATGGAGGTCATGCGGACGTTTATATTCCCAAAGGAAGTGATCTCCTGTATTATGATGTTAACTCACTTTACCCTTTTGTTATGAACCAATGCCAATAGGCAAACCTAAGTGGGTTGGGGATTTACGGTATTACGATTTAGATAATTTATTTGGCTTTGTAGAAGCATACATAGTATGCCCTGAGGGGATAAAAAGACCCCTACTACCTTATCGCTGTACTGAGCGTGGTGTTCTCCTCTTTCCAACAGGTACTTTCTTTGGAGTTTACTTCACTGAAGAGCTCAAACTAGCCCAGTCAATTGGTTACAGAATCGAACCACTTCGTGGGTACCCATATGAGAAATGTGATGGTTTATTTAATGACTTTGTTGACACGTTGTTCAATGCTCGACTACTTGCTAAGCAACAGGGTCATGATGTAATTTTGTCTACAAGATTCTCATGAATTCACTTTATGGTAGGTTTGGTATTAATCCAAAAACCAGACGGTAACTGAGATCTGCAACAAACAGAGACACGATTCATTGCTTAGAAAAGAGGGGTTTATATCTGGCGATCTTTTGACCTATAACAAATACTTCTTTTCTTACTGGTCTGATCAGTCCTCAGAACTGGATTCTGACTGGATCCCTAGGTTGGCGGCTGTACAAATAGCTGCAGCAGTAACTGCATATGCTAGAATGTACATGTATCCATTCATTTCGAGGGTGGATTGTCACTACACCGATACAGACTCGGTGGTGTTACAACACCCACTGTCCCCAGATGATATAAGCAGTGAGAGCCTAGGTAAGTTCAAGTTTGAATACAAAGTAAAGGAACTTTTAGTCCTAGCTCCTAAGAGCTACTGCATATGGAAAAGTCCCTTCATGTCTCAGTAACAAATTCATTTAGAATAAAAAATAAAAAAGAAGTTACGTGTTTATAAGAAAGTTAGTGAACATGTACTAGCTTTCCCGACTTCAGAAAAAACGGGTGAGAGTAATAACTGATGGATTTTGGACCTATACCGAGCCTGTTCATATAAAAAAAATGTCTGATCTCTGTGAAAGAGTTCGATTATTCATGGGGCGACTCGAGGCCAAACTCGATGGAAAGAAGCCGCCTTGATGACTGATTTTTCTGAAGAATAAAATGATAGATAAGTATGCGGATTACTTAAATTAGCTGCTATAGCTAGGGCCTGCTTAGAAAGTGGAATGCTGAGATATACCTGTAAATAAAGCAAGCACCCGGGAATAATGATATTGAGGGCCCGCCCTAGATTACCAAGTTCCTCTTGGAGGAGGAGGTACCAGAGCACTATCTTCGGAAGGAGCCAGATACCTATACTTTGTTTCCAATACTGACTTCGATAACAAAACAACCAATCATCACCTAGCGATAAAATGGCTGCACGGGTTTCCGTCCATCAATCCAGAGCTCAAGACAACCGCGATACTTAAATCGCTCAAATAGCCACCTTAGACGGACACAGCCATTAGAAGAAGAAACTGAAACTCGATGGAGTACCCTAAACCAGAGATCCTCGACAAAGAAAGTCCCGATTCGAGGAACGGAATACAGGTCCATGATAGAACACAGACCGGTAAGAGAAAAGAAAGTAAGCATAGTCTTCATTGAACCGGAAGAACAATTCGATTTTCCGGCAACAAAGTAACGCAGTGAAAACTCATCAGATCCCTGTTTGGGACTTCTTCTTCATGTCACGAGCAAAAGGGATGAACAAGTACCCCAGTATACGTAGCTTTGTGTAACCGGGGGAACGACTGTTGAGTCAAAAAGCAGAGTGAGAAGGAAGTAGACAAAAGTCGTGATTTCTTCATTACCGGAGCCTTCTCGGGTAGTCTACTTATGACATGGCTCGTTCAGAGGGCTCTTCGCGCTGTCTTCAATATTACTATTTGTCCAAACCAACCAGTAGTAGAAATTCTGAAATGGTAAGATTGGAGACTATGAAAGACCCGTTTGTTTACCAATTCGTCAACTATAAAGAATTTGTTACGAAATGAATGAGCAAACCAGCAGAACCAAGAAATGGGAGGGATGGGGTTTAAGGATTTTGAATTATTTAACCTTGCCCTCCTAGCGAGACAAGCGTGGAGAATGCTGCAAGAACCAGAAAGTTTGAGCGCAAGGGTGCGAAATGTATTTCCCCGATGAAGACTTCCTAAGAGCAGAGTTAGGAAACCGACCATCGCAGATTTGGGGAGGAATATTTGAAGGGCGTGATGTTATGAAGCAAGGTTTAATTCAGAGGATTGGTACGGGGAGCGACACTAGGATCTGGACGTACAACTGGATCCCGAGGCACTTTAAAATGACGCCGCTGTGCCCGCGGTCCAATGATCCACCTATGTTTGTGTCGGATCTTATCCATGCTGCAACCAGGCCGTGGAATATGGAGGTGGTTAGAGAACATATGTATGAGATGGACGCCGAAGCAGTAGCGAACATCCCCATCAGTCAAGTTGCCCAGCCGGAAAGAATGGAAGAGGATTTTTCGTATCACATTCGTACTGACTTAACAGGATCCGTCTCCCATAGTAATATTATGACAGTCTCTCTTGCCCCTTCGTACTTACTTGCTTGAAACAGGAATTTCTTGGTGCTCAACTGCTTATTCTGCTTTTCCTGGTACCGGTATAGATAGATAGAAAGCGCATTCAATCGAGAAAAGGACCAACTGATCCACCTCTTTACTTTTTGGTTTTTTATTCGGCTGTTTCAGCATAGGTTGGGTCATCAAGTTGCGGGTCTCCGGTTGCAGGCAGGTCCGGTTGCGGGTTTTGAAGCGCCTACCAACTTAATTGTGATTGAAATGACGATGGCAACAGGTTTCGCTTCTGCAGCGGGCATATTATCAGCATCAGCCATAAAATCTAGAGATCGCAATGCGTTACCCACTTTTGGATCCGTAAAACGGAGAACTTCAGTCGGGCACTCCACAGAGGGACTTTCCTGAATTCGTGATACTAAAAAGTAAGCCTTCCATCATCCCTATTGGTATCGGTTTGGGCCACTACCCGGAACCCTGCCAGAGCCCTATTTTTTATTTCTTTTAAAAATTTACAGTCTTTTTTAGAACTATGGATTCTGAAAATCCAGTATCGACAGGCCTAGTTCTTTTCCTTTGCTTATGCAGGGCAAGAATTTGTCGAGTTCAATCAGTACAATAAGAAATAAAAAGTATTTTGTGGGTCAGGCGACACCCAGATTTGAACTGGGGATAAAGGATTTGCAGTCCCCTGCCTTACCGCTTGGCCATGCCGCCAAATCCGATCCAAAATCGAGAAAAATCTTATTCATCCACATTCATTTACTAATTTTTTATCGTAGGAGGGGATTACTAAACCCTTTATTTTCTTTTTTTAGATCGTCGAATCCCTTTGTACTTATCCCTTTCCAATTCCTTTTAAGAAATTCATTCCTGTTTTTTATTGGACCCTGTTTTATTCTCTTCGATTGATTGTATCTCAAAACACACACTGCTTAAATACCTTCTCTTTCTATTGAATAGAGAAAGTCACAGACTGACAAATTTAGGACAAATTGGAACCATTAACTATATTATTTGTTATTATTTGTTATTTTAATAATATTATCTATTTGTTTTGTTAGTAGTGAACGGTTCTAAAATGGGTATTGTATCCCCAACAGTGTTTCCTTAATGGCATAACAAAATCAAATTGATTTACGGCTAATCAGTATCAATTATAAAAAATAGAAAATTATTTATCAATTATCAATATAAAATAGATATGTAAACCCCAGAACAGAAATTGTTACACAGATACCGAGCAAGAAAACGGATGCGCTAGGTGTTTATTCTCTTGGAAGCAAGCCAACTCTGCCCACCCAATTCGATATATCTATCTTTCTTCTTACTAGTTAGATCGGAGCCGACACAAGGAATTGGTCGACGAAGCTAGCTAGCAAGGTCCACAGCGCATTAGAAAAAGGGCAAGCTAATAAGTAGGTAGCTAAACTGCTGAAACCCTATCTATTTCTTCTTTGACCTCAGCCTATCTAATAGCTTTTCCTATTTCTTGACCTTGGCTAGCTTTGAGTTCACTTTTACTTTGTGCGCACCCTGAGGTGAACCTAGAAAATAGTCTTTACTCTAAAGCATCGGGTCTTGACTACGCACCTTTCGTCCTTTCCTTCAGTTTGCTAGACAAAAGCCAGCAGAGAGTTGTCAAGCCAAGTCAATATACATAGGTATATTCTTATTTATAGGTCGATTAAGAGTAGTAATGGGTGAACTTCTTTATCTAGAGACTAATAAACTTAGTTTTATAGAAAGAGCCAAACACGTTGATATCTCTACAAGACAAGGGAAGAGAGAAATCTTTGCTTGGAGTTGGAGTGCGCTTTTTACTCCTCTGTCCTCCTTCTCTTGGAGCTGGCAAGGGGTTCTTAACTCCATGAGAACTATAGTAGGGACAAGCGGTCAGGCTTATTACTCTCTATAAAGAGGAACTCTTCTATTAAGTGGTTGGGCCTTCTCTTTGTTATCTGGTGAGTAGACCAAGCAAGCCTCCTTCTTAAGAGCAGTAAGGACAGTGCCATTGTCCCTCTGGGTCCCGCTACATTAAATAAGAACAAACACATTAAAAAAGAATGCAGCCATAATAGATTCTAGCAAAGCTCAAAAGTCTGACAAATGAAGTGAACTCCACATGGAGGACTGCCTCCATAGTTATAAAGGAAAGTCCTTTACCTCATACGTACACCCGTAAACCGCGCAGGTTGCATGTCCACGCTTACGGCTTCCGATCGCTAGCTGTCTTCGCCGCTTCGTACGACTCGTAAAGAGAAAGTGGAATAGCCTTACAAGAGAGAAATGAGAAGAAGATGGAACCGTCAGCCGCATCAACACGTGCTTTTACTTTAGCTGATGACTACTTTAATGAATATAGATCGACACAAGGCTGGGTGCAGATCGCTAGAAGCTAGTAGATGGTTCACTTCCCAAGTGAGATGACTGGCCAACAAACATGGCATACTTCTCGTAAACTTGAAAGTCAACATCTTGACCAGAATCGGTCGATACTGATCCTCCCGCCTCTGAGACTTTAACTGAAGTGCTGCCAATGCATCAAGATATTTATGTTGATTTGCCACATGCAACGAAGATATTGAAACCAATACGTTGGATCCAAGGAAAACGCCTCATAATTATCTCTGCCTTAATGCCTGAAGCCTGCCTTCCCGACCACGGATAGGCTACGGGGCTTTGCACTTCGGCCCCTGTGAATACCACATCAAGGTGACAGGATTCGAACCTATGGCCCTCTGTACCCAAAACAGATGCGCTGACCAGACTGCGCTACACCTCGTCTCCCCCCCGGAACATATGGTATGGATCTACCCGATCGAAAAAGACTCGAACCGCAGTCGCCCACCCCGCGGCACAGGGAGGCGAGAACCACCGCTTTTAGGAAATACGCCTACAATTTTCTTCTCGTCTCGTTTCACTTTCATTTTCTTTCGTTCAGTCTCGTTCTTAGAGTGGAATCGAACCACTCACTCCGGAAGGATTTCGAGTCCAAACCAAAGGGCCCAGCGAAAGAGGATTTACAGTCCCACGCCAGCAGCCTGCCAGAACCACAGGGATTGATCAACTGAACACCCACACAATCTCGATTTTACACAGCAAGACTTTCCATGGTAGGATCGGACCAACGGAACAGACTCACTACAGTACGCAGTCGTCTATTTGTTAGGCAGGCGACTTGAACATAGATTCTTTGACCCAGGTGATCAGGACTCGTACAAGTATCTGACGTGATTAGGCGGGGACAGGATTCGAACCTGCAGTCTTCAGGTCATGAGCCTGATGAGTCGACCAATTCCTCTACCCCGCTTCTTCCCCTCTTCCCCTTGCTTGCTTGGCCGGGATAGAACCAGCGTTTAGGTTGCGGCTAGGCGCGGAGGTTGGAGCTCCCTCCTTGACTGACGACTGGTACGAACTTGCTGAAAGCACGAGCGTAGAAGCGAAAGAAGAAGCGAGGGGATTGAGCTTCCAAGCGAAAGAACAAGGGATGAGCGCTTTGTTGCGCCTGCGCATACGTTTTCTTGCTCCTTTCTATACGCAAATTCCTGACTGAACCCCAGTCCACAGTTTGACCTATCTTTCTGGAGTCGGGGTGAACTCGTTCACCTTACGTCTTTGGTGGAACGGAATCCCCTACCCTGTGTTAAGCATATAGCTAGCGTTTCTGGTGAACTTCACTTCACACCTAAAAAATCCCGATTGGAAAGAGAGAAACTTTACACGCTATAGTGACAGGCGGGGGCGAGCGAACCCCGTTAGCTACAATTCTATATCTTCTTTTTTTACCCCTGCCTTATCACTACAGCCACGGCTTTCGCTTTCTCAATTGTAAAATGGTAGGTGTAGGTAGTCAACTTCTCTAGATCGGCACTCACATGTAACTTATTTATAATCCGACTTCAAGTACAGGAAAGGCTCCTGAATTGCTACCTAATAATAGATGACTTCATTTTACGGAATACCTGCAACGAGGTTAAGGCGTTAACAAAGAGAGGCCATAGATAGGCACAGTCTTCCCATACTGGGAGTCAACAGCTTAGATGAAATCCAAAGGCTTCTTATTATTCACCGCTAGGATCTCTACCCGTTATCCAGGATGGGCAAATGAATGGACTCTCCCCCCCCTCAATAATAGTCGTATCAAGAGACAGAGGTGAGTTAGCAATTTAAGATAGCTCGGTTGCGGGTACAGTTGCACTTCATACTCCTCTGCTTCCCTTGGGGAAGACCCAGCAAGCGGTCTTCTTTGGCTGAACAGATCCGAAACTGTTACATTGCGATTTCTCTAGGATTTTATGATCTTTCTTTTCTTTCTGTTTCCTCATTTGATTCAACGGACTGGCAATTTCGATAGATTTAATTGCTTTTTTCAAAGCGTTTTAATGGACGGTTGCAGGATGGATCGTACTGACATAAAGTATCCGGTTCTCTTCGAAGGGTCGAGGTCCTTGAATGGAAGCAAGTTCGCCTAAGATCGAGGAAGTATGCTCATTTCATTCCTCTCTTTCCCAATACGGCAATACGCGGGTGATTCTTCCGCGGAAGATGGTACTTGAAGAAGAGTGAAACTACGTATCGAAAAAAATAAAAGATAAGTATAAGTACGAATTGAAGAATTTGGTACCTTGTGCGAACGAGAGTCGGGTCGAGTGGCGGTTCCACTTCTCAAGTTTGGAGCCTCTAAAGAATTCTCTGCCTCAGGATCTGGGTCATAGAATTTGAGCCATTGGACCTTCCTCTTTTCTTTCGAAAGGACCTTTTCTCTAGGACCGAACAAGAAGATCCATACTGTCTACTTTTGAACTATGTAGCTATTGAGGTAGCTATTGAGAAATATAGTGCGGAGCCAATATCGTGTTCATGGTGGCCGGCGCTTCCGAAAGACATCACGTCCTTCTCTTTAGTTTTAAGCAATGTCCCTGGTTGAAGGGTTGCGGTCTTTGTTGAGCTGTATTTGGAACAAGGGTAATTCTTCAAATTTTCCATCTTTCTACAAAGTATAGGCACCAGCTATACTTTACGACCTAGAGATAGTAAACTTTTCTACTGGCACTAGGGGAAGTTTAGCCATTTGGCAGAAAACCAGTAGTTTACTGGTAAATGGAGAAATTGAACCAGTTTAGAGCACTGGCAGCTCTTATAAAATCGATCTATACTAGACGAGATGCCCGTGCCTTGGTGACCTAACCACTTGAAAAGCAACAATCTTTTCTTTTACTTAGTCACAAGACGAGTAAGTACCATTCGAAACCAGAGCCGCCTGCACTTCTTAGCTTGTTCCGTGATCAAAACCATACGCTGCCGGGAGTCACTGGGTATGAATTGAGGTATGTCCTTCGAAGCACCTTAAATGAAAGCCTTTACTTATGTTATGCTCCTGGACTCTGGAATCATCACATGATTGAACTCACATAAAGCCGAAGAATCGAACGTTGAAGGCTCATTCATTTGATACCTGCACTTGAGAACGAAAAGGAGGCTTATGCTTTTGATGATGATCTAGCTATGTCAGTTGGTTCGGGTAATTTACATGTTTCAACGTTCCTTCGATGGCATTTCATCTGGTTCGGTCGATTCACAAATCGTGTGTTCTTTCGGGTTTGAGCTATTCAAAGTCTATCTAGTTCCGATATGTCTTTTTATTGTGCCATAGGCTACTGGTCGTACTGCCTCGGCGGCAGTTCCTTACAAGTGTATTTCCGTTCTATCTAAATTTGGATCGATGCTCTATTGGAAGTTGTTCGTTCGTACTGCCCGAGATGTATATCGATCAGCTATGGATGAAACTGATAGTGTAACTGCCAAATCATCAAAGTAAGGAAATCTATAAGCACGAAGATTTCTCTCAAAGACGAGAATATTTTGAAGTCTTGAGAAATGCATATTGTTGTTTTAAGATCAGGATTGTGACAGAAGTCGTCGGCACGGACCTTTCCAGATCCTGGCAGAAAGATTTCCTCCGCTAACGGCTCTGGTTGAGAGTCTCCCTCCTTTTCAGTCCGATGCGTTTGAGCAGTAGTCGTTCCCATCCTCTTGATTTCCGAGTCTCGTGAAAGAAATCCAATGCGAAAAAGACAGCAACAACCTTCTGATAGTTAGGAAAAAAAGGCAATCCATGTTCCGCCCTTCCTCTTTCGCTTGTTTTGGCTGTGAGTTCTTCTATTGAATCTTTTCAATTTGGAATGTGTTTTTTTGTATTAACTGATTAGTACATGTGCATGAGTGACACGAGTTAGTACAGGAAAAGAAAAAGCTGTACCAGTCATGAGTAGTAAAGCTGTACCAGTCTTGACATGTGTTAGTGCACGAAAAGCCTAAGCCACGTCCAATCTTGTTTCATTTCTTTTCAAGGTTTATAAAAAGCTAATCCAGGTTCCTTTATACCTAATATGAAATTTTAGGAAGCTTAAATGATTGCGCGCCACAAATTCATATTTTATAAGGTTGATTTGGCCTACTTTTGACCTTTATTCCTCTAGTTTCTGCGAGACTTGGTTCATACAAGTTTGATACAATATGATAATAGGCTGTATAGGTAAGATTGGGACTGATACAAGATGAATTCCATCGAGGTAAAACACAATAGCTAAGGAAGGGTTAGTTTGGAATTATGTCATGCTAGCTTAGGTTGAATTTAACTTTCTATTGAGTAGCACACCAATTCTAGTTGTATATGCCTAAAGTTTATCAAAAACGTTCCTAGGTTCCTTTTGGTTGGAGTATGTAAAATATAAACTTGTTGAGATGGGACAGGTCAGTTTGAACTTTCTTTTAACCAGCTAATTTGCAATTTTTTGATTCTTCATACTGGCATGCCTGACTTGAATTATGCTTAATTAGCACTCATCGAGTTTGAGCTTTCTTGAAAATAAGTGCTGTTCAGGCTTGAGACTGACAAGAGTCAACGTGAACGTGTTACTGCCCCCGCGGGTCGACATGAGCTTCTCTTTGCTAGTTCAAGTCGACAGGAGCCGGCCAATGGCTAGAACAAGTCAGTTCAAGCTGCTTCGCACTACCGTTGCTAACGGATTCAAGTTGTCTGCAGTCGACACAAGCTTGCCGCTGCTGCCGCAAATCAACTCAAGCTTCTACCTCCTTCTTCCTATCCGAAATCGTCTGTTAGAGAAGGCCTTATGTACTATATAAGATAAGCAAATTGGCTCTCTGAAAGTGAGGAACGAAACTGGCTATACTGCCACTTCCCTAGTCACTTTCCTTACTTATTCTTACTCTCTGGCACTGGGGGAGTCACTTCGCTCGCCTAATGCTCTTCCTTGTCTTGGAGGAATCCCGCTGCGCGCCTTTGTTGCCCGATTCGAGAGTGGAAGTTTTTGCTAATTCATGGGTTTGCTTGGAAGACTGCCCTTCCTCTTTTTAGGCTTGGCAGGAGTCGGAAACACACTTGACTCACCAAATCATGCAACAACCTAAGCAAAGAAGGAAACGCAAATACGATCAACTGTTATGGATTGACTTCTCCTGTTGCTTGATTCAAAACCTGTAACTCTTTTAGCATCTCAACATTGGCATGTGAACTCTCGAAAAGAAGACACCAATTTTTAGGCATCTCCTCCCCTCGGCGCATATTATCATATAGAAAGAAGCGAAGCGTAGCGATTCGTACACGTTGCGTCTTAGACATCTGAGCTCCTGGCTCATCAGAAGGTAGGCTAGCTAAGCTATATCCTTAACACATGCATGTCCAAAGAGATGGCGATGATCTGTAAAATAGAGATTGTTTGGGTGTTCAGTCTACCTGTCAAGCCAGGGTAGGGCTGGGTTTATTATTCCACTATAGAGAAGAGATGAGGAATCAAATCAACGAGAAATACTATACTCGAAAATAGTATACTGTACTCTCAATTTCTAGTAGCGAAGGAAAAGTGCGAAACAATT
>Ga0157358_1000483_pt1 | contig 16513 bp, 13 predicted proteins | sample AttcapACBM2_FD_111484 | JGI IMG/M metagenome (GOLD analysis project Ga0157358, IMG submission 111484) | Fungus gardens microbial communities from leaf cutter ant in Botucatu, State of São Paulo, Brazil - Atta capiguara ACBM2 | ecosystem: Host-associated > Fungi > Mycelium > Unclassified ... | reverse complement strand
TCACATCAGTCACCTGATGGCAAAGTCACAAGACAGATCACAAGACTTGGGAGAATTTAGTAGAAGATTCAAGAACAAATGATGTTATACAACATGGACACCACATGTTGGCCTCATGGACTACACATGGTTGTTTAGGGTAGGGTGCACAGTGGTTAGCACAGACCATCTGTAGGACTATATAAGGTAGACTAGTTTGTAGAAGAGTTCTTTATCGAGTTCTCTTGTATTACTTAATACAAGAGTTGTTCTATTGTCTAACTCTAAGGACTTTAGTTCATAACAAATAGTGTCTATAGAAATAACAGGTGACATATAAGACCTGGCACAAATAGAGAAGTCTGAGTAGCTTCCAAAACCTCAGTAATGTTGACATAAGTTTGCTAATCTAACAGAGTGCATCTCAGCACCCTTATTAGCATGCTATTTCTTGTCAAAGAAATAGTGCTAGAATGAATACTTGTTGTTGTCAGCAGCATGGCTCTCTTTGCAATTCAAACACTTAAACTTGAAAGTATGAAGACAAGGTGTACCAGCTATAGTTGTCTGTGTAGACCACTATATTTTTGACATTTAGCATCTTGAGTATGAAAAGCATGTGTTGAATGTCTCCAGTATCATCAATTACAATATTAAGCAACCCTAGGGTACATAGTGGTTCTTTGGACTATAGCAGTATGTTGCCCAATGTTAAATAAGTAATTAATCAGAGTTTTGCCCTTAGAGCTTTTCTAGGAGTTCTAAATGTTAATCTAGATCACTGACATATTAGAGCTAGGAGATGCTTTCATGATATAAGGCATAGATTTGTCACATTCCAATCTGGCCATATTTGTTCCAACCCACAGATAATATCTCCTTCCTTATTCACACTCTCTGATCACTTTGGTATAGATCACACCTCTCTATTTCTTCTTGGATATTCTTGCTGGACTCTTGACAACTCCATAGACCTCTATTCCTGATATCCAAGAATCACTAGAATGAAGGTAATACTTAACAATCTCCATTCCTAGATAACTATCCTAAATAGTATACTTAGTATATAAGCTGGTAGTTTACACTGTAATGTCTCATCCTAAATATCAACTAAAACTATCACTAACTTCAGATGTTAGCAACAACACACCTTCCACCTTCTAGTGGACTTGTCTATTAAACATATTCTAAGTATGTCTTCTAAAATATACAATCCATGCAACTTGTAGAGATATAGCACATAAGCTGCAGCCAAAGATCATTCCAACTTCTGTGTTCTATGTTCTTCAATAATACATAATTTACTTATTTTGACTTTTGAGAGCCCATCATCAAATCTTGGATAATGAGGTGTGAACCATGTCTAACAAGACACTAATATGATACTCTCAAAGAAAAGAAAGCTAGAAAGAGCTGCTGCTACTTAGACAGGAGTAATAAGTGAAGAAATGCCAGAGTCTCAATAAGAAACATCTAAAACATTCAAAAAGAATTTTGACTGAGGAAAATGAGGCTCTATCTCAGTAGTCTTACTTAGACTAACAGTTTTCTACTTAATCACTTCCAGTTCCACTATTAAAGTAACATAGTTGGTAGATATAAACACATTCTTGTAAACAGATTTGTTAGAGTTGAAAATAATAGACTTGGCTTACTTTATTTTTCTGGCTCATTTTTATTTTTATTTTTATTTTTGGACTTAAGGTTAGGAGTTAGTATGATGTTACAACTGTCATACATATCACATGGAAGAACATAGAAGGTTCTAAAACAATAATGTTATACAATATGTTTTACACATGTTGATCTTATAGATAATGCACAGCATTTAAGATAGGTTAGATATAGGATTGTATAGACTACCAGCCTAGTATACATAAGGGAGATTCTATTGAGTTCTCTTGTATAAACAAGGTTTTTTTGTTGACTTAACACTTTGAGTCTTCAATCATAACAAGACTCTTCTCTGAGTTTAGAGCAAGTCTTAACTAAGCTCTTATTACAGAACTCAACTACTGAAGCAGTATTGGCTACAATGATCTCTGTAGTGAGAGAATCAAGTAAGATTAGAACCTGCTGTCTAGTAGACCCATAAGTTATTTTGAGGTACTATAACAACTGGCACTTTCTTGAGAAGTATCTAGACTGCCTAAGCTAGCCTAGTATATGGAAATAATCATAGCTTGAAGAGGGTTGAAAACATCTTCTTAAGCTGTAACAAGTATAGAAAATCCTTATGAGATGAGGCAAAAGCAAACCTTGAAGCTTGTTGAGTAATGTTAGCTTTTGTAGCCTGAGCAAAAAATTTGACCTTAAGCTTAGGTTTAGAAGCCAAAGGAATAGAAGGAGATATTATCTGAGGCTTGATGGACTTAGAGATTGTTATAGCTAGACTAGGTGTTATAGCTGAACCAGAATGAGTTAATACTGTGTCACAAACTTCATTCAGCTGGTATCTCCACAACTAGTGAACTGATTTTCACAAACTAAATTGCACTGTAAAGCCCTGAATAAGGGCTATCTGTACATATGTAGGATGTACAAAAGCAACAACAAACAACTGAGATATCAGGCCATCAGTAACTGTAAAAGTTTTGTTAACTGATATATCATGAATGGCTAGATAAATTCACATGATTGAACTTGTGTTGGAAAGTGCTTATCAAATTATTTCCAATAATAGATGGTATATTACATAACAATAAGTATTCATAGAGATACAAGCATATCAATATAGTGACATGATTAGTTATCTTCTAAAATTAGCCTGATAGCTGTTATGACAGATAACAGCTCCCATCAGATACATGTAATAAAAACAGCTTATGCATGGACCATCACTCTTTTGTATATATACCTCTGTGTCTAAGAGTTAGACCTCAGACTTAACAACATCAATTATTCCTGTTGATACTACTCATCATCTATTATCATTATCTCCTTATACTAAGCCTCTGAAACACTATTAAGTGTTACAACCAGTGAGTAGCTTATTTGTGATACACTGGTTTTAAGGCTAAATAAGTTGTTATAGCTTTGAAAAGAGGAAGAGCCTGTGAAATGAGTGGTGTCTTGCTTCTGGAGTTAGAAGAAGACATGGAAGAAAGGAAAGAAGCTTTGTTCTTTCTCTTATGCTTTTTGTCAGAGACTAGAGAAAAAGCAACTTTTTCAGCCTCTAATATATTAAAAGTCATCTTAATATTAGAAGAGAATGTTGGAACAAGATCAAAACTGTAAATAGTTCTTATAGCTTCTATAAGAGTAGGAGCATTAGATTGAGGTAAAACTTTAAAGTAGTCTCATCCAGCTTCAGAAATTATCTAGAGAAGATTCCAGATATAAAATCCAACTTTTAAGATAACAGTGAATTGGTTAATGAATTGTTCTCTAAGAAAATACTTTTTTATGAAGAGTATAAGATGCTCAATGTAAGCATGGACAATACATAGATATTAGGGTAGGGTAAATAATAAGTAGCACAGACCATGTGTAACTTATATAAATAGGATAGCAAAACTCTTTTATTTGCCTAAATTTGAGTCTGCAGTACCCACTAAAGCTAGTCAACTTCATTGTCAGAGTTGAAAACAGTAGACTTTATTTATTTTCATTTTTCATTTTCATTTATTTTCATATTTTTAGGCTTAGGGTTAAAGATTAGTATAATGTCATGAACTGTCACATGATGTGATATAGTATCACACATTTGTCACAATTCATAGTCACACAATCATATGTCACAAAGAATATCATAAAAGGTTCTGGAACAATAATATTATCCAATATATATTATATATGTTGATGTTTAGGCAAACATATGTCCTTTAGGATAGGCTAGAGTACAAACTATCAGCCTAGCATATATAAGGTAGACAGATTATACTTAGAAACTTTATCAAGTTTTCTTGTATTAACCTAATACAAGGTTCTTCTTTTAACTTATTTCTTGGTCTTAAGTCATAACACCCATAGTCATCTCATCTCCTAAGTCCTATACCAATATTTTTGCAGCTAAACTGTAAATATTTGCTTATCTCCCCATGAATATTGACCCATTTCTTTCAGCCACCAACTAATAAGCCCTTATTATTTGGCAATGTTCTATTAAGGTTTCTAATCATATAGCTTTATTATTCTGTAGCTAGATTACCAAATATTCCACTTGATATTCTGCTTGATTAGTATAGACTCCTAGGTACTTAGAATAGCTGCCATCTTGAGATGAGTTATGTACTTAGCTATTGAGACAAATATAACTTGGGATTTTTTTGAAGTCACAATCTCTGCTATATTACTGTAGTTATCATCCAGTTGCCCTAACACTCAAGGGATAAAGAGGACATCTTGGTATTAGTCAAGATACCTAGAGTAATTAGACAGTAATAGCACATAATAGTCATTATCCTATAGCTTAGTATTATGAGTAATTTTTCTATTTCCTAATTGGGAGGATGACTTAGCTAATCCATAGATTAGGTTAGATGGTCCAAAAATAGGAACTTGAGGTCTTCGGGCACTTCCAAGGGTATTTTCTGCTCCAGAGACTAAGTCTCTGCTCTCTTTAGTAAATATCTGGTTATTCTAGCTTATACTAGAAACTGTTTCTTTAAGAATTGAGACAAGAAAAGGGAGCTTAAGAGAAGGTATTTTCTTGGAGGAGAGTCTGTATTGGAACAATTAGATGAAGACAGTAGTGATGTATTGGAGATTACAACTCTAGGCCAATAGTACCATATACATGATTCATCTCTAGAGAAATTCTAAGAGAACAGAATGGAGTTTTTTAGAGGTGACAGCTACTCTAAGTACCTAGAAGTCTATACCAATCAAGTGGAACATTCAGTAAGCTAACTACAGAATGGATATCAGCATAAGGCTTGGAGGATGTAATAACTGCAGGGTTAACTTGAGCTTTGGCTAGTATTACCAACTTGAATTCAGGCAAAGCAGAAGATTACCTTAAAGTTTGTCTGTAGTCACTGCTAGAACAACTGGAAAAAAAACTACAGCAATTTAGTAGAGATTGTAACTCCAAGGAAACCTAAATTCCTTGACAAGTAATATATAATACTGTTAAATGTAGTTTACACTGCATTATATGAGATTCAATGAGAGTCTCTTAAAAGTTCAAATGAGTTAGTTAAGTATTATCTAGGAAGATAGAAGATGGGAGTTGGAATAACCTTTAGCTTCAGATTATGTGCTATACCTCTACAAATCACACTGATTGCATATTTCAAATAAGATACTTAGGAATCTGAGGGTAGCTAAGTCCACTAGAAGGTGGGATGTATATTACCACTAATACTAAAAGTAGGTGGTAGTTTTAGTTGATTTTTAGGATAAAGCTTTACAGTATAAACTACTGGTATATACTGTCTAAGATAATTGCCTAGAATAGAGACTGCTAAGTATAACTCTGGTTTCTGAAGATCCATGGAGTTGGCAAGGGTCTAGCAAGAATGTCTAAGATAAAATAGAAATGATTGATTTACACTGAAAGAGATTAGAAAGAGATATTATCTGTGTGTTGGAACAGATGTAGCCAGGATAGAATGTAACAAATACATAACTTACCTCTAAGAAACCTAAGAGAACAGAATGAGGTTCTCTAGAAACAACAACTATCCTAAGTACTTTACTAGTTTATAGCAATCAAGTGGAATAATGCTGATATAAGGCTAGAATAATTGTATCACATGGCCAGGAACACTAATGAAAACATCAAGAACAATGTCTGGAATTAGAAAGAACTCATTCAATAGTAATCAAGAATACAGAAAGATAAAAGCATAAACATAAGTGAGGACTGGAGTTTGCAGATAGAGGTAGTAGAGATTGTATAACAAACTCTGTGTTTTTATTATCAGAGGTTGGAATTAACAGTCCTGTCAGAGTTGTAGACAGTGGACTTTATTTTATTTTTATTTTTATTTTTATTTTTTATTTTTATTTCTTTTCTGTTTCTTTTTCTATTAAAACCTGAGGTTAAGATGTGATAGTCATATGTCATATGTCATGACAACAATAACAGTCACAGTCACAGGATGATGTGACACAGAGAAGAACATAGAAGGTTTTGGAACAAATAATGTTATATAACATGGCAATAACATATTAACCTTATGGCAAGCATATGTACTTTAGGATAGGTTAGTTGTAGTATGTGCACAGACTACAGTCTATGGTATATAAGATAGACTAGTTTGTACTTGGAACTCTATTAAGTTCTTTTGTGTTACTCAATACAAAAGTTATCTTTTGCTCTTACACAAGATCTTAAGTTATAACAAGTCCTCCTATAGTTATCTTTGGAGTAGTAGATATTTTAGGATCTAAACCCATATTCTCTTCCTCATTTTCTTCTGAAAAAGATAAAGATACAGTCTTAGAAGAGACATTTCTGGAGGTAGAAGAACTAGAAACATATTATGGCAACCACTAGGCAAGACAACTAATAGACTACTTAAGTAGACTTATAAGCAAAGTATCCTGTGGAGATCACAAGAGAACTTGATAAGAGGTTCCCAATGTATTTTTATACTATATATATATACTAGTAACACAAATAGTAAATAATTCTATCCTAATATCCATATATTTGCTATGAGTGTACAATGTGTATACTATAAGGTGAATATACTATTGATATACACCTTGATCCTTCTAGTCCCTTCTTCTAAATTCTAGGCCTATGACATCATGTGACTGCAATCATGTATTTCTTCATCATTCAAGAAATAAAAGTAAAATAATGTACCATGACAAAATACTCCTTAAGAGATGCTCAGTATCTTGTAATGTAACAAGTTCAAGATTTTTCTCTTGAGTATACTTATCTGCCAGCTTTAGAACTGGCTCTGAAGAGCAAGTTAGAGGAGTCTAAAAACTTACTAATGAAATGTTCTGAAGACTAGGAGAAAGTATTGGATTTTTTAATAATTTGTTTGGATTTATCAAGTTGACTATGACAATGGTTAGAGAAAGAAAAGTGACTGTTTCTAGTCAGAATGATGCCTTAGAGAATGGTAGTATATAGGATAGCTAAGAAAACATTATAAAGACAATCTCTATTATGATTGACACCTCCTGGATGCAGCATGAACTTGGGCAAAGGGTAATGACAATATGATCAGCTGTGCCACAAGTATTTCAGTCAGTACCTCATGAAGTAGGTGCAATATCCTTATGTTAACCTCATGGACTATGACTCATCTTCCTCATATACTGTGAATGTTTTTCTCATGTCATACTTGTTACAAACTTAAGACCTTAGAGTTGGTCAAAAGAGTGAACCTTAGATTGGGTTAACACAAGAGAACTCAATAAAGAACTCTGTACAGGACTATCTACCTTATATACTAATACCTAATGGTCTGTGTGAACTATTTCTAGCCTACCCTAAATGACCATATGTATGCCTTAAGATCAACATGTGTTTCACATGTTATATGATGTTATCCTTTCAGAACCTTCTATATTCTTCTATATGTTATGTGACTTGTGACCATGTCATCTGATGTAACCTGCTGTGTGACAGCATGATATTGTTACTCTAACCCTAACCCTAGTTCTAAAAATAGAATGAAGGAAAATAAATTGAAAAGAAAATAAAAATAAGAAAAGAAAATAAGAAAATATTAAGTCCACTTCCTTCATTCTTGACAATACTCTTATATATAGCATAGATACTGCTCTGTATTTCTTATGCTTTACCACTTATATCAATCCCCTTATCTTCTCAAGCTTTTGCCTAAGTGCAACCTGAGCTCTAGCTTAAGGTTATAACATTTGGTAAAGCATTAACAAGCTCATCTTGCAAGAGAGATGTAGTGGATAATATCTATGGACGAAACTAGACAGAGTTATCTGTTGAGAATGAAACACATGTAGTTGTTATAGCAACCACTCACCGGAACAGTACTTGTGATATGCTGACTTCAGCAAAGCTTTTAGAAATACAATGTGGTCCATGCTACGACTGTGCATTGTCCTACCCTAATGTCTATGCCTTATTCTCATGTCTATTACTCATCTACCATGCTTCTACCTTAAGGCCACCATACTATGTCCATGTGCCCTGACGTTATACTCTTTAATCTCCATTATACATGCATGCACCATGTATACACCATGAGGAACCATTGTCCCTTGACATCACTCCATCTCTAGACTCTTCCCAATTCTTCTAGACCCTAAGTTTTTTCAAACCGCTCTAGACTTCTCTAGGCCTATGACATCATATCACATGACTTCCAGGTCACATGCTCTTCCTCCGTTATAGACTGTACTACTTATCTATGTCTGGCTAACCCTAACCCTAGCCAAAGTCTGTCCACACTTTTGTCTTATAATAGTAGTATTAACTACAAAGAGAAACCAAGACAAGTTCCAGAAGAACAAACAATATTGAGGCATTGTTAGAATGACTAGGATCTCTACAGATCACAGAAGAAGCCTCAAACAAACAGACACAGAAATGTTAGTAGCACTAGCACCAGCACCAGCAGTAATCAGTGAGAATGCACAGACAGGAATGCTAAAAAACATGATACCAGACCCAGGATAGTTTGACAGTGACCAAACAAAATTTGAAGACTGGTGGAGAGGAATGAGACTGTTTCTCAAGAGTAACAGGGTCATGGAGACTGACGACAGGATCACAGCGATTCTTGCTACCTCAGAGGAGATGTAGCAGGCATTTACACACAGAGAAAGCTTAATGAGCTAGATGAAGAAATAGGAACCCAGAATTGGGAAGAGTTTGTCTGGGAGATCAAGACCACATTCAGTGACAAGATGAAGACAGCAGATGCTGAATGGAAGATAAAAATCTTCAAGTAAGAGAAGAAGAATATAGTAGATTTCATGATCAAGTTTGATGCACTAGCCATAAAGGCTGACACAGATGAGCTGCATGCCATCTTTCTGTTGAAGAAGAATGTACAACATGATATCATCAAAACAATACTGGGGTATCCACCAATAGCCATACCAGAGACACTCAAGGAGTGAAAAGTGGCAATAACATCAGTAGAATAGAGATATGAGTCCACATAGGGATGCTACGATTACAAAACAAGCACTGGAACAATGTATGATGGACAAGGACAACTAATAGACATTGGAAAGTCCAACAAGAACTTTAAAGATGGGAAGCCTAAGTGCTTCAACTGCAATAAGTACAGACATATGGCAAAGGAATGCTGAGCAAAGAAGAAGGAACAAGAAACCAGAATATGCTTCAAATGTGACAAGAAAGAACATATTGCCAGAGATTGCAAAGGAAAGCAAACAATAAAGAAAAGAAAGGTCCAGGAAGGATCAGACAATAAAGACAAAAAGAGTAAGTAGGGTTTTGGCAAAGATCTTAAGTAGGCACAGTATGAGGTCTCCCATGTAAAATCCTAGAATAAATATATTATTCCAAATTGCTGAAGCAGTAAAGGAAAGCAGGAATTAAACATGCAAGCAAACATGAAAATAAAGAACGGAAAGAAATTAAAGGTCAAGGCACTGGTAGACTCTAGATGCACACATACAGGGATCAATAAGTAACTGGTCAAAGACAAGAGGATCCAGATGAAACCAATAGATTTATTATTCAAAGTGTTTAATGCAGACAGAACAAAGAATGGGAAAGTAACCAGGATGGCATCTCTAGAAATCAAAATTAACGGTTACAAAGAACCGTTGGAAGCAGCTGTAATAGACTTAGACAGGACAGACATGTTTTTGGGTTATGACTGGCTAGTCAAGCACAACACAGAAGTCAATTGGAAAAACAGCATCATCAGGTTTACAAGATGTCCAGGAAATTATACAATGAAGCATGAGGATATCAGATTCAATACCAGGAGAATAAAGGCTACGAAAACTATGGAATCTAAAGGACAGAACAATGGCAAAATTGGTAAGGAACCAGACAGGACAAACCCCAAAGATTTACCAGAATATACTTGACCTTTCACGTATTTATTCAACAAGAAGAAATTTGAAAAGTTACTAGAAAGACATGAATGGGACTACAAAATCAATCTTATGGAAGAAGCCCCAAGGAAACTGAATGCAAAAGCTTATGTGATGACACTAAAGGAAAAAAAAGCCTTGAATCAATGGTTGGATGAACAACTCAAGGTGGAACTAATAGTGGAATTAAAATCACGATATATAGTATCCTGTTTCTACATTCTAAAGAAGGATAGTTCATTATAATTAGTCTAGGATTATAGAAAACTCAACCAGATCATGATAAAAGATAAAACACCATTGTCTCTAATTGGAGAGGTAATTGACAAACTCAAAGAGGTGAAATATTTTAATCCTAATAAACAAAGGATTATTTAAACCACAAGTCATGTATTTCAGGCTATGCAACTCACTGGAAACGTTCCAAAGGATGATGTATATTCCAAGAATTACTCTATGAAGGAGTATTGGCAAATTATATGGAAAGCTTTGTGATACCAGCAAAGATGATGGAAGAATTGGAAAAAAGGACGATTAGGTTCTTGAAGATAGCAGAAAAACACAATTTGTGTTTTAAATGATCAAAATGTGATTTCAATATAGAAGAAATACCTATTCTAGGAGTTATAGTGGGAAAGGGACAAGTCAAAATAGAACAGGAGAAGATCAAGGCAGTAAAGGAATAGAAGACACCAATGAAGGTCAAAGATGTAGGAAGCTTCCTTGGATTTGCAAACTTCTATCAATGCTTCATCCAGAATTTCAGCCATACAGCAAGATTCAACGAACTGAAATGTTGTGGCAACCACTTATCACAAAGACAAATGATTTCACAAGTGGTAAATCTCTTAAGTCGGATATCAAGTGGGAAGTTCACAAGAGAACTCAACAAGGAGTCTCTGCTAAATTAGAGTCCTATATATACTAAATACATCTGGTCCGTGCTATAACCTCATGTCCACCTCATTTCCTACTCAAGGCCACCATGTTGTATACATGTGCCCTGACATCATCTTCTAGACCTTTCCACCATGTTCTAGGCTTATGACGTCACCTCATGTGACATGTCATGTGACTGTGACGTCACGTGCCTATTCATCATCACTAAAAAGAAAAAGAAATTCAAAAGAAAAGAAATATAAAATCAAGAAAAATAGATAAAAGAAAAAGAAAAATATTAGTGTCACTGTGTTCCATAACATGAAAGGCAAAACAGAATGGAAATGGGACAAAGAATACCAAAAAGCATTTGAGAAACTTAAGAACAAAATAACAAGTCAACCAGTTCTTTCCTTACCAAAGAGGAAAGGAAAATTTCAAGTAGAAATGGGTGCTTCAGGACATGCTATAGGGAGAGTACTATCCCAGGAACAAGAAAGGAAATGGAAACTGATAGTATTTCTGTCAAGGACAATGCAACCAGTAGAAAGGAACTATGAAATTTATGACAAGGAGCTATTAGCAATAGTAGAGGCCCTGACCAAATAGAAACAATACCTACTGGATGCTATGGAACATTTTGAAGTTTGGACAGATCACAAAAACCTAAAGTACTTCAGAGAACCTCACAAGTTAAACAGAAGACAAGCTTGATGGTATTTGAAGTTACAGGACTATGACTTTACATTAAAACATATACTGGGAAAGATAAACATGAAAGTGGACATCCTTTCAAGAAAGAATCAAGTGAACACAAAAGAAGACAACAAAGATGTCCAATTACTAAATGAAAAATTATGGACAAGGAGAATGACAGTGAAAATTACAATGTTAGGAAGAAAGATGATAGTAGACAAGTCTGACATAGTCAAGGAAATCAAAAGAAACAACACTCGAGAACAAAAGGTGGTCCAAGCACTATAAAAAGAAGATGAAATTGTATACATAGAAGGAAGAATATATATTTCAAACAACAAGAAGATTAGGGAGAAGATTCTGAAGAAAAATCATAATTCAGTGGATATGAGACACCTAGGACAACAACGGATGCTAGAACTAATCAAGTGAAATTACTGGTGGCCAGGATTAAAAGAAGATGTCAGGAGATATGTGCAAGGATGTTTCAAGTGCCAGCAGAATAAAGTTCAACATCAGAAAAAAGTGAGAGAACTACATCCATTGGAGATTTCTCAAGAATAATGGCAGAAAATTAGTATTAACATCATTGGACTCTTACCTAGATCAAATGGAATGGATACTATAGTGGTCATCATAGACTGATTCACAAAGATGATTTGATTAAAGGTAACAACTACAAATATATCATCAGAAATAATTGTGAAAATCTACAGGGATGATATCTGGAAACTGCATGGAGTACCCAGAAAGATTCTCAGTGATTGAGGACCACAATTAGCATCAAGGTTTATGGAAGAATTTACAAAGATGTTAGGAACAAAAAGACAACTATTGACAGTATACCATCCTCAAACAAATGGTTAGATGGAAAGGATAAACCAGGAGATAGGAACATTCCTATGACACTATGTAAATTATCAACAAGATGATTGGATGGATTAGCTAGCTGCAGCGGAATTCCAGTACAATGACAAGAAACATACAGTGACAGGAAGGACACTATTTGAACTAAACTTTGGAAGGCATCCATGGAAAGGTAACCTTGTAGTACAAATGGAGATTCCAAGAGTAGAAGAGTTTCTTGCAAGAATACAAAAAAGTTGGGAACAAGTGACAAAAGCAATGGAGGAAGCTCAGAAGAACATGAAAAGGCAGTTCGACAAGAAAAGACAGAATCCTCAAGGATTAAAGGTTGGAGACAATGTGTGGCTTGAAAACAAGAATATCCAATTGAATTGACCCTCAAAGAAGTTGGATAACAAAAGATATGGGCCTTTTATGATTTTAAAAGATATTAGCTTGGAAGCATTTCAACTGAAACTTCTGGAAGAATAGGCGATTCATAACATATTCAATGAGGACCTGCTAACATGATGTGTGGAGCTGAAGTTCAAAGAACAGCATGAGGAGCCACCACCACCACCAACAATTATTAATGAAGAAGAGGAATATGAAGTAGAAGAAATAAGGAAGTATAGGAAATGTGAGAGAGAGACATAATACTTGGTACATTGGAAGGGCTATGGAGATGAACATAACCAATGGATAGCAGAAATGGGGTTGCTTCATGCAAAGGAGGTGATTAAAGACTATTGGATAAGGTATTCAAGTCAAAACCTATAAAGAGGAAAGATAAAATCCCATTTTGATAGTTCAAAGTACTCAGTCAAACCTTCAAAGCAAATGTCTTACCAAATTTCCAACAACAACACTTTTGCAACTGTACCAACTTCTCCAAACCCATACATTACCAGGAAGCTCAACAACATGGAAGAAGCTAGAATGATGAAGGAGGAGAGGAACAATTGGACGAAAATCTATTATAAGATATTGAAAGGATTGGAGGCAATGATAGATGTACAAAAGCAAATAAAGGACATGATGAAGATAGCAGAAGAAGCCAATATGATAATTACAGAGATAGAAGGTACCATACTGAAGGTCAGCAATAATAATTGGGTTGTAAATGCAATGAACATTACAGGGATATCAGAAGATCTAAGATACCTAGTTCAAAACAACATGGAGGACTAATTATTTCAAATTCAATGGATGCTGGCAGATAAATTGGATGTCTATAAAGAAAAAGGAAACATCTATGTGGACAACAATATTCGGGAAATACAAGACATATATAAAGAAAAAAAAACAAGGAAAGAGGAAGGAGAAGTAATATTGATCAAGCCCTACAAAACCTCCAAAACAACATCATCCTCTTTATCAGCCTAAATGAGTTTCATAATGAATAAGAAGTACATGAAGTTTGTGTAAGCTCCAACACAAACAAGAATTTTCCAACTACCATCACACTACCAAGCCCTCAAATCCAGAGGAGAACAAGACCCTGAATTCTTCAAAGAAGTTGCAATTGCTCTAGTAGACAAGAAACATAACACTAAAACAACAAGAAATGGCTACCTAATTGTCATGTTTCAGAAAGGTCTACCTCATGAACCATATTTTATTGCGATTGACAACAGGGGACAAGTAATTATTGGCACTAACAAGAAAATAGTGGCTACATTTGTGGTAGGAGAATTGGAGGTTCTAATCTAATTCATGAGAACATAAATGCTAAAATGGAGGTATTGTTATGATCAACACCTTCTGGATGCAGTATGGACTTGGGCAAAGGTTAATGATGATATGATCAGCTGTGCTGCAAGTATTTCAGTCAGTGCCTCATATAGTAGGTGCAATATCCTTATGTTAACCTCATGGACTATGACTTATCTTTCTCATGTACTGTAAATGTTTTTCTCATGTCATACTTTTATATATAGTATAGATAATACTCTGTATTCCTTATGCTTTACCACTTATATCAATCCCCTTATCTTATCAAGCCTTTGCCTAAGTGCAACCTGAGCTCTAGCTTAAGGTTGTAACAATCTCTAAGAGATAGAACAGCCCAAATTTTAGGTAACAAGTTGCTAAGCAGTAAAATATAATAAAATAATCTGTGTATAAGCAAGTGTAAATGTATAAGTATGCCTAGAACTTATTAGAATCTTATTCAAGGTTAGGAAATAGAAGTCTCAGAAGTCTTAAAAGTGGATCTATACTACTATAGTATGTTAGCCTTATATAAATTATATAGCCTTTAGAGTAAGCTAGATATAGATGTGTATAGACCACAGTCTGAAGGTATATAAGATAAACTATTCTATACTAGGAACTTTATTGAGTTTTCTTATATTAATTCTAATATAAGATTTTTCTTTTATTTAACACTTTTGTTATAAATTTCATTAAACTTACATTTGCATAACTAGTAAACTAATTCTTACAAATTAAGTTGTACTGGAAAGCTCCAAATAAGAGCTATCTGTATATATAAGAGATTTACAAAGGTAACAGCAGAGCACTGAGATATTAGACTATTAATAACTATATGTTTTATTAGCTATTATCTTAGGAATGGCTGAATGTATTCACATGATCTAACTTGCATGTCAGAAATCCTCAGAATGGACTTAGTTGTTTTTTTTATTTTTCTAGTCTTATATTTTTTTCCTAATTTCTTCTTTCTTTAATAGTTTAGTTTTTCTATTTTCTTATTAAGACTTAGCTAAAAAATATGATACCATATCATATGTAATGATCACAAATATCACAAAGCATGATAGAAGTATAATATATCATATATATCATAGTTAAAGTCATATAGTCATATGACTTAATAGAATATTATAGAAAGTACTAGAAAGACTTAAATATAGCTTTAGAGTAGATTTAGATATGTATAGACCAACTCTATCAGAGTTGTGAACAATAAATTTGGTTTTTTTTCTCCTTTATTATTCTTATTTTTATTTTTTACTTTTACTTTTCTTTATTTTAGACTTAGATAAAGGGTATAGTGTGATACTATACATGACAGCAATATAAGTCACAAAGTGTGATGGATACATGATATCTGTTACAAGATAGTTACATATGTCACAGTTACAGGTCATACAATCATATGACACAGAGAAGGTTATAGAAGATTCTGATATAAATAACATTATATAGCATAGTAACAGTATGTTGGCCTTATAGAGTGCACATGGACTTCAGGGTAGGTTAGTTGTAGTATGTGCATAGACCACAGTCTATAGTATATATTTTTTATCTTACTCTAAGAACTTAAATCATAACAAACTCTTAAAGATATATAAAGTAGACTACTTTGTAGTTGGAAATTTATTAAGTTCTCTTGTGTTACTTAATAGTCATTATTTATATTACAAATAAGTGAGTAGTCCATTTTATGTAACTTTGACTTAAGTTATAATAGTGAAGATAGATGTTATGGAATGTTTTGGACCTAACATTTTATTTTTTCTTTTATCTATTTTTCTTTTGATTTTATATTTCTTTTTCTTTTTATTTTTCTCTAGGACGATGAAGAAGGCATGTGACAAGGAAGTCACATGACATGTCACATGATGTGACATCATAGGCCTAGAACCTGGTGGAAGAATCTAGAAGGTGACATCAGGGCACATAGAGTACACATAGTGACCTTGAGTAAGAAGTGAGACAGACATGAGGATGGAGTATGGACTATAGGGCAGGGTTAGATAGTAGTAGCATGGACCAGGAGACATTTGTATAAATAGGACTCTAATTAAGAAGAGGCTCCTTGTCGAGTTCTCTTGTGAATTTCCCACATGATATCCTAACTTGAGATTTATTGATTGCGCTATCATTTATCACTGGATAAGTGGTCATCACAACAATAGAGAAGTTTGTCAAAGAGATCAAGAAGCAATATGAGAAGGCCAAGACTATACTTTAGAAGTCACAAAAAATAAAGAAGTATGTAGATAGAAATAGGAAGAGAGTGGTAAAGTATAAAGTGGTGTCCTATAGTATTATATTCTAATCTAGCCACATCTGTTCTAACTCATAGATAATGCCTTCTTTCTTATCTATACTTCCTAATCACTTCTAGTATAGATCACATCTCTCTATTCCTTCTTGGATATTCTTGCTAGAC
>Ga0157358_1000481_pt1 | contig 16527 bp, 15 predicted proteins | sample AttcapACBM2_FD_111484 | JGI IMG/M metagenome (GOLD analysis project Ga0157358, IMG submission 111484) | Fungus gardens microbial communities from leaf cutter ant in Botucatu, State of São Paulo, Brazil - Atta capiguara ACBM2 | ecosystem: Host-associated > Fungi > Mycelium > Unclassified ... | reverse complement strand
CTTGTTGTCACTTTTGTACATCCCAAATATATGTAGATAGCCCTCATTTGGAGCTTTCCAGTGCAACTTATTTTGGGAAAATCAGTTTACTAGTTGTGGAGATACAAGCTGAATGAAGTTTGTAACACCCTTATTGGATCTTAGATAACAAAGTGTGAGCTATATCTAATAATTATATTATAACCAAATAAAGATTAGAAAAAAGCAAGTCCAGCATCTTCAAATCTAATATAATACCAGCTACAGTAGCCTCTCTAGAAGGGTTAGACTTGGGATTGGCCTTGTAACACTAAGCCAAGAGTTTATAGACTATTATATTTTTAACATTTAATATCTTGAGCACAAAAAGCATGTGTTGGGTGTTCCCAGTGCTAGCAATTGTAACAATGAGAAATCCTAGGGTGTATAGCAGCATGTTATCAAAAGTTAAATAAATAATCAATAAAAGTCCTAGATATCAATCCAGATCACTGACATATTAGAGCTGGAAGATGTCTTTATGATACAAGATAGAGATACTAATATGATACTCTCAAGCAGAGAAGAGCTAGAAAAAGCTACTGCTACCTAGGCAAGAGTAATAGGTAAAGAATCCTAGTAGGAGATGTCTAAAATCTTCAGAAAATATTTAGACTGAGACAAGCAAGACTTTATCTCAATGGTTCTACTAAGACCAGCAGTTTGTTTTAGCCACTACTTAATTACTTATAGTTCTGCTGCTGAAGCAATAAAGTTATTAGATATGAATATAATATTTCATATCTTGCAAACAGACTCTACTATAAGTTTAGAGTGAGCCTCAACCAAGCCCTTTTTACAGAACTTGACTGCTGAAGCAGCATTGGCCACAACAATCTCTGTAGTAGAAGAATTAAGTGGAATTAGGACTTACTACCTGATAAGCCTATAGATCATCATTTTAAATACTAGAATGAATGAAACTTTCTTAAGAAGCACTTTTATACCTAAGCTGGCCTGGTATATAGAAATGATTATAGCTTGAGAAAGGTTAGAAAATATTTTCTTAAGCTATAATAATAAAGCAGAATAAAACCTTAAAGCTTGCTAAGTAATGTTGTTTTTGTAGCCTGAGCAAAGAGTTTGATCTTGAGCTTAGGTTTAAAGGCTAAGAGAACAAGAGGAGGTGCTATCTAGAGCTTTATAAACTTAGAGGTTGTTATAGCTAGACTATATATCATAGCTAAACCAGAATGTGTTATCATAGCTTTGGGAAAAGAGAAAGCCTATAATGTTTTGCTCTTAGAGTCATGTTACAATCAATATTTCCTGGAAGTAGCATGAACTTGGGCAAAGAGTAATAACAACATGATTGGCTGTGCTACAAGTATCTCAGTCAGTGTTGTAGCAACCACTTGCTGGAACAGCACTTGTAGTTTGCTTACTTCAGCAAAGCTCTCAGTAGGCTATCTAATAGTGGGGATTACAAGAGAACTCGACAAGAAGCCCTTGCTGCATTGCTACCCCATTTATATAAGTTACAAGTGGTCCATGCTACAACAATGCATCTACCTCATGTCTACTCTGCAGTGACTGTGCAAGACTGTATATCCTGCCCTAACATCCATGTATTCTACATGTGGTAGCAATATGGTGTACATGCTCTCTAACATCATTGTTTAGGCTCTTCTAGCCTTGTAGACCCTTTTAGACTGCTCTAGGCCTATGACATCATCTCATATGACTTCCAGGTCATATGCCCTTTTCCTATTGTAGACTAATAATAATACTAATGTCTATATCTGTCCTCTGTCCTAACCCTAACCCTAAAGTCTGTCTGCACTCTTGTCTTATAACAGTCAGTGCCTCATATACATATAATAAGTGCAATATTCTTTCTTTTGCCTCATGAACTATGACTTGCTTCCTTCATGTATTATGAACACTTTCCTCATGGACAACTAGTATATATAGCATAGATACTACTCTGCAGTCCTTACACTTTACCAATTGAATATCTCTCCTACTTTTTACTCAAAGTCTTTGCCTAAGTTGCAACCTAAGCTAAGTTTAAAGTTGTAATATTTGATAAAGCATCATTAGGCTCATCTTGCAAGAGAGATGTAGTGAAGAAAGTCTACAGACAAAGATAGGACAGATTTATCTGTTAAACAAAACATATATAGTGGAAACTATGGACAGAAAATGGGAAATGTTCCAAGAAGAAACTACAAACAGACAAAATGGTAGAACAGGTCCCAGACGCTATCAAAGTATTAGAAGAGATACTTGGATCATTAAGGATCACCGAAGACAACAAGTCAAACCAAAGCATAGAACCAGCAATACTAGAGACAAAAGAAATATTGACAGCATCAGTACCAGTAATACACAATAAGAACATACCAATAAAGAACATGGTCCTAGACCCAGGATAGTTTGATGGGAACAGAACAAAGTTCAAAGACTGGTGGAAAGGAATCCAACTATTTCTCAAGAGCAATAGAGTAGTTGCAATAGACAACAAGATCACCACAATACTAGCCCAACTTAGAGAAGGTATAGCAGGAATTTATGCATAGAAGAAAATTAATAAACTAGAAAATACTGAGGATACCCAGGATTGGAAAAAATTTGTTAGAGAAATCAAGATAGCATTCAGAAACAAGAGTAAAGCAGCAGATGCAGAATGGAAGATCGAAACATTTAGATAAGGCAAAAAGTATATTACTGACTTTATGATCAAGTTTGAGATATTAGCCATAAAGACAGAAACAGATGATATGTACACAATATTTCTATTAAAGAAGAATGTACAAATGAACATTATCAAGACCATATTGGGATACCCACTGATTGCAGCACCTAATATACTTAAAAAGTAGAAGATGGCAATTACCTCAGTAGAACAGGGGTACAAATCTACAGAGAGTCGACATGACTATAAAACAAGCACAGAAACCATATTCAGAGGAAGAAAAGCACCCATAGATATTGGGAAAACTTGAGATAACTTTGATGAAAATGGGAAACCTAGATGTTTCAACTGCAATATATATGGACATATGGCGAAGGAGTATAGAAAGCTGAAGAGAGACAAAGAGATGAGAAAGTACTACAAATGCAACAAAGTGGAGTATATTGCCAAAGACTATAGGTTTAAACAGTTGATAAAGATTAGAAGAAACCAAGAGAAGACAAATAAATCAGACAAAGAGGATGAAAAAGAGGGTTTTGTCAAAGGTTCGGAGTAGGCATGATACAATGAACCTTTGTATATAGTAAATCCCAAAATTGATATGTTATTCCAAACCAAAGAAATAACAAAGCAAGGGAACTAAATGCACAAACCAATATCAAGACAAAAACCAGAAAAGAATTATAATTACAAGCATTAGTGGATTCTGAATGTACTCATACTGGAATTGACAAATACCTAGTCAAGGAAGAAAAAATCAAAACAGAACCATTGGACAGGTCATTTGAAGTCTTCAATGTAAATGGGACAAAAAATGAAGAAGTTACACGATTTACACCATTGAAAGTAGAGATCAACAAATACAAGGAACAAATTGATGTAGCAATTACAGATTTAAATGGCATGGATATATTCTTAGGATACAACTGGTTGATAAAGTACAACCTAGAAGTAGACTGGAATAAAGAGACAATGAAATTCACAAGGTGTCTAAAGACATGTGAGATAAAACACTAAGACATATCATTTACACCCAAAAATTGAAGAACACAGGCAATGGAAGACAAGAACAAAGAATAATAGGAAATAGGGAAGGAACAGGATCCAACAAACCTAAAAGACCTCATAGACTATATTCGATCCTTTACACATCTTTTCAATAAAAAGAAGTTTGAAAAGCTACTAGAAAGACAAGAATAGGACCATGAAATCAACCTAACAGAGGAAGTACCTAGAGAATTCAATATGAAAGCCTATTCCATGACAATAAAAGAAGAAGAAGCATTAAATCAATAGTTGGATGAACAATTGAAAGCAGGATTAATCAAGAAATTGAAGTCAAGATATATAGCATCTTGTTTTTACATTCCAAAGAAAGATGGATCCCTATGGTTGGTTCAGAACTATTGAAAGTTAAATCAAGTGAATATCAAGGACAAAACATCACTACCATTAATTGGAGAAGTTATTGACAAACTAAAGAAAGCTAAATATTTCAACAAGTTGGACTTAATTTGGGGATACAACAATGTCTGGATAAAAGAAGGAGACAAATGTAAAGCAGCCTTCTTAACAAACAAAGGATTATTCAAATCTCAAGTAATATACTTTGGACTATGCAATTCTCCAGAAATATTTCAATAGATAATGAACAGTATATTCTAAGAACTACTACATGAAGGAGTATTGGCCAACTATATGGATGACTTCATAATACCAGCAAGGAATATGAAAGAACTTGAAGAAAGAACAATTCGATTTCCCAAAATCGCAAAAAGACATAATCTATACTTCAAATGATCCAAATGTAATTTCAACATAGAGGAAATACCCATTTTAGGAGTAGTCATTGGAAAAGGTCAAGTTTAAATGGAAACCAACAAAGTCAAGACAGTCAAGGAATGGAAAACTCCTACCAAGATAAAGGAAGTAGAAAGCTTTTTAGGGTTCGCTAATTTCTACAGACAATTCATAAAGAACTTCAGTCATATAGTAAGACCTCTTAATAAACTCAAAGGAAAGAAAGAGTGGAAATAGGGAGAAGAACAACAAGAAGCATTCGAAGAATTAAAAGAAAAGATAACAAGTGAACCAGTTCTTGCTCTTCCAAAAAGAGAGGGAAAATTCCAAGTAGAAACTGATGTATCAGGTCATGCAATTGGAGGAGTCCTATCACAGAAACAAGATAGCAAATTGAAACCTATTGTATTGTTATCAAGAATAATGCAACTGGTAGAACAAAACTACGAGATATACAACAAAGAATTACTAGCAATGGTGGAGGCCATCACAAAATGGAGACAATACTTGTTGGACACCACAGAAAAATTCAAAGTCTGGACAGATCATGAAAATCTTAAGTATTTCCGGGAACCACGCAAACTTAATGGAAGACAAGCAAGATGGTATTTGAAATTACAAGACTATGATTTTGTACTATGCCATATTCCTGGAAATACAAACACAAAAGCTGATGTATTATCAAGAAAGGACCATATTGATACTACAGAAGACAATAAAGACATACAGATGCTCAAGGAAGAAATATGGACAAGGAGACAAATCATGGCAAAGATAAAAATAATATAGAAAAACTAAGTGGTAAAAGAAACCACTGTCCTGAAGGAGATACAGAGAAATGGAACAAAGGAGAAGGAAGTGTGCAAAGAACTAGAAAAGAAAAATGGTCAATCATGGGAAAAAGATGGAATAGTCTATGTGGATGGAAGAATTTATGTACCAAACTGCCAGAAAATCAGAGAGAAGATACTTTATGAAAACTATAAACTAGTGGATATAGAATATCTAGAACAACAAAGGATAATGGACCTAATCAAAAGGAACTACTGGTGGCCAAGAATTAAGAATGATGTCAAAAAATATGTTCAAGGATGTTTCAAATGCCAACAGAACAAAGTATAACATATGAAGAAAGCAGGAGAACTACATCCTTTAAAAACACTGGAAGGTTTCTGGAAGGAAATTAGTATCAACGTTATTGGACCATTACCAAAGTCAAATGGACAAGATACAATAGTAGTCATTGTGAACTGATTTACAAAGATGATTTAACTTAAGGCAACAATGACAAATATATCATCAGAGGAAATTGCAAAGATCTACCAAAATGAAATATGGAAATTACATGGAGTCCCAAGAACTATTCTCAGTGATAGAGGACCTTAATTTGCATCAAGGTTTATGGAAGATCTTACAAGGGCATTAAGAACCAAAAGAATGCTATTAACAGCATATCACCCTCAAATAGATGGACAGACAGAGAGAATCAACTAGGAAATAGGCACTTTCTTGAGACACTACATTAACTACCAACAAGATAACTGGATAGAATAGCTAGTAGTAGCAGAATTCCAATACAACGACAAGAAATATGCAGCAACAGGAAGAACCCCATTTGAACTTAATTTTGGACATCATTTATGGAAAGAGGATCTAACTATACAAACAGAATTTCTAAAGTTAAAAGAATTCTTGACTGGTTTATAGAAGAGTTAGGAAAAAATGACCAAAGCAATGGAAATAGCCAAAGAAACAATGAAAAGGCAGTTTGACAAGAAAAGGTGAAATTCACAAGGATTAAAGAAAGGAGAGAATGTATGGCTGGAGGCAAAAAATATCCATTTGAACAGACCCTTGAAGAAGCTAGACCAGAAAAAATATAGACCTTTTAAAATCCTAAAGGCAATTGGACAAGAAGCATTTCAGCTCAAACTTCCAGAAGGATGGATAATACATGATGTGTTCAATGAAGACCTGTTAACACTATGTAAAGAACCACACTACAAAAGTCAACACATGGAACTGGCACCACCTCCAGACATTATTAATAAAGAAGAAGAATATGAAGTAGAAAAGATCAGAAAGCACAAAAAAAAGGGACAGAGAACTCAATATCTGGTACACTGGAAGGGTTATGGAAATGAACATGATCAATGGATAGTAGAAACAGGATTGCCTTATGCAAAAAAGATAATAGAAGACTATTGGATGAGAATTTCGAGTTAAAATCTATAAAAGAAGAGGGTAAAACCTCATTTCAATAAATCAATACCCAATACTCAAATGATATATCTTACCTAACCACATCCTATTTGACTGCACCTACCTCACCAAACCCATACATGACTAGGAAACTCAACAACATAGATGAAACCAAGATGATGAAGGAGAAGAGAAATGATTAGACAAAGAATTATCACAAAACATTGAAAGGACTAGAGGCAATGATAGACATGCAGAAACAAGTGAAGGACATAATAAAGATAGTAGCAGAAGCAAACACGATGATCACGGAGATGGAAGACACAATTTTGATGGCCAGCATTAACAATTGGGTTATAAATACAATGAACATCACTGGGGTATCTAAAGACTTAAAATATCTAATTCAAAGCAACATGGAGAACTGAGTGTTTTAAATTCAAAGGATGTTAGCAGATGAATTAAACACATACAAAGAAAGAGACAATATATATGTGAATGATAATATTTGGGAGATATAGGAATTATTTAAAGAGAAAGAAGTCAAGAAAGAGAAGGGAAGAATTGAAGAAGAAGAAATCATATTGGTTAAGTCTTATGAGATATCACAATCCAAGTCATTGACATCATCATCAACAACAAGTTTTATAACAGATGAAGTCGACAATCTCCTCAAGTACATGAAGTTTATTCAAAGCCTAACACAAACAAGACTATTCAGACCACTGCCATACTATCAATCCCTCAAATCCAGAGAAGAATAAGACCCCGAGTTTTGGAAAAAAGTTGCAATAGCTCTAGTGGACTAAAAACACAACACAAAAACAGCAAGGAATGGTTATCCAATCGTCATGTTTCAAGGAGGTTCACCACATGAACCATACTTCATAGTACTCCACAACAGAGGACAAGTCATTATTGGGCCTAGCAAGAAAATAGTGGCTACATATATAGTAGGAGAATTGGAGGTCTTAATCTAATTCATGAGAACATGAATGCTAAAACGGGGGTATTGTTACAATTGATGCCTCCTAGAGAAAGCATATACTTGGGCAAAGGGTGATGATGATATGATTGGCTGTGCCACAAGTATTTCAATCAGTGTCTCATGTAGTAGGCATAATATTCTTGCTTTTGCCTCATGAACTATAAACTCGCTTCCTTTATGTATTATGAATACTTTCCTCATGGACAACTAGTATATATAGCATAGATACTACTCTGTAGTCCTTACACTTTACCAATTGAATATTCCTCCTACTTCTTACTCAAAGTCTTTGCCTAAGTTGCAACCTGAGCCAAGTCTAAGGTCTAAGGTTGTAACAAGTCAGAAAAGAACATAAAGGATAGGGGAAAGGCTTTCTCCTGTACTTGTTATAATTCTAAGCTTGACTCAGGTTAAAACTTAGATAAAGACTTGAGTAAGGGTAGATAAGATGATAAATTGGTAAAGTACAAGAATACAGGATTATATCTACAGTTATATATCTCTAGTGACTATGAGGAAAGAGAAAGATATTTGTTACAACCTTAGCTTTAGCTCAGGTTGCAACTTAGGCAAAGACTTGGGTTAAGAGAGAAAAGATACATATATAAGAAATAAGAAGAAAAATGAGAAAAACATGATGAAGCCTCAACTATTATATGAGATACTGACTAATTGTACACATTGCTAGTATGCAGAGCAGCCAGTCATCAAGTCATAATTAAACACCTATTAACCATGATGAAATCATTCTGAAGATATAAAGCATTCATCATAACAATACCTCCTTTTCAGTATTTATGTTCATATGAACTAGTCTAATAACACTAAGTCTCTAACTACATATAATGTAACCATCCTTTTTGTTGGTCCAATGATCAATTTTCCTTGTAATGTTAATATAGTGAAATAGAGTTCATGTAGAGGTCCTCCTATATACATTTTGATAGGAAAACCTTGTCTTGTCATATTTGTATTATGTTTTTATTTTAAGAATTCAATGGCAACTTTGTTCCAATATTGCTCATCTTGTTCTCCTCATGATCAAAGAGATTGGTAGTGTAGTGGTAGATATAGTATCATCTTCACTTGTGCTTGTATAAATTTCATATATTTCTCTAGATTATCAATTTTGTCTTGAATGAATATTGGTTCAAATGTCTTATATTGATCTAACTTTGATAATATATTATAGGGTTTATATAAAATTTCTCCATCTTTTATTCTTTCTTCTTTTTATTTTCTCTCATCAATTATCATTGATTGCTCAATGTCTAGATAATCAGTTTTGTATATATCTTATATTTCCTTAATATAATTATCTGCTTGAGGGTTTTCTTTTTCTTTGCATGTGTCCAGTTTATTAGCTAATAGTGCTTGAATGTGATGAGCTTGTCATTCTATTTCTCCTTGGATAATGTTTCATAGGTTCTTTGATATACTGAATATATCTCCAGCTGTTTGTATCCTATATTTACCACTTGCTTGTAAAATAGTAGTTTTGATCTCTCCCAATTGTATGTTAGTGACTTCTGCTAGTTTGACTATGTTTTGTAGCTAAGGTTGGATGTTGGCCATGGTTTCAATTTCTCATATGATTTTATAGTACTTCTTTGTCCAATCTTTTCTTTTATTGTTTAATATGGTAATCAGATTTATATTGTTGACAGTGCACAAAACATAAGGGTTGGAAGAGGTAGGAGTAGTTATTAATTGTTGAGCCATTGATATGAGGATTTCTCATTGTCTATTGAACTTTTGAGATATCAAGTTGAGGTTTTACCCCTCTCTTTTATAGATTTCAACCTAAAATCCTTAACTAATAGTCTTTAATCACCTCTTTTTCATATGGTAACCTTGTTTCAGCAATCCACTGATCATGTTTGTTTCCATATCCTTTCCAATGCACCAAAAAATGTGTGCTACATCCTCATTTCCTATGGTTTTTAACTTCTACTTCATATTCTTCTTTATCATTAATAATCTCTGGTGATAGTGTTAAATCTATATGTTGCCCCCTGAAATGTGGTTTTTTGCATTGTATCAGCAGATTCTCATTAAACATGTTGTGAATTATCTATCCTTCTAGTAGTTCCAGCTTAAATGTTTCTTAGCCATCATTTTTTGAGATTTTAAAAGATTCATATCTCTTTTGGTCCAACTTCTTTGAGAGTCAATTTGAATGGATATTTTTGACTTCCAGCCACACATTGTCTCCAATCTTCAGTCCTTGCAGATTTCTCCTTTTTTTATTGAATTACTTCTTTATGGTTTTTTTTGCCATTTTAATTGACTTCTTTGCTGCTTCCCAACTTTCTTGTGGTCCTTTGAGGAAATCATTCAATTTCAGTAATTCCATTTTTATTGTCAAGTTCCCCTTTCATAGATGTCTTCCAAAGTTAAGTTCAAATAGGGTATATTCTATAGCTATATGTTTCTTGTCATTGTATTGGAATTCTGCTACTGATAATCATTCTGTCCAATTATCTTGTTAATAATTCACATAATATCACAGAAATACTTTGACTTCCTGATTAATTTGTTCTGTTTGACCATATGTTTGAGGGTGATATGCTGTAAACAATAATTTCTTTGTTTCCAATGTCTTTGTTAAGTCTTCCATGAATTTTGAAGCAAATTGAGGTTCTCTGTCACTGAGAACTCTCTACAGTACTCCATGTAATTTCCATATTTTGTCTCAATAGATTTTGGCAATATCTTCTGATAAAACTACTGTAGTTGTTACTTTAAGCCTGATTATCTTAGTGAATCAGTTCACTATAACCACAATTGCATCCTTGTCCCTTGATTTTGGAAGTGGTCCAATTATGTCAATACTGATCTCTTGCCATGGTTCTTCTAGTGTTTCCAATGGATAGAGCTCTCTGGCTTTCTTCATGTATTACACTTTGTTCTGCCAGTATTTCATATATGTTACTTTTTATTCCTAGCCACCAGTAATTTCTCTTAACCAACTCAAGAATCCTTTGTTGTTCTGGATATCCTATATTTGCTGGATCATGATTTTCTTGTAAGATTTGCTCCTATATCTTCCTATTGTTTGGAATGTAAATTCTTCCTTCAACATAGACTATTTTATTGTTTTCCCATACTTGTCCTTTGTTCTTTTCTGGTTCTTTCTGGACTTCTTGTTCTCTTGTCTGATTTATTCTGATTTCATTTAATAATATGGTTTCTTCTGCCACTTGGCTTTTTCTAATGATTATTACTTTTGCTTCTATGTTTATCTGTCTCATCCATAATTCATTCTTAAACAGTTTGACATCCCTATTGTTATCTGTAGTGTCTACTTGATCTTTTCTGAATAGAATATCAGCTTTTGTGTTTATTTCCTCTGGTATATGTCATAAAATAAAATTGTAATTCTATAGCTTCAAATATTATCTTGTTTGTCTGCTATTAAGTTGATACAGTTCTCTGAAATACTTGAGATTTTTGTAATCAGTCTAGACTTCAAATTTCTCTATGGCATCGAGTAGATATTATCTCTATTTTGTAAGAGCTTCTACTATAGCAAGTAATTCTTTGTCATATATTTCATAATTCCTTTTAACTGGTTATATTGTCCTTGATAGAAAAGCAATAGGTTTCCATTTTTCTTCTTGTTCCTAGAATAAGACTCCTCTAATTACATGTTCTAAAGCATCTGTTTCCACTCTGAATTTTCCTCCTCTCTTTGGGAGTGCAAGTACCAGTTGAGTTGTGATCTTGTTCTTTGACTTTTCAAATGCTCACTGGTGTTCTTCCTATTTTCATTTCTTCTTTTCTTTGAATTTATTGAGAGGTTTTACTATATGACTGAAATTCTTGATAAATCATCAGTAAAAGTTCATAAACCCCAGGAAGCTTCTCCTTATCCGACTACTACTCCTAAGATGGGTATCTCCTCCACATCAAAATCACATTTTGACTATTTAAAACTGAGATTGTGTTTCTTTGCAATCTTTAGGAATTATATCATTCTTTTTTTCCAATTTCTTCTTGGTCTTTGCAGGTATCACAAAGTTGTCCATATAATTTGCAAGTACTCCTTTATGCAATAATTCTCTGAAGATGCTATTCATACATTGTTGTATCTCTAGATAAGATCTAGTTTATTAAAGTATTTAGCATCCTTGAGTTTGTTGATTACTTCTCCAATTAAAGGTAATGGTATCTTGTTCCTTATTGAATACTTGTTTAAATTTCCATAGTCTTGTACCAATCATAGTGATCCATCTTTCTTTAGAATGTAAAAATATAGTGCTGTATATCTTGAATTTGATTCCACAATTAGTCCTGCTTTGAGCTGTTTGTCCAACTATTGGTTCAATACTTTGTCTTTCTTTATTGTTATTGTATAGACCTTGGCATTTAACTCTTTTGGTACATCTTCTATTAGGTTAATTTTGTGGCCCCATTCTCATCTTTCTAGTAGTTTTTTGAATTTTTTCTTGTTAAACAGATGAGTGAATGGTTGAATATATTCTGGAAGATCTTCTCAATTTGTAAGGTCTGGTTCCTTTTCTATTCTTTGTCCTAGTCATTTGTTAGTTGTATTCTCCTGTTCCTAAATGATATATCTGGTATTGTCTTCTACAATTTATTGGACATCTTGTAAACTATATAGTTCCCATATCCCAATTTACTTCTGGGTTGTTTTTAACTAACCAGTCATATCCTAGAAACATGTCCATGCTATTTATGTCTGTTACTGCTATATCAATTTGTTTCTTATTCTATTGATTTCAACTTTTAGTAGTACAAATCTTGTAACTTCTCCATTCTTGGTTCTATCTGTGTTGAAAACATTGAATAATCTGTCTATAGGTTCTATTTTTATCTTTCCTTTCTTTACTAGTTGTTTGTCAATTCCAGTGTATGTGTATTCTGAATCCACTAGTATATATAACCATAATTTCTTTCCATTTGCTGTCTTGATGTTTGTTTGCATGTTGAGCTCTCTCTCTTTATCATTCCTTCAATTTGGAATAACATGTCAATTCTAAGTCTTAAGTATAGAAGTTCTTTTTACCATATCTACTTGGAATCTTCTCCAAAACTCTTCTGTTTGTATTTTTTTTTGTTATCTATCTCTTCTTGAATGCTGTGGTTCTTCATCTTCTGTTCTGATCTGCAGTCTCTGGTGATGTGCTTTATCTTGTTGTATGTTACAAATCAAAGACCTTAGAGTAGGTCGATGAAAAGAACCTTATATTGGATTAACATAAGAGAACTCAATAGAGAACTCTGTACAGGTTTGTCTACCTTATATACCTAACTACATAGTCTATGCTAGCTGCTGTGTACCCTACCCTAAACTACTATGTGGCAGCCTTAAGGTCGACATATGTTATGTATATTATATGACATCATCTTTCTAGAATATTCTATATCCTTCTATGTGTTATATGACTGTCACCATCATTGTGTCATGTGATGTGACTGATGTGTGACCAAGTGATGTTGTCACTAACCCTAACCCTAAGTTCTAAAAATGGAAAATGGAAAATAAATTGAAAATAAAATAAAATAAAAATAAAAGAGAAAAACACTGAAGTCCACTTTTTGCAATTCTGACATTGTATTTATAGCACTTTCTTGTATCTTTTTCTTTCTTGTATTTTCAGCAATCACTTACTATATATTTATATACATTGCAGTTAAAACATTTTGGCTTTCTATCTTTGTTGAAATTATCTTTGGCCTTTTTAATGTCTATGAATGTGCTTCTTTCTCCATATATTGTTTCCATTTCTGTTCTGTAATCTTGTCTGTTTTCTATGAGTTTTTATTCTTGTTCTACTAAGATAATTGCCACCTTTCATTCTTTAAGCATCTCTGATGCTGCCATTGATGGGTATCCTAGTATTGTTTTTATAATGTCTATCTGGACATTCTTTTTTAGCAAAAATATTGCATATAGATCATTTATTTCAGTCTTTATAGCTAGTACTTTGAATTTAATCATGAAATCAGCAATATACTTCTTGCTCTGTTTGAACATTTCAATTTTCCATTCAACATCTACTATCTTACTCTTGTTACTAAATGTCATCTTGAGTTCTCTGACAAACTCATCTTAGTCCTAGATCTTGTCTTCTTCTTTTATCTGATCAATCTTCTTCTATACATAGATTTCTGCAATATCCTCTTTAAGTCAGGCTAATACTACTATGATCTTGTCATCTGTTGCAATAACTCTGTTACTTTTGAGAAATAAGCAGATCTCTCTCCACTAGTCTTCAAAATTTGTTTGGTTATCATTAAACCACTCTGGGTCTAGGACCATACTCTTTGGCATAACTACCTATGCTGTCTTGTTATATACTACTAGTGCTGGTACCGTCAACATTGCATCTGTAGTCTCTGTTTTGATTGTCCTATTTGAGATGTCTTCTTCAGTGATCCTTAATAATTCTAGTCACTTTGTCAATACCTCTAAATTGTTTTCTCAACATTAATCTATTCTGCTGTCCATAAACTGTGCTACAAGTATCAATGTCTTTCTGTTGGTTTAAAACCATAAACACTCTAGTAGCTTGACTACTATGCACTCTCCTTTTTCAAGGTAAGCTTGACAATGCTTTATCAAATGTTATAACCTTAGCTTTGGCTCAGGTTGCAACTTAAGCAAAGACTTGAGTTAAGAGTAAGAAAAGAGTCAATTGGTAAGGCATAAAGATACAGGATAGTATCTACAACTATATATACCTAAAGACTATATGTAATACATATGTAAGAAATAAGAAAATAATGAGGAAAACATAATGAAGCCTTGACTATTATATGAAATACTAACTGATTGTACATATTGCTAGTGTGTAGAGCAGCTAATCATCAAGTTATAATTAAATATATATTAACTATGAGAAAACCATCCTAAAGACATAAGACATCAATTGTAATAGCATTTATGAGAAACAACATGAGAAAGAAATAAAAAAAGCATAAGAAAAGTATGAGAAGACCTCTACTACTATATAAGTGTTAGGATAACTTGTCAAAAGTCCACATTGTTGTTTAGAATTTGCAAAGCTCCAGGGAAATCCTAAGTTTCATTATTTAATTACTAAGTATAATAACTCATCTCCAGAAAAATCATAAGAAAACAGGATGAAGTTTTCTAGAGATAACTACTATCCTAAGTATTCAAGAGTCTATTCTAATCAAGCAGAACATTAGACAGAACATCAGTAACTTGGCTACAAAATGATGGTGCTGGATGGTTAGAAATCTTAAACAAATATTGCTAGATAGTAGGAACTTATTAATTAGTGATAGTGAACAAAGATTCAAAGATATGTGGTAGTGTCTGTATGTTGATGGTAGACTATAGCAGTATTGGCAACTTAAGTATTAACAGTATAGTGTGATAATCAGAATTCTGGCAGTGTTGTAGTGGTATTTTAGATAAAAAAGCAATAATATTAGAGTTGAAAACAATAAACTTGAATTTTTTCATTTTATTTTCTATTTTCATTTATTTTTATTTTGAACTTAGGATTAGGGTTTAGCATAATGTTACATATTATATGATGCTGTCATGAGTGACAGTCACACAATCATGTGTTATAAAAGGACATAAAAGGTTCCAGAACAATAATGTTATCCTATATATCAATAGTATATATATATAATATGCATGGCCTTTAGAGTAGGCTAAGGTTAGTGTAGCATGGACCAGTAGTCTACCATATATAAGATAGACACTTTTGTACTTGGAACTCCATTGAGTTCTTTTGTGTTAACTCTAATATAAGATTCTTTTTCTGACTTTACTTTATAAATCTTGAATCATAACAAATAGTATGAAACTCCATAGGATTAGAGCTGGATTTTGAACTTGACAGTTTCTTTATAATGAGACATTGACTAATACTACAATGAGAAAAACACAAGATGCAATAATTATGAGTCATAAGTGAAATGAACCCTAATACATGTTCAAGATATGTGTATAGAGCAAATATCTGTAAAATATCATTTGTAACAGTGCTTTTTGTTAGAGACCAGGGTAAAAGTGACTTCTTTAGCCTCTGGTATATCAACAGCTATTTCAATATTAGAAGAGAATGTTAGAACAGAGCCAAAACCATAGATAGTTTTTATAACTCTCTGTTAGGTGTAGTTCACACTAGGAGGCAAAAGTCCATAAGATTGGCTCAAAGATGTGTAGAGTGCAGAAACTCTATATAGTAAGCTCAGTAATACAAACTTGTCAGAATGACCTTGGCTTTAGCTTATGTGCTATACTATCTATCTACTATATAGTATTACAAAATAAACTACTCACTTATTTGTGATATCTGAACCTTAGGTGCACTCTCAGAGGTTTAGAAGTGATTCAGAAGTTCAATAATGATGGCAATAATGATTAAGATCAATACAGATAATAAAGGATAAAGATTAATATTGTTAAGTCTAAGATCTAATCCTCAAATATAAAAGTATATACATAAAATAATGATAGTCTGTGTGCAAGCTGTTTCCATTACATAATCAAAACTCATACCTGATGGGAGCTGTCATCTGTCATAGCAGCTGTTAGACTAATTTTAGAAGATAACTAATTATGTTACTACATTAATATGCTTGTATCTCTATCAATATTTATTGCTATGAGATATATTATATATCATTGGAAATAGTTTGGCAAGCACTTTCTAATGCAAGTTTGATTGTGTAAATCCATCCAGCCATTCATAAGATATTAGCAAATGAAGCTTTTACAGTTACTGATAATCTGATATCTCAGTTGCTTGTTGTCACTTTTGTACATCCCAAATATATGTAGATAGCCCTCATTTGGAGCTTTCCAGTGCAACTTATTTTGGGAAAATCAGTTTACTAGTTGTGGAGATACAAGCTGAATGAAGTTTGT